>Ga0137415_10002831_pt1 | contig 17191 bp, 16 predicted proteins | sample CZODoug3_1_1_16f_FD_183082 | JGI IMG/M metagenome (GOLD analysis project Ga0137415, IMG submission 183082) | Vadose zone soil fungal communities from Angelo Coast Range Reserve, California, USA - CZODoug3_1_1_16fungal (Hybrid Assembly) | ecosystem: Environmental > Terrestrial > Soil > Vadose...
TGACGGCATCGCAGCATCGGCAGGCGGCGTTTGAGGCGGCGGAGTTTCTGATGGATTATCTTAAAGCCAACGCGCCGTTCTGGAAGCAGGAGGAAAGCGCTGCGGGAACCAGTTGGGTCGATGCGCGCCATCACGATGATGCGGCAGCGGCGCGCTGGACCAAATCCTGATGGCCAAGCGCGCGAAACCGGCCGCAAAGCGCGGCCGCGCGGCATCGAAATTTCCGAAAGTCGCATCCGGCGAGCTAACGACGCTGCTCGATTTCGTCCGCTATGCGGTGAGCCGCTTCAACGAGGCGCGACTGGTGTTCGCACACGGCACCACCGATCCGGTGGCCGAGGCGGCATTTCTCGTCTGCGAAACCTTGCATCTTCACCCCGATCAGTTCGAGCCCTTCGCGACCGCGCGCGTCACTGCGCAGGAGGCCAAGAAAATTCTTGATGTGATCGCGCGCCGCGTCACCATGCGGAAGCCAGCCGCCTATCTGGTCAACAAGATCTACATGCGCGGCCTGCCCTTTTATGTCGACGAGCGCGTGATCGTGCCGCGCTCGTTCATCGGCGAGTTGCTGGACTCCCATTTCAGTGGCCAGGACGACGATGACGGCAGCTCGCTGATCGACGATCCCCTGGCGGTGGAAAACGTGCTCGACCTCTGCACCGGCTCGGGATGCCTTGCGATCCTGGCGAGCCAAAGCTTTCCGAATGCGCAGATCGACGCGGTGGATATCTCAAAAGACGCGCTCGACGTCGCCGCGCGCAACATCGCCGACTACGGTCTTGAGGATCGTGTGAGATTGCACCGGGGCGATCTGTTCAAGCCCGTCGGCGAGACGCGTTACGACCTGATCATCTCCAACCCGCCCTATGTCGACGCGCAAGGCATGTCGGAACTGCCGCGCGAATGCCGCGCCGAGCCGAAGCTCGCCTTCGACGGCGGCGCCGACGGGCTCGATATCGTCAGGCGGATCCTGGACGAGGCCGGCCGGCATTTGACGCCGCAGGGCGGACTGTTATGCGAAATCGGCCGCGGCCGTGAGCTGCTGGAGGTAGCCTATCCGCAATTGCCGCTGCTGTGGCTCGACGCCGAGGATTCCGAGGGCGAGGTGTTCTGGATCGCGGCCGCCGACCTCTGAGCAGCCCGAGATCGCCGGATTAATCCTGATATCACAACCTATTGGCGTTCCCGTGGTGCGGCGAAGCTGATACCTTGCGGACAGCAACAGCCCCAAACTCTGAAGAGGCCTCCCATGCTGGACAAGAGCCCCCGCCCGACCGCCGTCAACGTCCCGAACGACCTCGCCGCGCACTGGATGCCGTTCACCGCGAACCGGGCATTCAAGAAGAACCCGCGGCTGCTCGCCGGCGCCAAGGACATGCATTACTTCACCGTCGACGGCCGCAAGATCCTCGACGCCGCCGCCGGCATGTGGTGCTGCAATGCCGGCCACGGCCGCAGCCAGATTTCCGAGGCGATCGGCAAGCAGGCCGCGGCGCTCGATTACGCGCCGCCGTTCCAGTTCGGCATTCCACAGGCCTTCGAGCTCGCGAGCCGCATCGCCGACCTCGCGCCTGATGGCCTCGACCACGTGTTCTTCTGCAACTCCGGCTCGGAAGCGGCCGACACCGCGCTCAAGATCGCGCTCGCCTATCACCAGATCAGCGGCCAGGGCGGCCGTGTCAGGCTGATCGGCCGCGAGCGCGGCTATCACGGCGTCGGCTTCGGCGGCACGTCCGTCGGCGGCATCGTTGGTAACCGCAAGATCTACGGCTCGCTGCTGTCAGGCGTCGATCATATTCCCCATACCTACGACCGCGAGAAGCAGGCCTTTACCAAGGGCGAGCCGGAATATGGCGCGCATTTCGCCGACGAACTGGAGCGGCTGGTCAACCTGCACGGCGCCTCCACCATTGCCGCTGTCATCGTCGAGCCGATGGCCGGATCGACCGGCGTGCTGCCGGCGCCGAAGGGCTATCTCAAGCGCTTGCGCGAGATCACCCAGAAGCACGGCATCCTCCTGATTTTCGACGAGGTCATCACCGGTTATGGCCGGCTTGGTTTTGCCTTTGCCGCGGAGCGTTACGGCGTGCTGCCGGACATGCTGACCTTTGCCAAAGGCATCACCAATGGCGCGGCGCCGATGGGCGGCGTGCTGGTGCGCGACACCATCCACGACGCCTTCATGAACGGCCCGGAGCACATCGTCGAGCTCACCCACGGCTATACCTATTCGGCGCATCCTTTGGCCTGCGCCGCAGCCCTTGCGACGCTCGATATTTACCGCGACGAAAAGCTGTTCGAGCGCGCCAACAAGATCGAGTCCAAATTCGCCGACGCCGTGATGTCGCTGAAAGGCCAGCCCAATGTGGCGGACATCCGCACCGTCGGGCTGACAGCCGGCATCGACCTCGCGCCGCGCCCGGATCAGCCTGGCAAACGCGGTTTCGACGGGCTGAACAGCGCCTTCCACGACAACGACCTGATGCTGCGCGTCGCCGGCGATACCCTGGCGCTGACGCCGCCGCTGATCGTCACCGAAGACCAGATCGGCGAGATCATCGAGAAGGTCACCAAGGTGATTCGGGCGGTCGCGTAACCGTCGCACGGCATCGTGTCCCGGACGCGGTGCAGCGCTCTCCCGGCGATGCGAAGCATCGTCTGGTGCGCTGCTCCGCAGAGCCGGGACCTATAACTTGGACCCCGGCTCAGCAGCGCACCACGGAGCCTGTGCTCGGACCGCGCGGCGCGCGGATCCGAGTGTGCTGCGCAGCGTCCGGGGAACGACACTTACGGGCAACCGCGGAACATTCGAAACGCCTCCACGTTCAACTTCGGCCGAGATGATTGGCGTCTCTGCTGCGGAGGGTTGACGAAAATGCTCGCGCCATCGAGCAGCTTGCTGCGCGCCGGACTGGCACTCAAACTCAACCGGATCAAGTTGGCGGCGCGGTCGTATCTGCGCGACCGGACCAACCAGGCGACCGGAACCGTTGCATCCTATGCCGTCGCTGCCGGGCTGTTCGCGGCCGCGGGGATTTTTCTGATCGCGGCCTGTCTTGTCGGCATCACCGCGCTGTCTCGCTGGATCGAAATCAATTACGGGCCGTTTTGGGCATTCGGCGCCGTAGCTGCCTTGCTGCTGCTGATCGCCGCGATCTGCGCCGCCGTGGCCGCCAGCCAACTCAAGCGTCCGCCGCCGCATTTTCCGAGCCTCGCCAGCCGCCTGCGCGTCGCCATCAAGGCCAGCCCGCTCAAGTCAGATCAGATCGAGCCGCCGCGGGATGCGGCCGCGGCCAACTTGACGAGCGCCTCGGCGCCGGCAACACGCGCCAACCGCAGGCGGCCGAAGACGAACTATGATCCAGGGCGGAACAACCGTAACGTCGGCGCCGGCCTGATCTTGACGGCGACATTGCTGTGCTGGGCTGCCACGCGACGACGGCGGCAGGCGCGCCGAGCGGCCGTCTGATGCCCGGCCGGCGATCCCTGCTATCCGACAACTTGCTGCTGCTCGCGGCCACAACGCTCCTGATCCTGACCGCGCAGCGCTATCTTCAGTCCAGGGCGCCCCGAAAACCGCAGCCGCAGCTGGCGAATCCGGCGGTCGCGGCTGGAGCCAATTTCGCGCGCGAAATATCGCAATCCGGACACGGACGGCATTCCGGTACCCCCCTTCAGATTCCAAGAGCCGGCTGGAAGGACATTTTGTGGCGCACCTATTTACGGTCTGACGAAGACCGTCTGTTCGCCATCGCCGCAGGCGTGGTGTTCTTCGGCCTGCTCGCGGTGTTTCCGGCGATCACGGCGCTGGTGTCCTGCTACGGTCTGTTCGCCAATCCCTCGACCATCGGCGGCAATCTGCAAACGCTGGCGCTGATGTTGCCGGAAGGCTCATTCCAGATCGTGCAGGACCAGATCGCGCGGGTGCTCGACAAGGGCGGCACGGCGCTGGGCGCGACATTCCTGTTCGGCCTTGCGCTGGCGATCTGGAGCGCCAATGCCGGCGTCAAGGCTGTCATCGACGCCCTCAACGTCGTCTATGAAGAACGGGAAAAGCGCAGCTTCGTCCGATTGAACCTGCTTTCGCTGGCGTTCACGTCAGGCGGGATCGCCGCATTGCTGCTGATGGTCAGCGCGGTGGTGGCGTTTCCCTTGGCGCTCGATCACCTCGGCCTCGCGCCGGCGAACCAGCTCATCGTCAGCCTGCTGCGGTGGCCGCTGCTGTTTGTGGTTTTGCTGGCGGCGCTCGCCGTCCTCTACCGGTTCGGCCCCAGCCGCCGGGCGCCACGGTGGGAATGGCTCAGCGTCGGCACGCTGGCCGCCGCCCTGCTCTGGATCGCCGGCTCCTTCCTCCTGTCCTGGTATCTGTCGAACTTCGGAAATTACAATGCAACCTATGGTTCGCTGGGGGCCGCCATCGGGTTGATGATGTGGATGTGGATGTCGGCCGTCATCGTGCTGTTCGGCGCCGAACTGAATTCGGAAATCGAACACCAGACCGCGCTGGATACAACCATTGGTCGTCCAAAGCCGCTGGGCGCCCGCGGCGCCGTCATGGCCGACACGTTGGGCGCTTCGGTTCCGGCCGCATCAAAAGAACATTAGCATTACGAATCAACATTGATGCTAAGGTCGCGGCACTTGGGGGAAGCGCAACAACTCGCGCGAACAGCTTCCGCGTTTCCCGCAAGCCCGGATGACCAAGGGACTTGAGGGCCGCGCGCGCAACATGATCCGCATTTCCACGATTTTCATCGCCATATGCATGGTGCTGGTCGCCGCGTCGCTCGGTTTGGTCCTGTATTCCGTGGCGGGCATCAGTGGAACGGAATCCGCGATCGTGGCGCTCACCGCGCTGACCTTCCTGATTCTCTACAACGCCGTGTCGATGCGGCTGCGAGACCGCACCGATGTCGGCGGCCAGATCGCTGATTTGTCGCGTGGCACCGCCGACCTCGCGCGTCAGGTCGCCGAATTCGGCCGTCGGCTCGCCGCCGTCGAAGGCCGGATGGTGTCGGCCAATTCGGCCGGCGCCGACCGCATTCAGGCGGTGGTCGGCGAGATCAGCGAACTGGGCGTGCTGGTCAAACAGCTCGCGGTCTCCGTCGCAGCCCATGACGACATGCTGGCTTCGGGCGTGCCGGCCGCTGCGCCCGCGCCAGCCGCCAGGCCGGCGGATGCCCCACCGAACGAGCCGCCGTCCGCCGTCAACGAGAAACGCGTGGTGACGGCCGCGGTAACGCCGGCGAAAATCGTCGAGGAGCCATCTGTCTCGCGCAGCCAGGCGCAAATCCTCGCCGCCGTGAAAAGCGCGGTGGAGGAAAATAGGATCGACATCTACCTGCAGCCGATGGTGACCTTGCCGCAGCGAAAAGTGCGCTTCTACGAGGCGGTGACGCGGCTGCGCGACGACAAGGATCAGATCCTCACCGCCGACGATTTCATCTCGGTCGCGGAAGCTGCCGGCCTGATCGGACGGATCGATCACATGGTGATGCTGCGGTGCGTGCAGGTGCTGCGCCGGCTGATGGTACGCAACAAGGACGTCGGGATATTTTGCAACGTCGCCGCGGCGACGCTCGGCAATCCAACGACCTTCGCGCAGTGCCTCGATTTCCTCGAAGCCAATCGCGCGCTGGCGTCGTCATTCGTGCTCGAATTCAAGCAGACCACGTTCCGCAATCTGGGCCCGACCGAGACCGAACATCTGGCGGCGCTGGCCCAGCGCGGCTATCGTTTCTCCATCGATCACGTCAGCGATTTGCGGATCGAGCCGCGCGAACTGGCCGACCGCGGCGTCCGCTTCATCAAGGTGCCGGCTGCCCTGCTGCTCGACCAAAAGCTGAACTCGGCGTCCGACATTCATCCATCCGACCTGTCCGATCTGCTCGGGCGCTTCGGCATCGACCTGATCGCCGAACGGATCGAAGGCGAACGCGCCGTGGTCGATCTGCTCGACTTCGACGTGCGCTTCGGGCAGGGATTTTTGTTCGCGCCGCCCCGGCCGTTGCGACCCGAGGGGGCATCTGCTACCGGCGGGGCTGCTGCGAACAAGGCGCAGGTATCCCAGGTATCCAATGGCTCCGACAACATCGCTTCCGTCAATGGTCCGGCAATCGATCCGCCGCGCGCGACCGGCAACGCCGCGCTGGCGCGGCGTGCCGCCGGCCCGGCCTGACCGGCAATCCACGCGATGACGACACTCCGGTTCGTCGAGAAACTGCGCGACCTCGTCGGCGGCGTCGATGTCGTGCTCAGCGATATCTGGGGCGTGGTTCACAACGGGCTTGTTGCATTTCCGGAAGCCTGCGAGGCGCTGCACAGCTTTCGCGCCCAGGGCGGCACCGTGATCCTCATTACCAATGCGCCGCGGCCGGCCGATTCGGTGCGGCGGCAATTGCACAAGCTTGGCGTCGCCGACGCGACCTATGACGCGATCGTCAGCTCGGGCGATCTGACCCGGCATTTCGTCGCCGATCACCCGGGGCGAAAGATGTTCTGGATTGGGCCGGAGCGCGACAGTTCGATCCATCGCGGGCTCGACGCGGTGCTGGCGCCGCTGGAACAGGCCGACTACATCGTCTGTACCGGCCTGTTCGACGACGAAACCGAATCGGCCGAAGACTATCGCGCCACGATGATGCAGGCGCGCGCGCGCCAGCTGACGCTGGTCTGCGCCAATCCCGACATCGTCGTCGAACGCGGCGACCGCCTGATCTATTGCGCGGGCGCGATCGCCGAACTGTATCGCGAACTCGGCGGCGAAGTGATCTTCTACGGCAAACCGCACCGGCCGATCTATCAGCGCGCCATGGCGCTGGCCGCCGAGCGCCAGGGCCATGCGATTGCGCTCAACCGCGTGCTTGCGATCGGGGATTCGGTGCGGACGGATCTGGCCGGCGCCCACGGCTTCGGGATCGATTGCCTGTTCGTGACCCGCGGCATCCACGCCGAGGACTTCGAAGGCATCGATCAACTGGACCCCGCCTCGGTGAAGGAGCTGTTCGGCCATCCGCCGCGGGCGCTGACCCGGGAGCTAAGGTGGTAGGAGGTTCACGGCGATTTTATATACGATAGGGGTAGGGAAGGCTTTTGGCCTCCCCTCCCTCCGAACCGTACGGGCGGTTTTCCCGCATACGGCTCTCCAGTTGCTGGTTTCCTCATCGGGAATGTCTCGCGTGTGCAAGGGCTGTTGTAAGGGTGAACAGTCCTTGATCCGCGAAGAAAGCGTTAGGCCATCTCTGATGGTCGGCTTTGCATCGTCCGAACCCGGGCCGCTTGTCCTGCTTGCGCAAGACGGCACGCAGCCGCCGTCGAACGAAACGATCAAGGTAGCGAAGTTGGAATGGCGCGGCGTGTTTGAAGTAACCGAACCATCCCCGCAGCGCCGGGTTGAGATCCGCGATGATCCGCGCGAGGCTGTCACCTCTGCTGCGTACCGTTTTGGCCCTCACCTTGTCCTTGAACGCTCTCAGGCTCTTGTCTCGCACGAACCGTCTCCCCGCTTCGAACCGGTAGCCGAGGAAATCGAATCCTTGCCCCGGTTGTCGGCTGTCGACGATCCGTGTCTTGTCCGGGTGCAGCGTCAGGCCGTTGGCCGTCGTCCACGCATCGACGTCGCGTAACGCGGCCCTCGCCTCGTCTTCCGTTCGGCAGAGGATCACGAAGTCGTCGGCATAGCGCACCATCCGGCGTCCGCTCTGCTCCATCAGCAGGTCGAGCGGGTGCAGGTAGATGTTGGCCAGCATCGGCGAGAGGACCGCCCCTTGGGGCGTTCCCGTCGTCGGGAGCCAGCGCGCCATGTCCGACATGATCTCTTGCTTGAGAAAGCCGTCGATCAGTTTCAGGACGCGCCCGTCGCTGATCGTCTCGCCTACCCGTGCCATCAGTCTGTCGTGCGGGATCGTATCGAAGTAACTCTTCAGGTCGGCATCGACCACATGGGTATAGCCTTCCTTCAGCAGCCGATCGACCTCCCGCAACGCATCCTTGCAGCTTCGTCCCGGCCGGAAGCCGTAGCTGCCCGGCCGAAACTGGACTTCAAAGATCGGCTCGATGGTCATCTTCAGAGCCGTCTGCACGATACGATCCTTGATGGTCGGTATCCCGAGCGGACGAGTTTGCCCGCCGCCTTTGGGAATATCGACCCGTTTGATCGGACTCGGCCGGTAGCTGCCGTTCTTCAGATTCTCGTGAAGCTCCGCCAGATATCGCTCCGCGCCCGCCGCAAACCGCTCGATGCTTTGACCATCCACGCCTGCCGCCCCCTTGTTCCGCTCGACTTTCCGCCACGCGGCTTCCAGAGTCGTCGGCCGGATGGCCTTGTCCACCAGACTGAACCACTTGCCTCCTTTGACGCCGTTACCCAGCGCCGACATCATGCGATCCGTCCAGATCGAAGCTTCCGCCCACCACCAAGTCCGCGGTTGTCCGCCGGCGGCGTCTCCCCCTTGCGTAGCCTTGGCGGCACTGTCGGGGTTATCTTGCTCCATACCGAACCTCGCGCATCCAGCTTCCTGCCTCCCTTCCCTCAGAGCGGTTTTGCTTCCCGCCCCTCTCGCCGTCAAAACGGCTGCGGTATTATGAAGGCTCTGACTCCTGACGTTCTCACCCCGAGCGTCAGGTCTCTCCGCTTACTCCGCCTTGCCTTCCCGACATTCCGACCTCAACCACGCTGGCTGTCCCCCGGTCGCTTTGTCCGTCGCCTCAGCGCCGGGGGTTTGTTCCAGGCTTCGCCACGAACGAGCTGGCTCGCCACAGCCTTCCGCCGAATCAGGTTCGTCATCCTACGGACTGCCAGTTCACCTCCGGTTGCTCTCCACCCCGCCTCACGGCGACGCAGTCACCTTCGATTACAGAGTTGCGACCAACTCCGGAACGGACTCACACCGTTCTGTCAAAGCGTCCTCACGGACGCACTCGTCCCGGCGAACGCAGGGACCCATACGGCGCGGGCTTTCGTTCCGGCACTGGAGCCGAGGCCTTTTTTCACTTTTGAGGCCAGGGGTGATGGGTCCCTGCGTTCGCAGGGACGACCCGCTGAGAGATCGTGCGAGGCCACGACTGTATCAACGCACGGCTGAAGTTGGTCATATGCGATAGCCCTGCTTGTGAAGCGTATCGATAGATCGCAGGCCTTCGCAAATGGGCCGATTGGAGCGCGTAATCGGCCGCGACATCATAGCGCCACGGCGAAGCAATAGTGCTCACCTTCATCGACCGTGGCGCGCCACTTGGCGTGAACTTGTACTTCGGCGCGGCGCCGGTCGCGCCGAAGAGTTCGCCCATGTTCGTCAAGGCGCTGCCAGCAAAGTGACGGAGCCCGTCGTTTTGGCCGCCGGCCGGCGTGCAGCGGTAGATCGCTGCAACGCCGCAGCCGGCTCCTCGACTTCGACATCTCCCCACCTTATATTGCGGCCATGACAAAGCTCCTCGATGAAGCGGTGGAGGCCGTGCGTCGTCTGCCGTCAGACGATCAGGATGACATCGCACGCGCTATCATGCAGCTTGCAGGCTCCGATCTTCCTGCGCCGGTTGTGCTTTCGCCCGAAGAGCGCGAGGCGATTGCCCGCTCCAAGGCCGCCGCTGACCGCGGAGAATTCGCAACCGAAGAACAGGTCCGGGCCGTCTGGGCCAAGCATGGCCTATGAGGCTGCGCTATACGCTTCCCGCTCTTGCCGACCTTGCATCGATTCTGGATTATATCGCTGATCGCTCTCCGCAGGGAGCCGCACGCATCCATACCCGAATTCGCGCCGTCACCGATCTGCTGCTGCGGTATCCGCTGGCTGGCGCGGTGACCGAGGCCCCCACCATTCGGCGCATCACGACGACGCCACATCCATATCTCATCTTCTACGAGGCGACTGACGCCGAAATCATCATTCACGCGGTGCGCCACGGTGCGCGCGATCCTTCCGACAATGTGCGATCAGAGTGAGCCCTCGTAGAACCATCGGCGAGGTCAGGCAAGATTTGGCCCCCGGCGGCGCAAGAATTGGATGCAGTATCATAGCGCCACGGCGAAGCAGTAGTGGCCATCTTCATCGGCCACGGCGCGCCACTTCGGTACAAAACTGGGCACTGCAAAACCCGCCGTTTTGCGCTTGATGCGGCGACGAGCGTGCGCAGGAGTACGCTTTTCGACCCCATAATGCGAACTTCTTTCACAATGATCGCTCGCGACGGCTGGCGCAGCAGTCCTTCTGCGATCAGCGCAGCGACAAGGAGCACGCTCGCAATAGGCTCACTCGATCTTGATCCCGGTGGCGTCGACGACGACTTTCCAGTCGCGTACTTGTTCCGATAGGGCGGTGGCAAAATCCTGCGCGGTCCCGATTTTTGACTCGATGCCGAGCTTGGCGAAGCTGGTGCGCACCTCCTCGGACCTAAGGCCTTCGTTGACGGCATGGTTGAGCTGGCCGACGATCGTCGCGGGAGTGCCGGCCGGCGCCAACAGGCCGAACCAGACTTCCTTGGGAAAGCCTGCCACGCCGACTTCCATCATGGTCGGCGTATCTGGCAGCTCCGGCCAACGAGCTTCGCTCGTCACCGCAAGCGGCTTCAGCTGGCCTGCCTTGAAATACGTGAGCAGGCTGGACTTCGGGTTGAAAACCATGTCGATGTGCCCGCCGATCACGTCAGTGATTGCGGCAGCGCCCCCTTTGTAAGGGACAAAGAGAATGTCCGTTCCCGTCTTGATCTTGAAAAATTCGCCGGCGAAATGCGTGTAGATTCCGGGAGGGGCACCGTATTTCAGTTTGCCGGGATTGTTCTTCGCGTAGTGGACGAACTGCTCGAACGTGTCCGCAGGGACGCCCGGCGATATGGCCAGCGCCATCGAGTCGACGCAGATTGCAGCGATGGGCGCGAAGGAGTCGGCGGGGTCAAACCCAAGATTTTTGTAGAGCCCCCCAAGCATGGCGTTGACGTTGGTTCCGCCCAGCAACAACGTGTAGCCATCCGGTTGCGCGCTGGCGGCCGCTTTGGCGCCGATCCTTCCCCCGGCACCGGCAAGATTCTCAACGACAACGCTCTGTCCGAGTCTGGAAGAGAGCGACTGCGCGATCAGCCGAGCCACAACATCGGTCGGACCGCCGGCGGAGAACGGGACGACGATCTTGATTGTTCGCTCGGGATAGGACTGGGCATAGACCGGCTGCAGTGCGATCGGCGCGGACGCAATTGCGAGCAACGTGAACAGCCAACCAGCGGCGATCCGTCGCGTCGCATTCGTCCCGCCGCGGCTTACTGCAAGAACGCGTTTCGGAACGTCTAGCATGCTTGTCTCCTGTTGAACGTCTTGATGGTCACGAGACTCTTGCCGTCAGCACATGTGTTTCTTCCGGATAGGTTACGCCCTCGCCGTCGGCATAGCGCTGAAGCTCTTTCATGACGCCCGCGCCAACCTTCTCTCGCGCCGCCGGCTCGGTGGCAGCGATAAGTGGTGCAAGCGGCGTTGCGGACAAATGGTCCAACGTGAATTTATCCAGCCGAGGGAGGTGCACATTGATCCGACTGACGCGCACGTCCACCGCTGAAAAGCCCGCTTCCGTTGCAAGACGCTGCAGCTCCTGTTTGGTAGGGACCTGTCGCGAGGCGCAAAACTGCAAGGCAGCCGCGTCGCTGACAAATCGAGTGAGCGCGTCGCCGACCGCGCTGTTGTAAAGCCCGACACCGTTCCAGACGCTGAGCGCGAGGCGGCCGCCACGAGCGAGCACACGGCGCATCTCCCGCATTGCAAGCGCCTGATCGGAAAAGAACTGCAGTCCCTGCTGGCAGAGAACCACGTCCATGGTGGCGTCCTGCAATCGAAGATCGAGCGCGCTGCGTTCGACCCATTCGATTGATGCGCCGACGGGTGTCGGGAGCGATCGTGCGACGGCGATCATTCCGGAGTTCAGATCAACTCCTATGACACGTCCAGCAGAACCGACACGTTCCGCTGCGGCGCGAGCGACGACGCCAGTCCCGCAAGCAACGTCCAGCACGCGCTCGCCGACACCGACATCAGCGACATCGACAAGCAAAGGCGCCCAGGGTCCGAGGATGTGCCGAGCGACGTAGCGCTCGTACAGTTCGGCCGCCTCCGCGCTCAGCTGCCATTGCCCGTTCTTGGCCATCTCCCGTTCCACCCGAGCTTGCGGGATATGCGCTCCGCCGTTTGCGTGACTGCTCTGATCTGGGCCGGAGGCGGCGATGCTGGGATGTATTGAATGGAGCCCGCAATGGCGACCGCACCGGCATAGTCACCGCCATGATTGAACAGCGGAGCCGCCAGACCGTTCACGCCTTGCAGTACCCGATTGGGAGCAGCGGCCCAGCCGCGCGCTCTCACCTGCGCCACGGCGCGCCGAAGAGCACTTGGCGAGCAGATGGTATGCGGCGTCCAGGCTTTGAGCGGTTTCGCAAGGCAATACCCCATGAGGCTCTCGGGACCGAACGCCAACGCGACGTTTCCGTGGGCGCTCGCATGAAGATCGAGCACGGTTCCGGGTTGCGTTCCGAAATTGACGATCGCGTGACCCTGCAGGACCTCCAAGACCACGACCTGATGTTCAACCAGCGCGGACAAGGTCGCCGGCTGCCCCGTCTCGTCGCGGAGTCGCGCCAGATCGTCCCGGGCAATCGCGAGGACGTCGAAGCGCTCCCTTAGGCGCTCCCCGAGAATGAACAGCTTGATTCCCGCTGCGTAGCGCATCGTAGTCGCTTCCTGACGCACGAAGCCATGCAGCATGAGCGTTTGGAGGTGGCGATAGACGGTCGCCTTCGACGACGCGAATTCGCGTGCGAGCTCGGAGACGCCGATCGGTTCTCTCAAGGTCGCGAGTCGCTCCAGCAAGCGCAGCGACAGGTCGACCCTCTCGTTTGCCCGACTTTCGTCGCGGGACCTCGGCTTCTCTGTCGGCCCGCGCAGCGCCGTGACTCTCGGCATGCGTTTCATCCAATGAAACAGTGTTTCAATATACTAACGATACTCACCGTCGCGTGTCAAACGGAGCACTCTCGTGAAGTCTGTCGGGATGCTTGGCGATTTCGTCAGCGGCCCGCGGTAGGCAGGACCGCGCCGCGAGTCTCGATCCCGAGAGGGTAGCGGGACCACCCTGCGAAATCGGGAAGACAGCTTGAGGCGTAGCGCAAGATCGCAGGCCGTCGCAGATTTACCGATTGGAGCGCGTGGCGGGCCGCAGCATCATAGGGGCACGGCGAAGCAATAGTGCCGAATTCATCGACCGTGGCGCGCCACTTCGATTAAGAACCCTGCTCCATGCACCGCCGGGCGCGCATTCGCGGCAACCCGTTGGCTCACGCGGGCTACGCTTGCTAATCTTCCGTCTCGCCATTTCCTCGCGGAGATTACTCACGCGAGGTTAGCTTTGCTTTGTGGGCACGATGCCATGCGGCGAAGGCCTCGATGACCCGATTGAAGAAACGCGGCGGCAAGAAGCCGTAGTCATAGCGATCACCGCGGCCGATTTTCCGAAGGTCATAGCCCGGCCAATCGAATTCGTTGCCCTCTGCAACAACGATCCAGGAACGTTCGTCATCAAGTCCGAGATGCCGTTTGACCGCGGCGGGAACTTCAACTGCGCTAGCGGGATCGGTGGGAGGATTATGCAGAACCACAACGACCGTTGTGTCATTCACGGGGCGCTCAACCGCAAGCACGATCACGCTCGGGCGATCTTTGCGCCCTTCTTCCCGACCCGCTTCGTGTTCGTGGTGCCACAGATAGGCATAGGATATGACAAGGCCCGGTTCAGGCGTAGGGATCGGCATGCGCCTTCGTTATTTCGGCTTAATCACGGCATCGAGATGCGCGTGTCGCTCGTCCATGCGCGAGGAGCCGATTGCCTGAGCTCTCTCGTCGGACAGATCGGCGGTCGCGAAGCTGCGGCGGCGCTGCTTGAAACGGCGGAATTCTTCGTATTCGTTCGGCGCAACAAAATAGCCGGTAATTGATCCGTGGCTCGATACTGCCACGGCCTCTCGTTGGGCGAGCATTCGATAGCGACCAAAATTCCGGGTGAACTCCGAAGCCGGGACGGTGTCAGCCATGTGTCCTCTCTTTCGAAGTCTAATATACGTAATTTACGTGAAAAGCGCAATTTGCGTATTTAAGATTCGCGGCTCTACGATCTAACTAACTGATAACACTGAATTTTTCTTTTGGTCTGTGCGGGGCTATTCCGCCATTGGCACGAAACGGACTCGCCGGCGTATCTAGATCGCCTTCACCCAATACACGGAATCCCGCTCCCACGGCTGCTCCGGTTCGCACTGAATGAAGCCTGCTTTTGTGAAATTGGCCGTTGAGTGTTTATTGTTCACGCGACACTCGCTAACGAGGTGCGTCCAGCCCAGCTGCTTCGCTTTCGCTTCCCTCGCCACCATAAGCCTGAATTGCAGACCATGCCCGTGGTGATCTGGATAAACATAACAGCGCTTGAGGTATCCTATGTTTGGGATGGGCTCGAAGGGCACAAGACCAGCGAACGCGACCGGCGTTTCCTCGAGATAAGCCAGCCACCAATATCCTCTTGTAAAATGGCGCGGTTGCAGTGCCGGCCATTCCGGAACAAGCCTGTTGAAGGCGTTGATCGTGTCGGAGAACGTGACGCCATCGACTTCGCGGATTTGATAGGACATCAGCAGAACGCCTTGGGATCGAGGTTGACGCTGGAAAAATGAATGAGACACCGCGGCCTCCTCCGATAATTCTCCCAACAGATGGCGGACGGAGCTGCGAGTCTGGGGAAACCAGCGGCCCCTGTCGAGCCATTAAATCGTGGCCGCGTGCGTGGATATTTCGGCCAACCCTGCTCGACGGCCGACGATATCGCCGCACCAATGCGCCGCAATGAAACTCGCTCGTTAAGCTTGATGTCGGCGTTTCAGGTTGATTCTGCAACCGCGCAGTCCGTTGGCATTTGCAGTTGCGGCACCTATAGTTTGCCCGATCAAAAGCATTCAAGAACAAGGATCCATGCGCGTTTCAATCATCACCGGAGGCGGGATCGGGATCGGAGCCGCGGTCGCGCGCCGGTTGGCGGCCCGGGACGAGTGCCTGATGTTGCATGGACAAGGCGCCGACGCGGCAGGGTCCGAGCGATTGAAAGCAGTGGCCGCGGACTGTGAGCGCGCCGGCGCCAGGGTCGCGTGGTCCACCGGCGACCTGGCCGATGCCGGAACGGCATCCGAGCTTGTTCGCGCGGCGCGCGACGCGTTCGGACGCGTCGACGCGATCGTCCACGCCGCGGGGTTTGCGGATCGGCGCGGTTTTACGCAGTTGCCGCGCGCGGGGCTCGAGCGGTCATTCGCGGTCATGGCCACCGCGTTCCACGAATTGGTGAGCGCTGCGTTGCCGGATCTGACCCGTGGACCGCAAGGTCGCGTCGTCGCCATCAGCAGTTTCGTTGCCCATCGGTTTACGCGTGAGGCGACATTTCCGGCGTCCGCGGCGGCCAAGGCCGCGCTCGAGGCGCTGGTCCGCTGCCTTGCGATCGAACTCGCAAGCTCAGGCGCGACGGCCAATGTCGTGATGCCCGGCTATACGCGCAAGGATGCCGGGCGAATGGGGGCGTTGGACCAAGAGAGCTGGCAATTGGCCGCCAAGGCCAATCCGCTCGCACAATTGGCCGAACCCGACCAAGTGGCCGCGGTGGTCGCCTTTCTGTTGTCGCCGGAGGCCGGACACATGACCGGGGCCGTGCTGCCGGTCGATGGCGGCCTGACTCTGATGTAGTGTTTTGTGGTGGGGGCGAGGTCGGATCGCGTGACAGGTCAAACAGCTGAAGTCATCGTGCTGGGCGCGGGCATCGTCGGCGTATCGGCGGCCTATGCAGCGCGGCAGCGGGGACTGTCGGTCTTCCTGATCGATCGGCGCGAGCCGGGCAGCGAAACCTCCTACGGCAACGCGGGCATTCTCAGCAGCGGCTCGATATCGCCGCTCAACAATCCGTCGCTCTGGAACGCGCTGCCGCAATACCTGACCAACCGGCACCCGGCGCTGCGCTGGGATCCTGCCTGGTCGGTTCGGAACGTGGGATGGATCGCCCGCTTCCTGGCCAATGCGACAACGTCGCGTGTCAAACCGAGGGCGGCGGCGCTGCACGGGCTGATCGGCGCGTCCCTGAAGCTGCACAGGGAATGGATCGTGAAAGCGAATGCGGCGCAGCGCATCCGCGAGACCGGCTGGCTGAAAGCATGGCGCAGCGACGCGGTGGCCGCGGCAAAGGCGGAACAGGCCTTGCTGGCCGAATTCGGCATCGGCAGCGAGCTTCTCGATCGCCAGGCCATTTCCGCGCTCGAGCCGAACATCCTGCCTGCCTACAAGGTCGGACTGCTGCACACCGAGACGGCGTCGGTCGATTCACCGGGCGCCGTGGTCAAGTCCTATGCGCAGATGTTTGTGGGCTCCGGTGGCCAGATCCGTCAGTCGGATATCAAATCCATCGCGCCGGAAGGCGACGGCTGGCGCGTGGTGCTCCCGGATGGCGCGATCAGGGCGCGCCACATCGTGGTCGCGCTGGGTCCGTGGTCCGCCGACCTGCTGCGACCGCTCGGCTACCGCGTTCCTCTCGCCTTTGAACGCGGCTATCATCAAGAGTTCAAACCGAATGCCGCGCGCTCCCTGCTGCGCCCGATCCACGACGCGGAAGGCGCGTTCCTCATGACCCCGATGGAACAGGGCATTCGCGTCACCAGTGGCGTCGAACTGACCTCGCGCGACGCGCCCTCCTCGTTCGCCCAGCTCGATGCGGTGGTGCCGGCGGCGCGAAGCGTTGTCGAATTTGGCGAGGCGGTCGGCGAACCCTGGCGCGGGGCGCGGCCGACGCTGCCCGACAGCCTGCCGATGATCGGACCTGCGCCACGGCATTCCGGTCTCTGGCTGTCTTTTGGTCACCAGCACATCGGCTTCACGACAGGCCCTGCAACGGGAGTTGCGATCGCAGCCATGATCGCTGGAGCGCAGCCCCCCTTCAACGCAGCGCCGTTTTCGCCCGGCCGTTACCTCTAAACGGCAAACCAGAGGGTCGCAGTAAGCGGGAGCAGACATGCACTACGTTTGGGATTTCGCGATCCTCGGCAAATACAGCCACCTGTTCTGGCTTGGGCTCGGCTGGACCATCGCCTACACGATCGGCACCGTCCTGCTCGGAACAGTGCTCGGTTTGATCGTCGGCATCCT
>Ga0137415_10002833_pt1 | contig 17181 bp, 15 predicted proteins | sample CZODoug3_1_1_16f_FD_183082 | JGI IMG/M metagenome (GOLD analysis project Ga0137415, IMG submission 183082) | Vadose zone soil fungal communities from Angelo Coast Range Reserve, California, USA - CZODoug3_1_1_16fungal (Hybrid Assembly) | ecosystem: Environmental > Terrestrial > Soil > Vadose...
ATGGGGTGCTCGGTATTCGGGCGAAAATGTCCGAGCTTTCGCGCGAACATCGCCGCGCGGCCCGTAGCATCGACGATCCAGCGGCAACTAGCTGCGCGCTGGGCATCCTCGACGACAGCGTTTACTCTTTGTCCATGGCCGCCGTTTAGTTCAAAACTCGTGACCTTGGCGGGGCGCCATAAATCGCAGCCCGCGTTGCGGGCGAGCTCAAGCAGATGCGAATCGAGCTTCGCGCGATCCACTTGAAAACCGGGGAGTCGACTCTGATAACGTGTGCCGATCTCAACACAATCATCAAACCGTTGATCATTCCGGTTTGAAAACCAGAGGCGCAATCCCTGCTTGGGTAACTGATGATGCCCGAGATAGTGCGTCAGACCCAAGATCCGCGTCATATAACAACTGCTCACCTCGGTGGTCGATTCGCCCACCTTGCGATCGAACGCAGCCCCCTTTTCGATGATCAGGACGCGCGCTTCGGGGCGTTTGCGCTTCAGCATGAGGGCCGTTGCTGCGCCGGAAAACGCGCCCCCGATGATCACGACGTCGTAATCGAAATTCATCGTTCGAAGAGGATGGCCTTTATACCGTTCCAGAGCAAGCACGTCGAATGACGCAGATAGTCCTGTCTTCGAGCTATTGCCACGACCGCAGCGACTATTTCGATTGAGCCTTCATCACGGTGCAGGCAGGATTGACTGCATCACGAGATGATCTTCACGAACGCGCGTTTGATTTTTGCCGATGGAATTCGCGACGGACTTGAAGTTGTCGTGGAAGAGGGAAAAATCGCCGCGATCTGCGAGCGATCCTTGGCGCATCGGAAACATGAGATCATTGATCTCCATGGAAATTATCTTGCGCCCGGTTTTATCGATCTTCATGTGCACGGCGCGCTTGGCCGCGACACGATGGAAGCCTCGGCTGAAGCGTTTCGCTCTATTTGCGATTTCCATGCGAGTGGCGGCACGACATCGCTTCTCCTCACGACAGCGACGGCGCCTCTCAACGAAATCCTCAAAGTCTTGCAAGCGGTTCGCGATTTTCGATCAGCCATCACTCCGATTGTCGGTGTTCATGTCGAAGGGCCGTTCATTTCGAAAGCGAAAGCCGGAGCACAACGCGCCGAGTTCATTCAGGACCCGTCACCGGCTGCTGTGCGGCAATTGCTCGAATACGCGGACGTGCTCAAGCGTGTGACGATCGCGCCGGAACTGCCTGGCGCTCTTGAAGCGATCGAAATCTTCCATGCTCATGGGATCAGCGTGAGCGGCGGACATAGCGATGTCTGGGATGAAGACGCACGGGCGGCATTCGATCGCGGTATGCGCAGCGTGACGCACACATTTAACTGCATGTCGAGCGCGCGCCGTCGAGGTGTCTATCGGGTCGCCGGTTTGCTCGAGTTTGCATTGAGCGAACCAGACATCAGTTGTGAACTGATCGCCGACGGTCATCACGTTTCGCCCACGCTGATGAAAATGTTGTATCGCGCGAAAGGCGCACAGGAAATCTGTCTGGTGACCGATGCGACCGCAGGCGCGGGATTGCCGAACGGATCGCGGTTCGCGCTCTTCGGCAAGGATTGCATCGTGGAAAACAGAGTCTGTCTCCTGGCTGATCATTCAGCACTCGCGGGCAGCGCCGCGCGCATGATCGACCTTGTGCGCATGATGGTGCGCGAGGTTAACGTTCCGTTGAATGAAGCCATCGCGATGGCGACGGAAAATCCCGCACGCGCTATCGGTATCGAAACGAAAGGTCGGCTTATCGTCGGAGCGGACGCCGATTTGGCTGTGATCTCGCCACAGTTGGACGCAATGCGCACGTACCGTTGCGGGGAGCAAATCTGGTCGCATTAACACCGTGGCTTCAGCCGGTGAACAAGAAGTGCAGGCCGAACGTCAACCGTTTCCAACGGTTTCCTTGGATGTAAGCCGTTAAAACGGCTCGACTCACGCGCCTCCCAAAACACCGGGCTAAAGCCACAGTGATAATGAAGCATGTCATAGCGACATCAGAAATTCCGCGATATCGAGGGCTGCGCGTGGGCGGCTGAGCTTGCTGATGTTGCCGGCCCATTCTCGCCATTGTTTTGCGCCGTCATCGAACGCGCGCTGCACCTGCGCGACAACTTCTCGTGGCGATTGGACAATCACACCTGAATTCGTCTCGACGATCAGCCGGGCATTGCCTTCCTCTTGGCCAGCGACGACGTGGTTGATAATCATAGGACATTTTGCAGCAATCGTTTCCTGTACCGTCGCGCCACCGGCTTTGCCGATGAGCAAATGGTTCTCGTGCATCATGCGGGGGAGTTCATTCGTCCAGCCAATGATCTTTATTGGGTGACCATCTGCGGCCGCGTCAATGTCAGGCCGGAGTTCCTCATTGCGACCGATCGTGACGGTAAGATCCAGATCAAGTTTCGCGAGCATACGCACGAGTTCCGCCGCACCGCGCTTGGCGGCAGTGATTGTGTACAAAACCCGCCGGCTGGAATTAATGGAAGGTAATGGTCGGTCTTCAGCGAAATCCGCAAACTTCGGACTGACGGGAAAACCGAATATCCTGATTTTTTCCGGCGCAACTCCGCCACTCCGCAGCACGCTCGCGCTTTGCTCGTTTGCGACAACGAAATAATCCGCAGGGCTTCGGTACCAGGAGGCATTGATAGTGATCGAGTCGGTGACGACGACCACACATTTGCAGACTCTGTCGGCTCCCAAAATCTCCTGGAGCACATTGGCGTAGGCGGGAAAAGAGCAGACGACGATGTCCGGCTTAAAACGGTCGAGCACGGGAGCAAACTGCGCTTTCAGCCGAATCAATCGCCGAAATTCCGTGTTGTAATCTGTCTTGCGATCGAGCCACCGATAAACGAATCCCCAGGCACGTGGCGCAGAATTCAACAGCGCCAGATAGCTTCGGCGCACCAGTTCGTTGATCGGCCCGTAGGCTTCGGCAAACAGATCCCGCAATTCCACTGTAGTCTGATCCAAAGCGACGCGAGCCAGCCCGTCGCGGACTCCTCTTGCGGCGCTATTGTGGCCCTCTCCGAAACCGGCGGTCAGGATCAATATTCTCTTTTTCACTGGTCGTCAGGCGACACGGACTGCAAATGAAAACACACGCGGAGGGTACTCACTCGCGAAAGCATTCGGACTTTAATGGATATTTGTACCTGGCAAAGTAAACTCCTGCGGAGATGAAATATCTCAGATTGATTTGGCGCGTTGCGCGCCGGCTGGTTTGGGAAACAGCGACGGACAACACCACTGGCCTGGCTGCGCAGATGGCGTATCTGCTTCTTTTCGCGCTCGCTCCCGGCACACTGTTTTTCTGGCACCTGCTGGGCCTGTTCGGCACTGATCCGACCAAGTTGCATCGGATGTATCTTCTCTTGCGGAGTTTCATGCCACCGGATCCAAAAGTGCAGGACATTCTGGACTCTGCCATTGCGAGCGTCGTGGTGACAGGCACGAGCGGGCTGCTCGCTAACGCCGGCATCATCCTTGGAATTTATTTCGGGACTGTTTTCATCGCCACGGTTTCACGCGCGCTCAGCCAGATGCACGGCGTCCAGGAAGATCGCCATTGGTGGTCCAAATACATCATCTCATTTTTCATGCTTTTCTGGTTTGGGATTGTCATCGTGTTTAGCTTTAACGCCGTCGTTTTCGGAGAAAAGCTGGCCGGCATTGCAGAGGTAAATTGGCAACTCTCATTTCCGCTCCAGGCGTGGATCGCCGGGTTGAATCTGCCGTTGACCGGCGTGGCGCTGGTTGGGCTCGCGCTTGCGCTTTACCTTCTCACGCCGGAAAACTATTTGACCGTTCGTCAGGCGCTGCCGGGCGCAATTTTCTTTGCGGTCGGCTGGATCATCGCGACAAAACTTTTCCAGCTCTACGTGGCACGATACGATCGTTATAACCCGACTTATCTCGCGCTGGCGTCGATCATCGTGCTGCTCACGTGGATGTATCTGACTTGTCTGCTGCTGTTGCTGGGAGGCAAATTGAACGCCATCATCCGGCGCGAGCGTCAGAAGGTGCGCGTCGCCCAGCCTGTCGCGCCCGTGCCTGCGGCGCCACTCGCCTCTTCGACGAATACGTGAAAGATAAACCGATAACCACGGCGAAAAGGCAAAGTTCTTTGTGTTTTGTAACTTTTTTAACAAATCACTGCTGTAAACGTTGATCGCATTGCGGGGTCTGTTACGCTCCGTCGAGTGTTGCGCTTTCGCATTTGGGTTGCAACTGCGCTCGCATTTGGCGCATTGGTCGCGGGTCTCCTTCGCGCGCAGGTCAACGAAGAAAAACGTCGCGATCAATCCGAGGAAACCGAGGTACACTCGGCGTCCACCCCGAAACCAAAGAAATCTCCAACGCCGAAATCGAAGCGACACCACACCCCAACACCGAAACCAAAAACATCGAAAAAGAAATCCGGCGCGAAAAAAAGCGCGGAATCGAAGTCGGCACGGAACGAGGAGACGCCTAAGCCACGAAAAACGCCGACGACGCAAGTAGAAGAAGCTCGCGCCGCGCCCGAACCGGCAGCGTCGCCGCCACGGGCGCTTGCCGTGCCAACGCCAGCACCTTCGCCACAGCCGAAGCCCGCTCGCACCGTTTCCGCGGGCGGGCAGGCTCAGGTTGTGATCGAAAAATCAGGCATCGAGGAGGACCAGGGATTCGAGCCTCCGCCGTCGCCGCCACCGCGCCGAGGTTTCTGGCCGTGGAGTCGCCCAGTCAGCTACCGTTACCTAACAAGTTCGGTCGTTGAAGCGATCCGGCGCGCGCCGGTGAAACGGCGTCGCTGGCAGTTCATTGTCGTGCATAACAGTGGCACGCGGCAGGGCAATGCGCGTGTCTTTGATTATTACCACAAGCATGTTCGCCGAATGCAGAACGGTCTCGCCTATCACTTCGTTATCGGGAATGGCACATCAACGGGCAACGGCCAAATCGAAATCGGCGATCGATGGCGGCGTCAGATAAACGGCGGTCATGTGCACAGCGATTATCTGAACAACATCTCGCTCGGCATTTGTCTCGTAGGCGATTTCAATCGAGACCAGCCGACGCGCGCACAGCTTGACGCATGTGAGGAACTCATTCGCTATCTGCGAGACCGCTGCGGCAAAACCGAGAGAGGCACGATACCGGTGAAGCCACACCGCGAAATCAATCCACCGCGCTGGCCCACGGATTGCCCGGGCGACGATTTTCCTTATTCCTGGTTCCGTAGGTTTTAGTGGCTCTACGTCATCCTGAGCAGAGCGCAGCGGAGTCGAAGGATCCCGCGAAGTTACCATGGGTTTCCAACGGGATTGAAAGCCTGGCCTTGCGGCCTGCGGCGGCTGCGTTGCAGCCTCGACTTCGCTCAGAATGACAAGATGGCGAGGTCACTTTCGTGTCGCGACGCTCAGATTCGCTTCCTTGTAATTCCATCGGTAACCGAATCCGAAGTCGAGCGGTGGCGGATTGGTTTGTTGGTAGAGTTCGTGCAGCCGGGGTTGATAATGTTGTTTGAACATGTCGATGGGGCCGAGATAAACGCCAAAGAAACGCAGATTCCACTTGTTAGGATCGAAGTAAGCGAGCGGAATGCCTGAATCGTCCTGCACGATCATGTTGCTATGATCGAGAATGAAATTGCGAATGGTGGCAAAACCGCTTTCGAACAACAGATACGATGGCGATTTTAGAAAGCTCGCGCCGGTGCCGAGGCGTTGGCAAAATTTCAGGAAACCGGGAGTCGCTTTGATGCCGCCGTCAGAAATATCGGTGGTGAAATAATATAGCGTCTGTGCACTGCCGGATTGGTTGTCGGTGTAACGAATACGCACTCCGGGAGTACTACCGCCTTTTCTGCCAGGCGCGGCTTCTTCAAATACGCCGCCGCTGTTGAGCGATCCGAACGAGACGTTTGTGATCGATTTGTCCGCGCGCGCGATGCAAGTGTAAAGAATCGGCAGGACGCCGTTCAGGTTCTGCGCGTGCAGATCGACCTTCATATCTTTTGTGATGAAGTACGTCGTGTTGAGCGAGGACTTCATCGCGTTTTCCAGATTTCCCAGCGCGCCGGACAAGTTCGCGATGCGCAACGGGTCCGGCGGCGGGCCGAGAGCTTCTTTTCCGCAGAGCACGTACACCGCGGCCCTTGGAAAGAATTGATCCACATACAAAAAATCGGGACCGCTGAACATGTAAAACACCACGGGTTTTGGTTGAGCTGATTCGGGGAGGTATGTCGCCTGCCATCCGTGCAATTTTTGGAGCTGCCTGAGGTGTAGTTTTGAGAATTGCTCTTCAAAGAATGCGGCATGCGCCTGCCACGCTGGATCGCGCGTCAGCGGCGCGAGCGATGAATTCTCCGGCACCGGCATTCCGGCGAGAAAGCGGGCAACGTCATTTGGACCGGTGTTCACCGGAATTGCGCGCGGCGCAACTTCCGGATTTTCCTGCGCGCAAACCGTCAGTGCACTCACAAAGCTGAGAGCTATCGATAGAGCGGTGCAATTTGTTTTCATGGCGAGCGATCACGGCGTTTTTGCGCGCAGAAATAGAGCAGCAGACCCGACAGCGCCGTTGCCAAACCGGCCAGCGATTCCGCAGTGTGCGAGCGCAATAGATAAAACATCATCCAAATCGTGATTATCGAAAAAACAACAGGAGGAATGGGGTAAAGCCAAACCCGGTATGGTCGCGTAATTTCGGGACGCGTGAAACGAAGCACGATCACGCCCAGCACAGCAAGCAACGAGCAAAGCAGCAAACTGAATTGCGTGTAGCGGACCACGTCCTGGAAGCTTTGAGTCAGCAGAAGTAGATTCACGAAGAGCAGTTGCAGGAAAATGGCATTTGTGGGGATACCATGTTTATTTTTGCCGCCGAGCCATCGCAGAAACCAATGATCTTCGCCCATCGACATGGTCACGCGTGGCCCAATCCACGTCATCGAACTGATGGCGGCAACCAGACCGAGACAAATGATAGCGCCGGCGAATCGCCCGCCGTTTTCGCCAAAAATGTGTTTACCTGCGATTAATGCGACTTCGATCTGGCCTTTCAATTCCTCAGCAGGCGTGGTCGCGAGAAAGATGGCGTTGAGCAGCACATAAATCACGATCACCATGCCGGTGCTGGCGAGCAGTGAGCGCGGTACGTTTTTCTCAGGTCGCTTGATCTCGCTGCTGATATACGCTGACGCATTCCAGCCGGAGTAGGAATACATCACGTAAACCAGTGCGACCGCGAATGCCCCGCTGAGGATCGCGGCTTTGTCGCCAGGGGCAGGCAAGAAACTGATCGGCTGTTTTGATGGAACAAAGAAGCCCGCCCCGATCAGCGCGCCGATAAGAAGCAATTTCACCAGCGTCGTAACATTCTGGAATGCGCTCCCGACTCGCAGATTCCCCACATGAAAAACGGTGACTATCCAAACAACCACGAACGACAGGACAACCGGCGAACCCGCGCCGAAAACTCCGTTGAAATATTGCCCAAACGCCATCGCAGCGAGTGCAACAGGCGCTGCAAATCCAACCGTAGCAGACACGAATCCCGCCATGAACCCAAGCGCCGGATGATAAATTTTCGAGAGAAAATGGTATTCGCCACCTGAACGCGGCATTGCCGCCGCGAGTTCACCGTAACAGAGGGCGCCGCAGAGCGCGGCAACTCCACCGATGACCCAGAGCATCAGCAGCGCGAATCCAGACTGGATATCATTTAATTGAAAGCCAAGGCTCGTGAAGATGCCGGTGCCAATGATGTTGGCGATTACGATCGAGCACGCAGTTACGAAGCCGACGGTCCGCCTGGGCCGTGCGGACTTAATAGCAGCAGGCTGGGTAAGTGCGGTCATCCGTCGGGAATTCTATTCAAGTTTCTTACTCCAGAACGCCGAACATCCAAGGTTCAACGCCAAAGATCGAACGAAAGACGGCGGGTCCCCTTCCAGTCGGTGTTCCATTGTTGTATGCTTTGCCAGAGGACTTTCGTCAGTTGTCAGAAGCGCTTCCAGGCATCAGTTTGCAACGGCATGAACGCACATCCCAAGCTCTCCGTCGAAACAGCCACGCAGTTGGCAATTTTCCTTGCTAATCGTCCCGGCGCACTCGCCCGCGTGTGTGACGCGCTGGGCAATGCCGGGGTCAACATTTACGCGTTGGCTACATCCGATACTGTCGATCACACCGTTGTGCGGATGGTAGTGAGCAATCCCACGAAGGCGTTGATGCTCTTAGGCGAAGCTGGAGTACTCGCGCTTGAGACCGATGTGCTCACTATCGAGACTGCTAGCGAACCCGGTGTTCTGGGTAAGATCGCGGAGCGCCTCGCCGAGGCCGAAGTGAACATTGAATACGCCTATCTCGCCGCCGGTCGCGAAGCAGAAAAAGGCCTAATTATTCTGCGACTGTCTGATGTCGAAAAAGCGCGACGCGTGCTCGGGGAGCTTTAGGAAATCGTTCAGCCGCCTGGTTCCTCACGGACGAATCTCGATTGTCGTACCGTCCGACGTAACCCGCCAGAGTTCCTCAATCTCTTCGTCGGTAACTGCGATACAACCGGCGGTCCAATCGTTCCAGCGATGAAAAGCGCCAATCCAGCCGCGTCCGTTTTGAATTCCGTGGATCATGATGTCATAACCCGCCGAAACTCCGTGTGCAGCCGCACGCTTGTCCTCTTCATCCGATGGATAAGAAACGTGCAGCGCGAGATGGAAACTGCTTTGCGGATTTCGGCCATCGATCTTGTAGATCCCTTCCGGCGTTTTCATGTCGCCTTCTTCCTGCTTTGCGCCTAGCGGGCTCCGACCCAAAGCTATTCGATAAGTCTTTATCTGATTACCATTTCGAAACACCGACAATCGCCTCGCTGATTTTTCCACAACGATGCGATCGATCGTGGTTCCAGCTGGCAATAAATTCCAATTGTGATGCGCGTAGAGGTAGATCGCGGAAGCACAAATCAAAATTAAGATAGCGAATATTATCGTGCGTTTCACATGGTGAGGTTGCGACCGGGTTTCAATCAAAAACAGCGGCCTCAGGATTTATGCGGCCCGCCATTCCTCATTGCTAACATGGGGTCAATGCCGGATAAATGCGCGGCGCGTTTATGACCCAGGTACGAACATTTCTCGGTCAGCCGTATCCATTGGGCGCAACCTGGATGGGTAACGGCGTGAACTTTGCGATTTTTTCCCAGCACGCCAGTGGAGTTGAGCTTTGCCTGGTCGACAGCATGGCAGACGCGAAAGAATACATCCGGATCCCGATCAAGGAGTGTACTGACCAAGTGTGGCATGTCTTTTTGCCCGATGCGCGGCCGGGACAATTGTACGGTTTTCGCGTATCCGGCCCTTACGAGCCAGAGAGAGGCCTGCGTTTCAACAGCTCGAAGCTCCTCCTTGATCCGTACGCGAAAGCGATCGTCGGAGCGGTGAGCTGGGCGGATGAAATGTTCGGTTATGTGATCGGCGGTGAGAAGGAAGATTTAACTCAGGATTTTCGAGACGATGCGTGGGGCGTGCCGAAATCAGTCGTGATCGATTTCGGATTCGACTGGCAGAATGACGAGCGACCGGCGATTCCACTGCACGAATCCGTGATCTATGAAGTGCACGTGAAAGGTTTCAGCAAGCTTTGGCGCGATTTGCCTGAGCAATTACGCGGCACCTATGCGGGCCTCGGTAGTCCGCCTGCGATCGACTATTTCAAAAAGCTTGGTGTGACCGCGGTGGAACTACTCCCCGTGCACGCGCACATAGATGAAAAACTTTTGGTCGATAATGGCCTAACGAACTACTGGGGTTACAACACTATCGGCTTTTTCGCTCCGCATGGAGAATATTCCAGCAGCGGGCAAATGGGCCAACAAGTCGCCGAGTTCAAGGCGATGGTGCGGAGCCTGCACGCTGCCGGCATCGAAGTGATTCTCGACGTGGTTTACAATCATACCGGGGAAGGAAATCACCTCGGCCCAACGCTCTGTTTCCGCGGGATCGATAATCTCTCCTACTACTGGCTGCACCCTGAGAATCCCCGGTTCTATCTCGATTTCACAGGCACTGGTAACAGCTTGAATCTGCTTCATCCACGGGCGCTACAATTGGTGACCGACAGTTTGCGGTACTGGGTGGAGGAGATGCACGTGGACGGATTTCGATTCGATCTCGCAACCGAACTAGCGCGCAATCATTCGGGATTCAATACGCTGCATCCATTTTTCCAAGTAATTCAGCAGGACCCGGTGCTCTCGCAGGTGAAGCTGATCGCAGAACCGTGGGACGTCGGGGAAGGCGGCTATCAGGTGGGCAACTTTCCCCCGCCCTGGTCCGAATGGAACGGCAAATTTCGCGACTCGGTCCGGAGTTTTTGGAAAGGTGATGAAGGGCGCATTAGTGACATGGCGTATCGACTTACCGGAAGCCCCGATCTCTATGAACATCACGGCCGACGGCCTTACGCGAGCGTCAACTTCGTTACAGCCCATGATGGATTCACGCTGACCGATTTGGTCAGCTACAACGAAAAGCACAACGAGCTGAACAACGACAAAAACCGCGACGGCGACAACAATAATCAGTCGTGGAATTGCGGCGTGGAAGGTCCGACTAATGATCCTCAGATTAACGATTTGCGCGACCGGCAGCGCCGCAATTTTCTCGCGACACTGTTTCTTTCCCAGGGCGTGCCGATGCTCTGCGGCGGGGATGAATGGGGTCGGACACAAGTCGGCAACAACAATGCTTATTGTCAGGACAACGAGATCAGTTGGTTTAAGTGGGAACGTGACGAAAAGCAGAATCAGTTTTTTGAGTTCACGCGAAGACTGATACAGCTCCGAAAAAAACATCCGGTTTTTCGGCGCCCGAAGTTTTTAAAAGGTCGTCGCATTCCCGGCTCGGAGATTCCAGATGTGATGTGGTTCAATCCCGGTGGCAACCAGATGACGGAGGAAGAATGGGCGTCGCCGTTCGTGCGATGTCTCGGCATGCTGCTGAGTGGCGATGCAACCGATGTGCTCAACTTCGAGGGCGAATCAGTCCGTGACGATACGTTTCTGCTGCTAATCAACGCGCATTACGAGCCCATCGCCTTTGTCTTACCTGGCCGGGAACGTCTCGAATGGCAATTGATTCTCGATACGAGCGACGCCGCGGGTTTTGTGGCGGAGCCGAAAAGATTTGCCTCCGGTGATGATGTCGATCTCCGTGGGCGGGCTTGTTGTTTGCTGCAACTTGTCGGCGGCACGCAAGCTCAGGCGCGCGAAGAATCGTGGAAAAAGCGGCACGTCGAATTTCCCCAGTTCAGCGCCGAGGAAGAACGTAAGAGACGCAGTGAATAATCGATGCGCTCGCGTGCGGAGCACGTAAGTTTCGAGCAAGCGCGATGTTGCAACGGCCAACGATTTTATTTATAGAGATAGCAGACATGTGCGCGAGCGCGCGCCGCCAGTGATTTGCCATGACACCGAGTTCTCTTGTGATCGTCACTGATCGCGGCAGCTTGAAAGCCTATCGGGTAAACGAAACGCCGACACGCGGACCGAGCCTGCAGCTCGTGCAAGCATTTAACATGACTGACGCGCACGGAAGGTTCATCGATAAGGTGAGCGACTCGGCCGGACGCTTCCCGGTAACCGAAGGCGCGGGTGCGCACCGCGGGCCGGCGTCAATTGCCGAGCGCACGCAATTGGCGACGGAAATGGACCGGAGAATTCAAAAAGAGTTGGCCGACCAAATCGCGAAAATTGTTTCGCAAAATGGAAAGGACGGCTGGTCATTTGCAGCGCCTGCGGAAATCCACGCGGCGATCGTAGATTTGTTGCCTGGCGATGTGCGACAGCGAATTGTCGAACACGTGAAATCGGATTTGGTGAAGGTCGAACCGGCCAGACTGATCAGCCATTTCCGATCGTTGCGGCAAATTTGAATGGAATGCCGAAACCGAGATTTTTTGTTCCCTCAACGGCGAGTAGCGCCGTAGTATCTATGTAATTATGCAACTGCCTGTTAAGATATCGTATCGGGGTCTGGAAAAATCTGACCAGATCGACAATCTCGTTTTGGATTATGCAGAAAGACTCGAGAGATTTTGTGATCACATCAACCGCTGCGATATCGCTATCGAGCAGACCAATCACACCCATCAAAAAGGGAACCCATACCGATGCCGGATCGACGTGACGGTGGCGCCGCGCCACGAGCTTGTGGCTGATGAAAGGCAGATGGACAACGGCACACACGAACCGCTCAAAAAAGTCATCCACGACGCATTTAAAACCATGGAGCGCGAGCTGCGTCGCGTTGTGGAAAAGCAAAGGCGCGACATTAAAACCCACGCCAACATGCGTTCGCCGAAATAATCCCCGCTCCCAGGGCGAAACGAATTGTTCTCGAGACGTTGGCAGCGGGCGCAGTTCGACGATAGAGACGAGTCCGTGGTCTGCTGTTGCCAGACGTATTTTTTTCCGTCCCCAACAAATCACTCGACCACCTGCTTCGCTCTCTTCCACCTGTAACGCCGGGCCGACGAGCTTTGCCAGTGCGCGGGACTCTTCAGCAGAAAGGCTGGCAAAAGAGCTGCAAACTTCATCTTACTGAAAGTCAAGACGGCCATAGAACATAGCGAGTCTGCTCGGGGAGGCGCGCAGAGCATGCGAAAGTAAATCCACAGCGCTATCCAAACTCTGACGATTTCAAATTCGCCTTGGCAGTGGCGGCGGCTGTAGCGGTCGCATTTCGGGATGATTTGACCGAAAGTCGCGGCAGGAACGAAGATAAGCGCCGACTCATGCATATCACCGAAATCATGCGGGGACGTTCTCCTACGTTTTCGTTCGAGTTCTTTCCCCCAAAGACGCCACAGGCCGCGGAAACGCTCTATCAGACGATTCGCGATCTTGAGTCATACATGCCGGATTTTGTCAGCGTGACGTATGGAGCCGGTGGCTCGACGCGTGAGTTGACGCACGATCTCGTCGAACGCATTCAACACACGACAAAACTGAACCCGATTCCGCATCTTACCTGCGTCTGCCACAACGAGGAGGAAATCGAAACGATTCTCCGCCGATACGCAAAATCAGCTATCGGAAACATTCTCGCGCTCGGCGGCGATCGACCGGCTGGAATGGCTTACGACAAATCGCGCGACTCGTTCCAACACGCGATCGACCTGGTAAAATTTGTTCGCTGCTTCAATGAATCCGGAGCCCATCCTCACCGCCGTGGTTTCGGGATCGGAGTTGCTGGTTTTCCCGAGGGACATCCGGCCACGCCAAATAGATTGGTTGAGATGGATTATTTCAAAGCAAAGGTCGACGCCGGCGCTGATTACATTGTCACACAACTGTTTTTCGATAATCGCGACTTTCTCGATTTCCGGGAACGCTGCGCACTCGCGGGCGTTCACGTCCCGATTATCGCCGGCATCATGCCGATTACCTCCATCGGCGGACTGAAACGCATGGCTGATCTGGCTGGCGGTGCACGTTTTCCTGCGAAGCTGTTAAGTGCTCTGCAGCCTTGCCAAAATGATCCCGAGATGGTCAGGCGCGCTGGCATTCAACACGCGTTGGAACAATGCCATGATCTTATGGCGAATAATATTGCCGGTATTCATTTCTACACGCTCAACCGATCGGACGCTACCCGGATGATTTTCGACAGCCTCGGCATTCCGCGTCATCGAAACCTGCAAGCTTCGAGCGTTTAGCTGGAGCAAAACGATTGGGCTGCACTTTCGCCGGCGTGCCTGCCTTTTGAGCATGATTCGCGCCGGTTAACACACAGCCGCTAACATTTGCGCAGACTGCGGGCGTGCGCACACTCTCAGGGTGTTGACTGTTCGCCGCGTTATTTTCTGGCAAGGTGCAGCCGTCGTGGCTGCGATTGCCCTCGCGGTAACGCTTTCCCGGTTCTTTCCAGTTGTCAGTTTCGTTGAAGCCTTGCAAGAGCGTGTGATGAGTTGGGGCGCTTGGGCCGGGGTTTGCTATCCATTGCTGTTTGCAGCTTGTAATATCCTTCTGCTGCCCGGAGGCGTCCTCGCTGTGGGAGGCGGTTTCTTCTTCGGACTATGGTGGGGATTTTTGATCGTGTTTGCAGGCAACATCGTTTCGACGGCGATCTCGTTTTCGCTGAGTCGCTTCGTCGCGAGGCGATGGTTTCGGCGAAAGCTCTCGGCTAACCCTACGTTGAGGGCACTCGGTCCTGCCGTGGAACGCGAGAGCTGGAAGATCATTCTCTTGAGCCAGTTGCATCCGTTGTTTCCCACCAGTCTGCTGAATTATTTTTATGGGCTGACGCGAATTCGGTTTCGCACCTACATGCTTTGGGCCTCGATCGGTCGTATGCCTGGCCTTTTCTTTTACGCATACATGGGAACGCTGGGGCAGCTTGCAGTGCGCATCATGCGCGGCAAAAGTTACCCGCGAACACTTGAGTATTGGATTTGGGGCGGCGCGTTCATAATAACCGTGTTGCTCTTGATTGTGTTGGGCCGCCTCGCGCATCGAGCGATTCAAACGCCACAGGCACTAGGGTCCAGCAGAACCCCGAAGGATCGGTTAGAGCCTAGCGTGACATCTTTATAACTAACTCGCAATAAGATATTTGTGTTTAAATTGTCGACAGGTTACGACGTAGTCGTAGTAGGAAGCGGACATGCCGGAATCGAAGCGGCCCTAGCGGCCGCCCGAATCGGTTGCCGCACACTGATGTTAACCCAGAACCTGGATACTATCGGGCAGATGTCGTGCAACCCTGCCATTGGCGGACTGGCTAAAGGACATATTGTTCGCGAAATCGACGCGATGGGAGGCGCAATGGGGCTTAACGCTGATGCAACTGGAATTCAGTTTCGAATGCTGAACCAGAGGAAGGGCCCATCGGTACGTGCCCCCCGAGTTCAATGCGACAAAAAGGCGTACCAGTTTCGGATGAAAGCCATTTTGGAGGAGGCGCAGAAGCTCGACGTTAAACAAGGAACTGTATCGCGCGTTATTGAGGAGACCGGAGCGGTGATTGGCGTCGAGACCGATATCGGCGTGGCGATTGCCGCTCCGACCGTTGTGATCACCTCCGGGACATTCTTGCGAGGGCTTTTGCATGTCGGCGAAAATAGCAAGCCTGGCGGACGGATGGCGGACGCCAATTCAAGCCTGAGCGCAAACCTGCAGGAGATGGGTTTTCAAGTTGGGCGATTCAAGACTGGCACGCCTTGCCGCCTGAATGGGCGATCGATTGATTTTACGCGTTGCTCGATTCAGCTCGGTGATGAGCCGCCCTTCGGGTTCGCCTTCAATCCCGAGGAAATCGGTACTGGCGTCGACGAGATCTTCACATTGAATCGCGTTCGTGGCGGTCAGTTCCACGTGGAACAATTGCCCTGCTGGATTACGCACACCACCCAAAAGACGCATGAAATCATTCGAGCCAACTTGCACAGGTCGCCATTGTACGCCGGGCGAATTAAAGGGGTTGGTCCGCGATATTGCCCCTCCATTGAAGACAAGGTGGTCAAATTCTCGGATAAAGCCTCACATCAGCTTTTCCTCGAACCGGAAGGACGCCATACAAGCGAGTACTACGTAAACGGAATCTCCACGAGTCTGCCTTATGAAGTTCAGCTCGCATTTTTGCATTCGATCCCAGGACTGGAGCAAGCCGAGATCATGCGGCCTGGTTACGCCGTTGAATATGACTATTTCCCGCCAACACAACTTCTGCCGACTCTAGAAACGAAAATTGTCAGCGGACTATACTTTGCCGGCCAAGTCAATGGCACCTCGGGATATGAAGAGGCGGCAGCACAAGGATTGATTGCTGGCGCTAACGCCGCTTTAAAGATTCAAAACCGTCCGCCTTTGGTGTTGAGCAGGAGGGAAGCTTATATCGGCGTCCTCATTGATGATCTTGTCAGTAAAGGGACAGAAGAACCCTATCGCATGTTTACCAGCCGCGCTGAAGATCGATTATCTTTGCGACACGACAACGCTGACCAGCGTCTGACCGGTCGGGCTTTCGACACAGGATTGGTCAGTGAGGCAAGATTTCACAGTTTCAAAGAGAAAATGCATCTGTTAGAGCAGGCCCGCATGAGAGCTGTCAAAACCAAGCTAAACGGAACCCCTGTTTCTCGGCTCCTCAAGCAGCCCGATTTTGAAGTGCGAAACTTGCCTGGTCACATGGTATCGTGCGTGCCGCTTTCGATCTGGGAGCTCCTTCAAACGGATTTCAAATACGAAGGATACGCAGCCCGCCAGTCTGAGCAGAATCAAAAACTCGACCGCAAACGAAATCAGAAGATTCCAGAGGGTCTCGATTACGATAAAATTGCCGGGCTGAGATCAGAAACCAGACAGAAACTATCAAGCTTGAGACCGACGTCACTGGGCCAAGCAGCACGTATCAGCGGAATCACTCCATCCGACATCTCTATTTTACACATTTGGCTGAATCGGAATGGCTTACGAGATGGATGCGCGAACGCTCCAGAGCTGGGATAGCTGCATTGCGATGGTTATCTTGGCCGCGGTCTTAATTGGCAGTTATCTCTTGGGATCGATCCCTTTCGGCTTTCTCATCGGCCGAATCGCGGGAATCGACATTCGCAAGGTTGGTAGCTGTAACATTGGCGCGACCAATGTCCTGCGTGTTCTGGGTAAAAGATACGGTTATGCGGTATTTCTGCTCGACTTCTTTAAAGGCTTCGGCGCGGTAAAGCTGTCCATGGTTTTGGCAATGCGATCGCCGCTGGGCTGGAACTCGCCGGAACTATTCGGGATCATCGCGGCGATATCCAGCATTGTCGGTCACTCCTATCCGCCATGGCTGAAGTTCAAGGGCGGAAAAGGCGTTGCCACTTCCGCCGGAGCACTTCTCGCCTTAACCGCCGTCGGTGGGTTAATCTGGTTTGGTATCTGGATCGTAATCTTCTGGCTGACCCGCTATGTTTCAGTGGCTTCAATCACAGCGGCCCTGCTGCTGCCTCTTGTGATTTTGGTGATTGGCTGGCGGAAGGAAAGTGCAAAAGTAATCTTTTATTTTTCAGTCTGCGCCGCGGTAGTTGTGATTTGGCGCCATCGTTCAAATCTTTCACGGCTTATGCACGGCACCGAACCGCGCTTTACCCGAAAATGAAAATTCAGAGAACGGCAATCATAG
>Ga0137415_10002834_pt1 | contig 17179 bp, 17 predicted proteins | sample CZODoug3_1_1_16f_FD_183082 | JGI IMG/M metagenome (GOLD analysis project Ga0137415, IMG submission 183082) | Vadose zone soil fungal communities from Angelo Coast Range Reserve, California, USA - CZODoug3_1_1_16fungal (Hybrid Assembly) | ecosystem: Environmental > Terrestrial > Soil > Vadose...
GCTGCACACGGGGAACATGGTGGCGAGCGCGCGCGAGGACTCGCTCTGGCGCGTCTGGTTCGAGGAGGAGCGCGACCTGCTCGCGCATGCTCCGATCGTCGCGACCGTGGGCAACCATGAGATCACGGACACGGGCGCCGCGTACGCGCGCTTCTTCCAGCGGCGCGACAGACCCCCGTATGCATCCCTGGATTACGGGCCCGTCCACGTGGCCGTGCTCGACGCGTTCGAAATGCGGGCGGGGTCGACGCCGCAATCGGGCGGGATCTCGGACGTCCAGAAGGCGTGGTTCGAGGAGGATCTGCGGGGAGTCTCGCCGGACCGGCACGTCTGGGTGCTCGTGCACCAGGGACCGTTCGCCCACCCGGCGGAGAAGCGCGAAGGCCGCGGAGGCAGCGAGGAGGTGCGCGCTGCCATCGCCGGCGCGCACAAGATCCACCCGATCGAGGCTGTCTTCGCCGGGCACGAGGCCTTCTACGAGCGGGGGGAGATCGACGGCATCCGCTACTTCGTGCTGGGCGGCGGCGGAGCTCCGCTGGAGGAACCTGACGCGACGGTCCCGGGCGTCCAGTCGGCGGCGTCCGCGCTCTCCTACGCGACGGTGGACGTATGCGGATGTCACACCCGCGGAGCGGTGAAGGACATCGCGGGGAAGGTGATCGATGCCTTCACGCTGGCCGAGTGCGCGAAACCGTGCAGCGTTCCGTTCGCCACCCAGGCGGTGGTGGCCTCCTCGGGTCCCGCCCGCAGCGGGGAGGATTCCGGCAGCTCGCGGCGCCGTTCCCGCAAGCGCCGGAGGCGATCTCTCGACGAAGGAGCGTCCGCGGCGGAGAATCGGGACAGATGAGGATCACGGACATGCTCCGTTTCGCGGCGGAGCGGGGCGAGCCGGTCTTCTCCTTCGAATTCTTCCCCCCGAGGAACGACGCGGGCGTCGCGGCGCTCTTCGAGACGCTGCGCGCGCTGCGCCCCCTCGCTCCTTCCTTCGTCAGCGTCACCTGGGGCGCGGGCGGATCTTCGCGGGGACGCACGCTCGAAATGGTGACGCGCATCAAGCGCGAGACCGAGATCGAGGCGATGGCCCACCTCACCTGCGTGGGCGCCTCGCGCAAGGAGCTCGAGGAGCAGCTCGCGGTGATCTGCGACGCCGGCATCACCAACGTGCTCGCCCTGCGAGGCGATCCTCCGCGAGGCCAGCGCGAGTTCATCGTGCACCCGGAGGGGCTCGCGCACGCGACCGATCTGGTGCAGCTCGCGCGCGAGGTCGCGGACAAGCGCGAGGTCAGCCTCTGCGTCGGAGGCGCCTGCTATCCGGAGGGACATCCCGAGACGCGGGATCTGGCCAAGGACCTGCGCCACTGCAAGCAGAAGGTGGATGCGGGGGCGGATTTCCTCATCACGCAGCTCTTCTTCGACAACCGCCGGTACTTCGAGTTCCTCGGGCGGGCGCGTGCCGCCGGCATCGACGTGCCGATCATCCCGGGGATCATGCCGATCACGAACGTCGACCAGATCGAGCGCTTCACGGCGCTGTGCGGCGCGCACATCCCGGCGGGACTTTCCGCCGCGTTGCGGGCGCGCCGCGACGATCCAGACGCCGCGCTGCAGCTCGGGGTCGCGTACGCGGCCCTGCAATGCGCGTATCTGCTGCGGGGTGGAGCGCCGGGGGCCCACTTCTACACGCTCAATCGCAGCACCGCGACGCGCGCCATCCTCGCCGCGCTCCGCGCCCAGGAGCCCTGGCGCGACGCCTGAGCGTCCGTGGGCCGGCCTTGCAATTGAAAGATTCTCGCGTTATCTTTCAATCGAAAGGAGGTTACCCTGCGCCCCGCCCCTCGCAGCGAGCCAAAGGCCGCCGGCGTCCTGGCCAAGGCCTTGCTGCGCGCCGGGGAGGCGTTCGCCCTGTCGCAGAGCGAGATCGCGAGCATCCTCGGCACCAGCCCGGCCACCGTCTCGCGGACGTTCGCCGGCGGCCGCGGGATCGACCCCGATTCCGCCGAAGGGCGCCACGCGCTGCTCCTCGTGCGCATCTTCCGCAGCCTCGACGCCCTCGTCGGCGGCGATGGCGAGAAAGCGCGGCTCTGGCTGCGCGCCGCCAACCGTCACCTCGGCGCCGCGCCGATCCGGTTGCTCGCCGGCACGGAGGGGCTCGTCCATGTCGCCGAGTATCTGGACGCGATGCGCGGGACCCTCTGAGGTCCGGCGCCTCACGGGCCGGTTCCGCCGCGTGGTCGAGGCGCAATTCCGCAACTCCACCCGCAAGCTGGTCGACTCCGACGACGAGCAGCGCGCGCTCGAGGAGCTGCTCGACGCCAAGGCGAAGCTGCCCGTGCCCGCGGGATTCGAGGACCTGCACTACCTGCTCTACACGCCGTTCCGGCATCCTCCGCTGCGCCACGGCTCGCGCTTCGGGACGCGCCGCGAGCGGGGAATCCTGTACGCGGCGCGCGAGTTGCCCACTGCGTTCGCCGAGGTGGCGTACTACAGGCTCGTCTTCCTGGCAGGGACGGCCGCGCCGCTTTCGCCCATCCAGGTCGATCTGACGGCCTTCTCCTTCCGCCTCGCGGCGCAACGGGCGATCGATCTGACGGTCGAACCGTTCCGGGCGTTCGAGGAGCGGATCTCGTCTCCGGTCTCGTACGCGGATTCCCAGCAGCTCGGGCATGACATGCGCGAGGCTGCAGTCCAGGCCTGCCTCTACGTCTCTTCGCGGGCGCGCGGGCGCGGACTGAACCTGGCCGTGTTCGACAACGTGTTCCGGCCGCCGCGGCCCTTGGACGAAGAGCGGTGGACCTGCACGGCCGCGCGCGAGCGAGTCGAGTTCCGCGCGCAGCGGCTGGTCGGGGACGAAGAGAGCCATGCGTACGAGCGCGGGCAGTTCCTGGTGAACGGCAAGCTGCCCGCGCCCGCGCTCTGAGCTATTTCAGCAATCCCGGCCAGACCGTCGTGGTGCAGCCCGCGTTGCCGTGCCCTTTACTGCTGGGTGGGCACGCGCTCACCTTGAAGCACCCCGGTCGAGGAACAGGCGGCCTCCATGCTTGGTTCTGCACCGAGCATGGAAAAGACAACAGGGGAACTCATCCTCGGACTGGTCTTCCTCTTTCCCGGGCTCCCGGTTGCCGCGCAGCAGACCGACCCGGACGTCATCTGGAAAGGAGACTTCGAAGCGGGAGCGAGCTCGCTCACCGGCCATTGTTCCGCTGGCGACGATCAGTGGTGCGGGGTGGAGACCATCCGTTCGCAGCAGATCCAGGTGGTTGCGGATCCGGTCGCGCAGGGCAAGTACGCCGCCCGATTCGAGGTGAAGTACGGCGACCTCTTCAGCTACTACTCGGACAGCCGCAGCCTGATGACCGGGCCTCCTGCGCTCTGGGAGAACGAGGGCAACGAGCGCTGGTACCGCTGGCAGGCGCTCTGGCCGCAGGACTGGGTCGGTTCATATCCCAAATGGGACCAGCTCTCGGATCCGTCCGCGCGCTCGTGGGCCGGTTCGCTCGTCGAGTGGCACCACGACGCAAACGGCGGAGTGGAGCACGGCTCCGCTCCGCTCTACATCGGCGCCGGCGACACCGACATCTGGCTCTGCCTGGTAGACCAGGCCACGAGCGAGTGCCGCGAGAAGATCTCCCTCGCTCCGCTGCAGCGTTCGCACTGGCATGACTTCATCATGCATGCCAAGTGGTCGTCGCAACCGGGCGTGGGCTATCTGGAGATGTGGATCGATGGCGTGAACGTCCTGCCGAAGCACGTCACGCCGAACATGTACCCGGGAATGCGCAACTACCTCGTCGTGGGGCTCTATCGGAACAGCCGCATCGGCGATCCGAATCTGTTGTACCCGAGCGGACAGCCCGTGTACGGCACGGACGGCGCGCCGGGCGTGGCCTATCTCGACGGCATCATCATCGGGAAGACGCAGCAATCCGTGCTGAACGAGCGCTCCTGGGGGACACCCGCTCCCGACGCCGGTACCAGTAACGGAGGCACGGGCTCTCCCGGCCAAGCCGCACCGGACGCCGATGGTGGGACGGGACCGCAGGTCGGGGTCGCGGCGATGGGATACCCTTTGCCGGGCGGCGGCTGCGCCACCGGCGGCGCGCAACTCGCCTGGCTGGCGTTACCGTTGCTCGCCCTCGCGTTCACGCGGCCGTGGCAGCGGGCACGCGCCTTGCTTCCTGCCCGGTTACCCGGAGTTCGGTTACGCCTGCGACGAGACGCCCCAGCCGATGCCGCTTCCAATCGCCCTCGCTCACCGGATCGCCCGGCGCCTCGCGGAGGTGCGACGCGGCGACCTGAACTGGCCGCGCCCGGATGGGAAAAGCCAGGTCACGGTTGAGTATCGTGACGGACACCCGCTTCGGTCCCGGCGGTGGTGGCGCGGCCTGAGAACATGGCCGCGCACTGGCGGCAATGGGTATCCGGAGTGGAGGTGAACGATGGCTCATGCAACACGGTTGGCGCAGGAAGTCGAATTCTTCGATCGTTGGGCGAACGAGAACGCAAAGCATCTCGAGCCGGTTGATGGAGCCGTGCTCGATCGATACCGCCGGCCAGGCAGCCTCTATCCGAAGGAGTATTGCTTCCGCCTCCTGGGCGATCTCGCGGGCAAGAGGATCCTGGACGTCGGCTGCGGCGAGGGCGAGGACGCGATGATTCTCGCGAGGCTCGGAGCAAGAGTGACCGGCCTCGACGTGTCCCCGGCCGCGGTGGAGCTGGCCCGACAACGCGCTGCGATCAACGGCGTATGCGACCTCGCGGAATTCGTCTGCGCGCCGCTGAACGCGGCCAATCTGCCGGAGAAATCGTTCGACGTGATCTGGATCGACAACGTGCTTCATCACGTGCTCGACGACCTCGACGGAACCATGCGGCACCTGCTCGAGGCGGCCAAACCAGGGGCGCTCGTCCTCTGCATCGAGCCTGTGAACCTGAACAGGACGTTGCGGAAGATCCGCTTTCTCGTTCCGATCCACACTGAAGTCACCCCGGGAGAGCGGCCGCTGGAGAGAGAGGATCTCGCTGTTCTGGAAAGACTGATTCGGGGTTTGAGCAGACGGCATTTCGACTTTCTCGGCCGCCTGACCCGATTCATCATTCCAGCCTTTCGCTACGAACGCGCGCCGGCGTGGCGGCGCATCCTGTGTGATGTGGTCCACGCCGTCGATCGCGTGGTGTTGAGCCTCCCGATCTTCGAGGAATTGGGCGGGATGGGGATCCTGCGCGGCAATGTCTCGCGCTCTAGGTGAGGCCGAGCTGCGCCTTCGCCGCCTGGATCGTGTTCGACAGCAGGTAGGCGATCGTCATCGGGCCCACCCCGCCCGGAACGGGCGTGATCGCGCGCGCACGCTCCGCCGCCGGCGCGAACTCTACGTCCCCGACGAGCTTCCCGGCCGCGTTGCGGTTGATCCCGACGTCGATCACCGTCGCTCCCTTCTTCACCCACGCGCCGCGGATCATCTCCGCCTTGCCCACCGCCGCGACGAGCACGTCGGCCGCGCCGACCTCCGCCGCCAGGTCCGCCGTCCGAGAATGCGCCAGCGTGACCGTCGCGTGGCGCTCGAGCAGCAGCATGGCGACCGGCTTGCCCACGATGTTCGACCGCCCCACGACGAGCGCGCCCGCCCCGAGCAGCCGCGTCTGCGACTCGTCGAGCAGGCGCATGATCCCGAGCGGCGTGCACGGCCGCAGGCCCTGGCGTCCGGTGAAGAGGGCCCCGGCATTGTGCGGTCCGAAACCATCGACGTCCTTCTGCGGGGCGAGAGCGTCGAGCACCTCCTCGGAGGAGATGTGCTTGGGCAGCGGCAGCTGCACCAGCACGCCGTGCACGTGCGGGTTCACGTTCAGCTCGCGCACCAGGGCCAGCAGGTCCTCCTCGGGCGTCGCTTCGGGCAGGATGTGCTCGAAGCCGCCCATGCCGGTCTCCTGGCACGCCTTCACCTTGCCGCGGACGTACACCTCGCTCGCCGGATCGCTGCCGACGCGGATCAGCGCCAGCCCGGGCGTCACGCCCGCGCGCGCCTCGATCTCCTTGACCGCCTGCGCGACCTCCGCCCGGACTTTGGCCGCGATCGCTTTCCCGTCGATGATCATTGCGGCCTGTGACAAACCGCCTCGAGGTTGTACCCGTCCGGATCGATCGCCTTGCTCTTCTGCACGTCGCGGACGCGGACCGTCAGATGGTCGATCATGGGCGCGCGTTCTAGCACCGTGCTCCGAAGCCCGCCATGCTCGAGCTTCGCGATCAGGGTTCGTGCTCTGACGCCCCGGTCATCACATGCTTCCCGGGGCGCTGGTCGACCAACCGCTGGATGAAGCTCGCGGAGATCGCCTTCGCGGGGCCGAGCGACATCAGCTCGATGCCGACGAGCCTGCCGCGCTCGTCGTACAGCGGGCCGCCCCAGAAGCGGGAGTCCAGGATCCGGTTCCCGCCCACGCTGAGGATGTCGCCGTTCACGGCCACGACCGAGACGCCGACGACGACGACCGCATCGCCATCCACGCCCATCGCGAGCAGGGGATCGCCTTCGGTCAGCGCATCGGTCGAAAGCGGCGCCGCTTCGAGCGAGGCCGCCTCGGCGGGCAGCGCCAGGATGGCGAGGTCCAGATCCGGCGCTCCGGCGATCACCTGCGCGGCCATCGCGTTGCCGCCCGCGACCTGCACCTCCACGTCCTGCAGTGGGATCAGCTTGCCGGCAGGCGAGGGCAGGGCAACCGCGTGCAGCGTCGTGACCGCGAGCCCGTTCGCGAGCAACGTGCCCGTCCCGTGCGTCACTCTTCCGGCCACCGCCGTCGCGCCGTCTGCGGAGACGGGCACGCGGCCGTTCACATCGATCACGGTGGAGTGCAGCTTGTCGGCCACCGGTTTGAAGGAGGCCTCCGGAGAGCGGAGGATCACCGCGGCGTGCGCACCGCAAGCCAGAGCGAGAGCGAGAGCGAGCAGGCGAGCGTTCATCGGGGCAGTTTAACCAGCGGCCTGTTGCCACGCCGTTGCGACCGCGTTTCGAAACATGAAGGAAAGACGAACTCATGACCTGCACAGCCTGAAGACAATAGCCGCATACCCGCGCCTACGGCGCGGGAGCGGCTAGCGGAACCTGGATGAGCGCGGTCGTGCCTTGCCCGACCTTGCTCTCGATCTCGAGCGTGCCCCGGTGCGCCTCGACGATGCGCCTGGTGAGCAGCAGTCCGAGCCCGAGCCCACCGGTCTGCCGCGCCCGGCTCCGGTCGCCGCGGAAGAATGGCGTGAAGAGATGCTCCATGTCCTCGGGCGCAATTCCAGGGCCGTGATCCCGCACCTCGATGGTGAGCAGCCCACCGGCGGCGCTCGCGATCAGCTCCACGTCGGCCGCTCCCCCGTGCTTCGCGGCATTGGAGAGCAGATTGTCGAGCGCGCGGCGCAGCATCATTCCGTCGACTTCAATCTGAGCACCGCCGCAGCCGTTCTCCACGCGCAGCGCCGTGCCGGGATGGCTGGAGCGGAACCGGAGGGCGGCCTCCTCCACCATCTCCGCCGCCGGCGTGCGCTGCAGCCGCAGCGGGGGCTGCGCCGAGGAAAGCTCGAGGCGGGCGCTGGTGAGGATGTCGTCGGTCAACCGTTCCAGCTCGGCGAGGTCCCCCGCGATGCCCGACAGCTGGGCGGCGGCGTCCTGCGCGCTGCCCTCCGCCGCGAGATCGAGCGCGACGCGGATGCGCGCGAGCGGCGTGCGCAGCTCGTGCGAGACGTTCGCGAGAAGCTCGCGCTGGCCACGCACCAGGTGCTCGATCCGTTCGGCCATCTCGTCGAACGCGATGGCGACGTCGCCCAGCTCGTCGCCCCGGCGCAGCTTCGCGCGCGCCCAGAGCTTGCCCGCGCCCAGCTCGCGCGCGGCCGCCGACAGCGCCGCGAGGGGCCGCGCCAGCCAGGAGGCGGTCAGGACCGCGGAGATCCCCACCAGGACGAGGACCGCGGCGATGGCGAAGAGCGGCGTGGCGTTCGGCGGGCGCGGAGGCGGCGGAACGAAAATCCAGGCGGTCCCGCCGGCCCACCGGGTGCTGAAGGTGCCCGGCCCGTGCCTGCGCGCGCTCGCCGAGCCTGCCACCCGGTTGCCGGAGCCGTCCTCGAGCACCACCTCGATCCCGGTCCGCCGCTCGAGCTCGTCGAGTCGCGCCTGCAGCGCATCGCGGCCGCTCGTGCGCGAGACGATCTCCTCGACCAGGAAGCGCGTCTGAGCGGCGTGCGGCGGAGGCGATCGCCGGCCGGCCTCGCGCGCGATGGCGAGCGTGGCCGCGAGAGCCGCGATCTGCGCGAGACCGATGCCGTAGATGCGCAGGACCAGGCGGCCGCCATGAAACACATCGCGAACATAGTCCGGCGGCGCTCGGCGGCGAGCGCGGAAAACAAACGTTCACAATGCAGCGCGATTCACTCTCAGTGCGTGGCGCTCGCATAGGACGCGCGGAATGCTGTGGTGGCGAGGCACCGGTCCCTCATCTCGTGGACGTCGCTCTCATGGCCGCAGCCCGCATTCTCATCGTCGAGGACTTCGCCGACTCTCGCGACATGTACGTGGAGTTCCTCCAGGCGCAGGGGTTTCAGGTGGCCGCGGCGGAGGACGGGATCGCTGCCTTGCGTTCGATCGAGGCCGCGATCCCGGATCTGGTGGTGCTGGACGTCGCGCTCCCGAAGCTCGACGGCCTTTCGGTCCTGCGGCGGCTGCGCGCCGATCCGCGCTTCGCCAGCCTTCCGGTCCTCACGCTCTCCGCCAGCCTCGGCGCCGACTACCAGCGGGTCGCGATGGCGGCCGGCGCCACGGCCGCGCTGGAGAAGCCTTGCCTGCCGGAAGAATTGCTGGCCGCGGTGCAGAAGGCCTTGGGGCGGGCCTGAAGACACCCGGGTGCGGCGAACCGTTCGCCAGCGGACTTTGCGGCAGGCGTGCCCGTTTGCAGGTTGTAGACCAGGGGCGCACCTTGTGGGGGGAGGTGGGTCATGGCTGTCGTATGGTCCGGGATCTGTGCGGTGGCGGCGCTCGCCGCAGCGCAACGGATCCAGGGCGTCGGCGACGCATCGCAGATGCGGACGAAGGTGCTCCCCGGTCATGGGTACATCCGGTACGAGGTGCTTCCAGGCGACGAAGAAACGGAACCGGGAGAGCTGATCGTCGTCCACGAAGAGCGCAGGCCGACACCGCCGCCGGAAGCGGTCCAGGAGCAGTCGTTGCCTGTCCCCGCGGCTCGCCGCGATCAGAAGGCCTGCTCGGAGCTGCGCGCGAAGCTCCTCGCGCGGCTCTTCGAGGTGCAGGGGCTGCAGGTCGAGCCCGCCTTCGCCGAGTGGCTGGAGCGGAATCTCTCCATGGGAGGTTCCGACGTGAAGACCATCCGGATCCAGGGCGGAACTCCACAGCTCTTGACGGCGCTGCAGGTCGACGGGGTCGCGCGGGGGCTGGCGGAAGATCTGGCGCGGTGCGAGCGGCCTACCCGATGAGCGACCGCAGCCGGTCCGCCGCGCGCCGTCCGACGTCCTCGCGCACCGAGCTGCGCAGCTGCTGATCGAGCTTCTCGTCGAACCCTGCGGGTTTCTCCCGCGGCTCATCGGTCGCGCCGCGCAAGGAGAACGGCTCGCCGCGCGCCTGTGAGGCGATCAGCGCCCGCACCGCGAGGCTCGCCTTCACCACCGCCGGCCCCAGCCCCGCTTCCTCTGCTTTTGGGCCTAGCTGGGCCGCTGAGAGCCCCAGCGTGGAGAGCAGCGCGAGCGTCGCCTCGGCTTCGTCGAGCAGCGCCTCCGCGCGCGCGATCTCCGCCCGCGAGCCGAACGCGCGAGCACGCCGCTGGCCGGGTTCGTGGAACGTCGGCCGCGCCCGCAGCAGCGCCTGCACGACGCTCTCCAAGGGCTCGTCCAGCACGGTGGCGCTCTGCGCCTGCGGCAGCCGCCCCTGCGCCGCGATCTTCCTCGCACGGGCCTGCAGGCGGTACGCCTCCCCCATCGCCGCCTGGAACACGCTCCGGATCGGCTTCTCGACCAGGATCCGCGCCGCCCGCGCCGGATCGCCGCCCGAGAGCAGTTCGAGGCCCAGCGAAAGCGTCGCCCGCGCGTCGCCCAGCTGTTCGCGCACTTCGTCCGCATCGTCCAGCGGCACCCGATTCGCCACCAAGGCCGCGTTTGCGGCATAGACGATCGCTTCCTCCGCGGACTCCAGGTCGTCTCCGTCCAACCGCTCCAGCGCCGCGTCGAGCAGCGGGCCGCTTGGAGCAATCAGCGCCTGCGTGGCCGGCCCTGCGGATTCCTCGGATCGATGCTGCGCTGGCCGCGCATAGAATGCGACCGCCTCCTCGAACCCGGGAACGCCAGCGTCCCGCAGCCGACCGTCGCGCCACCTGCGCGCCGTTTCCTCCAGCTCGATGGGCAGCTCCCAGCGGATGCTCTCGATCAGCCTGCCGGCGCCGAACGGATCCTGCGCGTACAGCTCCTCGATCAGTTGCCGCACCGCTGCGTATTCGCCCGATCCCGCGAACTCGAGCAGGAAGCGCCGGTCCGGCGTGTAGTACGCCATGCCGGGGTTCTGCGGCTGCGGCGGTTCCTCCTCGGTGAGGTCGTGCACGCGCAGCTCGCGGCGCAACACCAGGGCGAGCAGCTCGATGTCCAGCGACCAGAGCTGCCGGCGGAACTTCTCCAGGTCCTCTCCGCCCTCGCGGGCGAGGCTGAGCCAGCGGATCACCTGGGAGGTGCGCGGCCCTTCGTCCGCCCCGCGCCAGGCCGACATGTCGACGAAGTGGCGGAACTGCTCCGGCGAGGCCATGGCGACGAGCTCGGCGGCGTCGTCGGGCCCGATGTCGAGCAGTGCGAAATACAGCTCCTCGGGCGGCAGCGAGGAAACGAGCTGCTGCGGGTCGGGAGCGGAGAGGATCAGATCGAGCTTCTGCTTGCCGCTCGCGTTCTGCAGCGCCCGCCGCGCAGCGCGCGGATCGAGGAGGGCGCTGCCGCTCGCGTCGCTCACGCCGGCCGTTTCAGGCCGCCTTGGTGACCTTGCCGGCCTTCAGGCAGCGCGTGCAGACGCGGAGGTGCTTGTGCGATCCGTCCACCATCGCGCGCACCCTCTGGAGGTTGGGGAGCGTCCGCTTCTTCGTCTTGTTGTTGGCGTGGGACACCTGGTTCCCGACCAGGGGCCCCTTGCCGCACAGATCGCACTTGAATGCCATGGCAAAACCTCGCTGCCGAAAAGGAACGCGGATTGTGCTCAAAAGTCGGGCCGCGTCAAGTCGCGCTCACCGTCTTGCGCCCGGAGAGGGCGAGCGCCCGTCCGGCGGCCGCCCGGGCCGCAAGGATCTGCCCTTCGAGGCCGAACCCCGGGTAGGTCGCCGCGGAGGCGAACACGACGTGCTCGTCGGCTTCCGAGAAGGGGCGCAATCCCACCGGATCGCCGTTGTCGAGCGGCCGGAGGATGGAGTGCGGCTGCGCCGGATTCGCGTCCGCGCTCTGGTGCACGACGTGCCGTTCGAAGAACGGGAAGATCGGCTCCAGCGCGCCGCGGATGCTCGTCAGCAGCCCCTGCTCGTCGGAGAAACCAGCGTCGGAAACTCGCGCGACGGTGAGGAGTTTCTCGCCCGTGCTCTCGCCTCGCGCCCGGCGCGCGGGCAGGGTGGTGAGGAGCAGCGGGCCTAGCGCGTGGCCGAGGACGAGCGCGGCGTCTTCCAGCGCCTGGGGCAGGCCTTCGGGGCGGACGACGTAATGGGCGAGCGTGACCTTCCGTTCGACGGGGAGGGCCGCTTCCTCCGCAAGCTTGCGCTCGGCGCGGCTCCCCTCCTGGACCATGGCGGCGATCCGCTCCGCGGAGCATGCCAGCACCACGCACGCCGCGCGCACCTCGCTGCCGCCGAGCTGGAAGACGACGCCCTTCTTTTCGATCCGCAGCTGTTCGGCCGGGACGTCGGAGATCAGGTCGCCGCCGGCTCCCGTGCACTTCTGCCGGAGCAGATCGGCAAGCTGCGCCGCGCCTCCGAAGACGCGCAGCGGGGCGCGCAACAGAGCGGCCGCCTCGCGGGCGAGAGATTCCGGCGCGACGTCGCCGGGCAGCGAGGTGATGAACGGCGCGAGCGCGTGCAGGCACTCTCCCACCAGGCCTTCCGGGAGCTGCGGCGCAGGCGGCACCACCCTGCGCAGACGCCGCTTTTCGAGAAAGCCGCGCGGGGGCCAGGGCGGCGGCTCGCGCAGGAAATCGTCCCACGCCCGCCCCAGCGTCTCCAGCGTCTCCAGCGCGGCCTCCGCTTCCGCGGCGCCGCTGTCGGACAGCTCGCGGCGCAGCTCGGACTTGCGCTTCGCCGGATCGGCCGGGAGCGAGAGCCGCAGCCGGTCGGTGAGGATCTGGAACGAGCCGAGGCCTCCCCCCTGGCGCTGCAGATCGGTGCCGAGCCCGGCTTCATCCAGTACGCCGACGGCGCCGGAGAGCTGGCGCAGGGGCGGCAGGATCGACTGTGCGCAGGGCAGGAGCCATCCTTCGCTCTCGCGGGCGGCCGCCACCGGCATGAGCGGAGCGAGCAGGGCGCGCAGCCCCCGCCGGGAGCAGAGCGCCGCCGCGGCCGCGCCGCCCACGTCGGGTCCGAGCACGGCCACGTCGTAGATCCGCTTCGCAACCGGCCTGACGATCGGGGCGGGCATCAGTCGGTCAGCTCCGGCGAGGAAAGCGTGTGGTCCGGCCGCGGTCCGGCGCCCGTGATCCGCACCCGCCGCCCTTCGATCTGGACGCGGCCCTCCGCCCAGAGCGCGATGGCGCGCGGGTAGCAACGGTGCTCCTGCACCAGGATGCGTGCGGCGAGGGTCTCTTCGGTATCCGAGTCGAGCACCGGCACCGCCGCCTGGATGAGGATCGGACCGGTATCGGTGCCCTCGTCGACGACGTGCACCGTGCATCCGGCGACGCGAACTCCGGCTGTGAGCGCCTGGCGCACTGCGTGGAGCCCCGGAAACGCCGGCAGCAAGCTCGGATGGATGTTGAGGATCCGGTTGTGGAACGCCGTCAACAGGACAGGGCCGAGCAGCCGCATGAATCCGGCCAGGCAGACCAGGTCCACGCGATGCTCCCGCAGTGTCAGCACCAGCTCCCGGTCGAATTCCTCCCGGTTGGGGAACTTCTGGTGCGGCAGCAGCACCGCCGGAACTCCCGCGGACCCGGCGCGCTGCAGCGCCTTCACCCCGGGGATGTTGCAGATCACCACCGCGACTTCCGCGGGGATGCCGCGCGAGGCGCACCCGTCGAGGATGGCCTGCAGATTCGACCCGGTGCCCGAGGCGAGAATGCCGATCCGCATACTCAGGTGACGACCAGCTCGGGCTCCGGCAGCCCGGGGACGCTCTCGATGACGCCGATCTCGAACGCCTTCTGCCCGCGGCGCGCGAGCAACCCGAGAGCGGTGGCCGCCTCCGCGCGCGGGAGCAGGGCGCACATGCCGATTCCCATGTTGAACGTGCGCAGCATCTCGGAGTCGGCGACGTCGCCGGCCTTCTGGATGCGCTCGAAGATGCCCGGTACAGGCCAGGATCCGCGCCGCAGGACGGCCCGGTGAGCATCGGGGAGCACGCGAGGCAGGTTGCCGGGGAGGCCGCCGCCGGTGATGTGGGCGAAGGCGTGCACGTCGACGGCTTCCCGCAAAGCGAGGCAGTCCTTCACGTAGATCCGCGTCGGCTCGAGCAGCTCGCGGGCCAAGGCCGCCGGCAGGTCGCTCTCGAAGACTTTGCGCACGAGCGAGAAACCGTTCGAATGAAGACCGGACGAGGCCATGCCCAGGACCACGTCACCGGCCTTCACGCGCGACCCGTCGAGGATGCGGGTCTTCTCCACGACCCCGACGCAAAAGCCCGCGAGGTCGTATTCGCCGCGCGCATAGAACCCGGGAAGCTCCGCGGTCTCGCCCCCGATCAGCGCGCACCCTGCCCGCACGCATCCCTCCGCGATGCCCTTGATCACCTGCTCTGCTTCGGCCACGTCCAGCCTGCTGGTGGCGAAGTAGTCGAGGAACGCCACCGGCTCGGCGCCACAGACCACGACGTCGTTCACGCTCATGGCGACGAGGTCGATGCCCACGGTGTCGTGCTTGCCCGCCAGGAACGCGAGCTTGAGCTTCGTGCCCACGCCGTCGGTCCCGACCACCAGGACGGGCTGGCGATATCCTTGCGGAACCTCGAACAGCCCCCCGAAACCGCCGATCCCCGCCAGCACCTCGGGGCGCGCGGTACGGCGGGCGAGCGGCTTGATCCGTTCCACCAGCGCGTTGCCCGCTTCGATGTCGACGCCCGCGTCGCGGTAGGTGGTCCCTTTGTCCTTCATCGGGCGCGCACCTTAGACAGGTTCCGCCGCAGAATCCACACGAGAGAGGTGCGGGCTGTGGGACAAGGGCTTGCACGGCTGCCGCGGAAGCTTCGAGGCCGGAGCCGGGACGCTGGTGTACCCTGCGGCCATGCGGCGTCTCCGGGGATGGTTCACGCGCATCACCGCGTTTCGCATCGGGTTGTTCACCGGGCTCGCGTTCGCGGCGCTCGACGTCCTGCAGCTCGCGGGCCGCACCGACGTCCCGGTGCTGACGCGGATGGAGGGCGCGCTCACCGATCTGCGCTTCCTGCAGCGCGTGAAGCTGCTGGGGAGCGAGCACTCCGGGCAGGTCGTGCTGGCGGCCGTGGACGAAGCGGCCATCGCGAAGTTCGGGCGGTTCCCGTGGGATCGCCGCGTGATCGCCGCCTTGATCGACAAGCTCGACGCCGCGGGCGCGAAGGCCATCGGCTTCGACATGAGCTTTTCCGACGAGGACCTCGGGGGACAGTTCGCCGGGGCCAAGCGGTACCGCAAGAGATTCGAGGACATCTCGCTGGCGGCGCCCAGGAACCGCGCCGCCATCGAGCGCTTCGACGAGGCGGAGTCGCAGATCGCCGGCGCGGCATCGGCGCTCCAGCTGCTCAACCGCAAGGTGAAGGCGGACGCAGAGCCCATCTACCAGACCGCGAAGGGGCGCCTCGCCGACGGCGCGCAGAAGCTGACGGCGTCGCGGGAGACGTTCGATGGATTGGTGAAGCAGCACGAGGCGTACGGGGCCGAGCTGGATCAGGATCTGGGCGGCCTCGATCCCGACGCGGTGATGGGTGAGTCGGTGGCGCGCTGCGCTGCGAAGGTGGTGGTCGGCGTGGTCATGCTCACCGAACCGGAGATGCGCGATCTCCACCCGCAGGACGCGGAGGAGGTCGCGCGGCAGATGACGGCGATGCAGATCCACCAGCCGGAGTGGCGCGAGCGGGCCGACAGCCCGATCTCGACGCCGCTCAAGCTCACCTGGGCGAAGCAGTACGCCGGGCTGCGCCCGCCGCTTGCGCCGATCCTGAAGGGAACCAAGTGGATCGGCTACTTCAACAACCTGCCCGATTTCGACGGCGTGATCCGGCACACGGCGCTGACCATGCGCGTGGGCGAACGGTACTACCCGTCGCTCGACGCATCGCTCGCGGCCGTCGCGCTCGGGCTCGGGCAGCAGGACATCATTCCGATCACCCAGACTCCCGAGGAGGGAGCGCTGCTCGAATCCATCGATTTCGGCGGGAAGGTCCGCGTCCCGGTGGACGGGCGGGGGCTGATGACCATCAACTACCTGGGGAAGGACCGCACCTTCGAGAACTACTCCGTCGCCGACATCATGGACGGGAGGAAGGACGCCGAGCTTCGCGGCAGGATCGTGCTGGTGGGCGCGACCGCCCAGGGCACCTTCGATCAACGCATCACGCCGCTGAACAAGATCACCTCGGGCGTGGAGACGCACGCGAACGTGGTCGAGAACATCCTTTCCGGACGCTTCCTGCGCCGGGGGCTCGGCGTCGACCTGGCCGAGGTGGCGCTCGCGCTCCTGGCCGCGCTCGGTTTTGCCTTCCTCTTCGCGCGCGTAAAGGTGAGGCATGCGCTTCCGGTGCTCGCGGTCTGCGTCGTCTCCGTCTGGACCGCTTCCAGCGTGGCCTTCTGGGCGGGTTACGAGGTGTTCGCCGCGCTGCCGCTGGCGGAGCTGGGCTCGATGTTCGTGCTGGTGACCGTCTATCGCTACGCGACGGAAGAGAGGGACAAGCGCCAGCTGCGCAAGGCGTTCCAGCTCTACCTGAACCCCGAGGTGATGGAGGAGATGCTCGAGCATCCCGAGAACCTCCAGCTCGGGGGCAGGGAAGACGAGCTGACCGTCCTCTTCTCGGACATCCGTGGTTTCACCGGCATCTCCGAAAAGCTCGAGCCGACCGCGCTGGTCCACCTGCTCAACGAGTACCTCTCGCCGATGACGGAGATCGTCCTGCGCAAGCGCGGCACGCTCGACAAGTACATCGGCGACGCGGTCATGGCGTTCTTCGGCGCCCCGGTGCAGACCGCGGCGCACGCGGCGAACGGCTGCGACGCGGCGCTGGAGATGATCGAGACGCTGCAGCGCATGCGGGAGAAGTGGCGCATCGAGGAGCCGGCCCTGCCCCAGATCGAGATCGGCATCGGGATCAACTCCGGCCCCATGGTGGTCGGGAACATGGGATCCTCGCAGCGGTTCAACTACACGGTGATGGGCGACAACGTGAACCTCGCCAGCCGGCTCGAAGGGCTGACCAAGGAGTACGGAACGCACATCCTGGTCACCGAGCAGACGGTGATCGCGGCGCGCAAGGGATTGAACGACGAGGGCACGTACACCGTGCGCGAGCTGGATGCGGTCCGGGTGATGGGCAAGGAGGAGCCGGTGCGGCTATTCGAGCTGCGGCGTCGCGGCCCGGCGACGACGGAGGAGATGCCGCTGCTCGACGGCTACGCGCGCGCGCTCGCCCTGTACCGCGCGCGGCAGTTCGCCGAAGCGCGCCTGCTGTTCGAGTCGTTGCTGAAGCGCTTCGCGGGGGACGGCCCTTCGGCGCTCATGCTGGCGCGGTGCGATCGCAATCTCTCCGCGCCGCCGGCGACGGGCTGGGATGGAGTCTTCCGCATGGAGCACAAGTAGCCCCGGCCGCCGAAGGCGGCTCAGGGGCCATGCCCGAGCGCGAACCGCACGAGCCTGATCATGAAATGTGGTCTCCACGCAAGACCTGTGATTGCCATCACGCGCCGCTAAATTGACCAGCGCTCGACTCCGCTGATAGGACTTCTTCATGGCCGGAGAGGACGCGCTGTTCCAGCGTTTCGGCAAGGAGTTCAAGCGCGGCGACGTCCTTTTC
>Ga0137415_10002836_pt1 | contig 17171 bp, 19 predicted proteins | sample CZODoug3_1_1_16f_FD_183082 | JGI IMG/M metagenome (GOLD analysis project Ga0137415, IMG submission 183082) | Vadose zone soil fungal communities from Angelo Coast Range Reserve, California, USA - CZODoug3_1_1_16fungal (Hybrid Assembly) | ecosystem: Environmental > Terrestrial > Soil > Vadose...
GCGTCTGAGCGCGGAGCAGATCGGGTTCCTGCACGCACTGCCGGAGACGCTGGAGCTCGACGTCGACGGTATCGGCTCCGTTCTGTTCTGCCACGCGACGCCGCAGAACGACGTCGACATCTTCACGGAGCGCACACCGGAAGATCGCATCGCACCGCAGTTCGCGAATCTCGGCGTCGACCTCGTCGTGTGCGGCCACACGCACTGCGGCCATCGCATCCGGATTGGACAGTACGGGAACGCTCGCCGCCGGCGCGGTGGCCGACCTCGTGGTACTCGACGCCGATCCGCTCGCCGACATCCGCAACGTGCGGCGCATCGCGTTGGTGGTGCATCGCGGCGAGATCTACACGCGGCGCGAGCTCGAATACCGCTAGCGCCCTCCCCGGACGCCCCGCCCCCCCGCGGTTTTGAGCGCGTCGGGGACCTTGGCCCATTGATCGGCCGTCAGCAGGCTACGGGTGCGGTGGTCGTGCCGACCTGAGCCACGCCGGGGAGCGGCGCGCCGAGCGCGCCGAGCGCGCCGAGCAGCCAACAGGACGGGCGTGGTATCACCGCGTGGGCTCGGGAGCAGTCCACGGGATATACGAGCGGGGCGCCACGCCTGTTGAGCTACTGCGTCTGTGGCGCGGTCGACGCGGGGTCGTACACGCGCCGGAAGTCGATCGTGCGACCGCGACCCGCGTCGACGCTGACGATCACGAAGAGCTGCTTCCCGTCCTGGGAGCGGAGGTAGTCCTCGGTCACCTTCCGGCCCCCGGAGACCTTGCGCTCGACGACGAAATCGTTGCCCTGCCAACGGGCTTTGATCTCGATGTCCCCGCCGCCCTCCACGGACTGCTTGAACTTGCGGCCGTCGCCGTACAGCACCAGGGCGCTCCCGCTATCGGACGTGAAGGTGAGGGTCGAGTCGGACGCCACTATGGTGAGCGCGGCGGGGGCCCGGAACGCGAGGTCCATCGTCTGACGCTGATCCGCCCCGATCACCGCCGGCGCTGTCGCGCCGTTGCATCATGGAGCGGGGATTGTCGCTTTGCGCGGCGTTGTACGTCCAGTGGCCGGAAAGATCGGGCCGGGCGGTCGCGGGCGGCCGGCTCGCGCCACCGAGCAGGGTCGCTGCGGCGAGCAGCACCACAGTTGTCGCATTCACATTGCGCCTTCTCTCGACAGGGGGAGCCTCGCGCCCGACGGAACGCCAGACGCCTTCCGAGGGAGTACGGACAAGCCAGCTGGTTGGCTGAGTGGAGGAGCGACCGGCGGCGCTCAGGGGTTGGCGCCGGGCGCCAGGTAGCGCTCGTCCCAGGCGACCCCGAACACGCCATGGCAGCGCGGGCACCCCAGATCGGCGGGATGACCCTTGATCGGCGCCCGCGTGCTGCACACGGGACACACGACGTATCTGTCGCCCCAGCCGCTCGGGACGTTGCGGGCGTCGCGGGGACGCGGCACTATGGACCATCGAAGCGGACGCCGGAAAACGGTTTCGAGCAAGCGCCGCGGCACGGGCACGGGCTCGGGCGTCACCTCCAGGACGGCCTCGGCTCCGGTCACCTGAACGACGCGGTACCAACCGCCCCGGCGCAGCCCGCAATTGACGTCGACGCGGAGACGGGCCCACGCGACCGGCAATTCTTGGACGGGGCGCTCCATGTCGGTCTACATAGGGCGTGCCGCGCCGGATGGCCGTGACCGAGGCTACGCGCGTGCAGGTCGTGCAGCTGTCTTGTGCAGTCCGCTCGGCACCTGCATCATCAAGGACGATGCGCCCCGTCAGTCACACCCTCATCAATTCGATCCGCGCTCCGATCGACCGGGTGTTCGCATTGCTCACCGACCCGGGGCGCATCGCACAATGGCTCCCGGGATGCGATGGCGTGCAAAGCGCCGGGCCGCTCAGGAAAGGCGCGCGGTTCACGGCGCGCTTCGGCGCGCGCCAGACCGAATTCGAGATCGTCGATTTCACGCCGCCGAGCACCTTCGGCTGGGTGGAGCGAGGCCAGCGCAAGGGTTGGAGGACGTTTTTTCGCCTGGACGCGACCGCGGGGTCGACCGCCGTTACGATTCGCGACGTGTGGACGCCGCGGTCGTTCGGGGGGTGGCTCCGCGGGCGCTTCCTGGAGAAGCGCAAGGTGCAAAATCACCTCAAGACCATTCTAGAGAACCTGGGGAAGCTGCTCAGGTCTTGACGGTGCAGGTTGCAAGAGTGCAGGCGAGACGCCCGCCGCTCGTTTGCGCCCATCCCGCCGACGACGCGATTTCCGACACGCTCACCGTGGCACAGCTCGTGCAAACGGGCTCGGGCCATGAGAATCGACGCTCCCTGCCGATACCGATCTGTCGCTGTGGCGCTCGGCGCGCTTGCCCTCGCGGTGGTCGTCCCACGGCGACTCGCGGCGCAAGGTAACGCGCGGCTCAGTCGCGCCGCCGACCTGGCGCCGGTCGCGTCCCCCGAGGCGTCTCACGTCGAGCCGGCCCGCGGGATCCTCCGCACGCTGGTGGGCACCTGGCGATTCGAGATCTGGTTCGCGGGGAACTACGGCGGCGCGCCCGATGCGTCGGGGACGCGTGTGGTGAAGGCGCTGTTCGACGATCTGCGCCTCGAGTGGACCGAACAGCTCGATCACGCCACGATCGCCGGGCAGGGCGTTCTCGGGTTCGACCCGGGCAGCGACCGCTTTTTCAGCTCCGCGGTCTACAGTACCGGCGCTGCGCCTGAGTTCATGACGGGGACGCTCGACGCGGCCGAGCCGCTCGTCACCTTCAGCTCGATCCTGACCGCTCCGGTTGCGAGCCCCGGCCAGCCGCTCGTCCCCGCGTCGATCATGACCATGCTAGACCAGAACCACTTTGCATGGACGGCGCGGGACCGTGCGTGGCGCGCGGTGTTCACGCGTCAGGAGTGACGCGGCGGAGCACCCGCGGCGCCGGAACCAGCTCGCGCGCGAGCGTCGCCAGGCGGTCCGCCAAGCGCTCGAGCTCCCGCGCCCGCCGTTTCGTGGAGTAGTGATAGGCCGTCCGTGCGGTCACGAACGTCGTGAGCAGCCACAGCGGCACGACCGCCGCGATCGCGGACCCCGCAACGTGCAAGGCGCCCGCGAAGACCCACATGATCGGTCCGATCCCGCCACCCCCCATCCCGCCGCCGATGCCGCCGAAGATCCCCCCGATCAAGGACGCGAGGTTCTCGCGAATCGTGATGCGGGTGTGACCGCCCCGCACCGACACCGCCACTTCGAGATCGCGCTGCGACGCGCCACGCCGGGCGGCGACCCACGCGAACGAGCGGCCGAACTGGCTCACCTGCCCCACGTTGTTGAGGGCGCGCCGGATCTCGTCCACTATCCCCAGCCATTCGCTGTCCGGTACCTCGCCGTCCACCACTCGCTCGAACAGCAGCGTCGTCGGCCCGCCGAGCCAGCGGTTCGAGCGGGGCGGCTCGCTCGGCGCGACCGCCCCCGCCGGCGTGAGCGACTGCGCCGCCGCGCGCACCACGTCCCGCGCGATTCCCACCTCCGCGGCGAGCGCCTCGACACCGCCGATCGTCATGGCTCCGCCCGCCGTCGGCGCCGTCGCCTCGAGCTCGGCGGCGCGCTTCACGATCTCCTCGACCTCGCCGCCTGAGTAGCGGCGCCGGGGGGCCGCCGCGCCGCTGAGCTCGTCGATCAACGCCGCCGGCGACGACGTGCGCTGGTCGTGCCGGATCGCGAGACCCCGCACCAGCGCCCCCTCGACGCGAGCCCCTGCGTCCGTCAGCCGCGTGCGGTGCGTCGCGGTCGCTTCGAGAAACCGCCCCGCCCGCACCGCGTCTTCCGTGGGCCAGCGACCGGGGACCTCGCCCACCAGCATCTCGTAGATCACCACGGCCAGACTGTAGACGTCGGTCCGCTCGTCCAGATCGGTGAGCCCCGCGGCCTGCTCGGGGCTCATGTATCCCGGCGTGCCGACCGGGAAGCCCGTACGGGTCAGGTTCGCGCCGCCCGCCGTACTGATCGCCTTGGCGATGCCGAAGTCAGCCACGATCGGGTGCCCCTGCGACACGAGAATGTTCTCGGGCTTGATGTCGCGGTGCAGCACACCCATCCGGTGCGCGTACGAGAGCGCATCGGCCACGGGCGCCGCGATCGCCAGAGCCCGGTCGGCACCCGACGGTCGCCCGCCCGCCAGCTGCTGGCGCAGCGAGCCGCCGTCGATGTACGGCATGACATAATAGAGGAAGCCACCCGCTTCACCCGAGTCGTGCAGCGCGAGGATGTGGGGGTGGGTGAGGCGCGCGGCCACCTGGATCTCCTTCAAGAACCGCTCGACGCCGAGGAAGGCGGCCAGGCCGGGCAGAAGGACCTTGAGCGCGACATCGCGCCGGTGCTTGCGGTCGTACGCCAGGTACACGGTGGCCATGCCGCCGCGACCGAGCACCTGCCGGAGCTCATAGCGCTCGGCGAGCGCAGCCGCGAGATCGACAGGGACGTCGGGTGGCACGGAATCACAATATAGGCCTGCAGGAGAGGGGGCGAGACCAGTGGTGCAGCCTCAAACCACCGCCGGGTTCGTGGCATCAAAGCACAAACCCACGAAGGAGGAGCCATGTTGCGAGGCCTGTTCCTGGCGCCGTGGATCGCCGCATTGGTCGGCGGCTGGGCGGCGATCACCGTCGAGCAGCTCCCGGACTACGTCGCCGCCGGCCAGCCGGTCACCCTGACCTTCACCGTCCGGCAACACGGCGTCACGCGGCTCACCGGCTTGCGGCCCAGTATCGAGGCCCGGTCGGGCGACGTCACTACGACGGCGCTGGCCGCTCCGGGGCGGGAGACTGGGCAGTACGTCTCCACGTTCACCCTCCCCCGCGCCGGGGAGTGGACGATCACGATCCACAGCGGGTTCCTGAACAGCCACGTCACGCTGCTGCCCCTGCAGGCGATCGCGCCCGGGGCCACGACGCCGCTCGCGCTCCCCGAGCGCGAGCGCGGCCGGCGGCTGTTCGTGGCAAAAGGCTGCGTCACCTGTCATGTACATGGCGACGTGGCGGGGAGCGGCGTGGTAGCGGTCGGCCCGGAGCTGACCGACCGACGGCTGCCGGCGGACTACCTGAAGCAGTTCCTTGCTAACCCGGCGATCGCCCCGCAGAGCGGCACGGCCCGGATGCCGAACCTCGGGCTCGAGCCCCAGGAGATCGCCGCACTCGCCGAGTTTTTGACGGCGGAGCGCCACGCGCTCCGGTAGCGCGCCGGCTTACGGGCTGACCGGCAGCCCGCTCGGCACCGCCGCGGGGATGAGCGCGCTCAGGTCTCGCGCCGCGGGATCAGTCAAGGACTTGAGGAACGCGACCAGATCGCGCTGCTCATCGTCGGTCAGGCCGAGCGAGCGGCGCAGCCGGAAGTCCAGCGTCTCGAGCACCGTGTTGATCGTGGCGACGTCGCCGTGGTACAGCGGGCGCAGCTCCGGAGCGAGCTGCGCGACGTCGTACGTTCGCAGCGCCAGCGTCACGTCGTTGTAGTGACGCACCACGGCCTCGAGCGTGGGAAACGCGCCGTCGTGCATGTACGGCGCCGTCAGCTCGACGTTGCGCAGCGGCGTTACGCGGAAGGCGAACTTATAAAACGATTGGTCCTTGAGGCCGCCGCGCCCCAGGTCCAACGGCGCCCCACCACCCGTCCCCGGTCCGAGCTGCGGGACCCCGGCGTTCGCGAAGCTCCCGCCTCCCAGGAACGGCCCGCTATGACAGCTCGAGCATTGGGCCTTGCCGAAGAAGAGCAGCGCGCCCCGCTTCTCGGCCGTCGTCAGCGCCGCGTCGTCGCGGTTCAGGTAGCGATCGAACGGCGAGTCGGTCTTGGTGAACGCCTGCATCTGGAACGCGGCGATCGCCGTGGCGGCGTGCTGGAAGCCGAGCTGGCTGGCCAGCGTGCCGGGAAAGGCGGCGGCGAACTTCGCCTTGTACGCATCGAGCGCCAGCAACCGCTGCATGATCGCCTGCCAGATCTCGACGAACTGGTTGTCGCCATATTGCGCCAGCTCGTTCGGGTTGCCGAACGCGTCGAGATCGCCACGCTCGCCACGCATCTCGCGGCGGTTCGCCACCGGGAACATCGCCTGGGCCGCGAGGATGTTGGGCACCGCCGGAAGCAGCGTGCCCGCCGGCGTGACGAACCCGCCCCCGTCCTGGCCCGGTGGGAGAGGGCCGAAGCCCGAGCGCGCGACCTGGCCGTCCCAGAACAGGTAGAACAGGCCCAGTCCGCCGTTGAGCAGGGAAGGCGCGTTGCGCGGGACGAACTGGCGTCCCGGGCCGAGCGACCGGGACGGACCGGCGCCCGAGCCGCCCGTACCGATCGCGAGCGACAAGCCATCCGCAGCGTGCTGCGACGGCAGATGGCACGTCGCGCAGGCTATGTCGCGGTTGCCGCTCAAGATCTTGTCGAAGACGAGCGCCTGGCCAAGATCGACGAGCGCCGGATCCTGGACAGGCATCGGACCGATCGGAATCGCGCCCACGCGCGACAGGGTTTCCCTCAATTGGCTGTCGAGTGGCGGGGGCAGCGTCTCCGGCGGTGTGAGCCCGTCGCAGCCGGCGACGAGCCCGAGCAGGCCGAGGCAGATGGTACGGACGGTGGGTGTCATCAGCGTGCCTCCTGGCTCACCGCAGCGGGAGTGAGATCGAGATTTGGTGCGTGGTGGTGCTGACCTCCTGCAGACTGATGGGGCCGCTCGGCGCCACGAGGATACTCCCTCCCGCCAGAGCGAGATCTCGGCCGGCCGCGAAGAAGCCGGAAGGAGACGTCGCCACGCCCGGGCGACCCGTCCCTTTCGCGACCCGACCGCGGTAGCGGATCTCCAGGTCCGGAAACCGGAGGCTCACGCCCCAGGTGGGCGTCCACTCGAGCCACCCCTCCTGCAGCCGATGCGCGACGGCCTGGACATTATCGGACTGCGCCAGCTGATAGCGCACGGAGCGCACCATCAAGCCGAGCTGCAAACCGGCCGTCTTGCCGAGCGGCCCGAGCTCTACATCGCGGCTGAAGCCCATGCGAAGCAGGCCATTCGAGAAGCGGAAGTGGTTTTCCACAGTCCGGCCGCCCACGGGGATCGTGTCGCCCGTGGCCGTGACGACGGGCGAGGCCGCGTCGGCCCACGTATAACTCCAGATCGGCTCGTAGATCGCGTCGATGCCGAACGTCAGGGGGCCGCGCGTCTTCGACACCCCGATGCCGATGTTGTAGGCGGCGGAGTGTCCTGGGTCGCGCGGGATGACCGGGACGTTCGTGAGCTCGTACTCCGGGAGCTTGGGATGCGACATGCGGTTCGCGGTCGCGAGCCAGCCGATGCGCCATCCCGACGCCGCGAGCGGGCGCACGTACTCGACGTGCGCGCCCCACGTGTTCGTTTGATCGTGGTTGCGCTCGAGTCGGGGGCGGACCACGATCTGTTGCGTCGCGGGATTCCAGACCTGATCCAAGTACGCCACGTCGTCCGTCATGCCGAAGCGGTTGTGGAGCACGAGCGCCGCGAGCGAGCGCTCTCCCGGCCATTCCTTGAGGAACCCGAGCCGCAGATCGACCGTGTGGCCGAACTGCTGCAAGCCCGCATTGCCGGCGAACAGCAGATCGACGCCGTCGACTCCGGTGAGTCTGGCCCACAGCGCGCTGCCCGCGAGCGCGAGCCCGCTGGCGGGCGCGCGCCGGCCGAGCATCGCAAACACGTACTGGTTGCCGTACGAGTTCTGCCGCGGCGGCACGGCGGCAACGGTCGACTCCGGCACGCCCGGAAGCGGCAGGGGCGTGGGGTGCAGGAACACGCCCTGGTCGAACGGCGGCTTGCTGGCATCGACCTGCTGGAAGGCGAGCGAGAATGCACCGAACCACGCGCCCGTGCCCGCGCTGACGGCGAGGGGGAGCGTGCGACCACCGCCCGCGCCCTGCGAGATGCCGTACGCGGTCGGGGCACCGAAGAAGCGCGCCGCCCCGAGCCGCGCGCCTTTCGCCGGATTGAGAAACGGGTCGAGCAGCGTGTCCGCCAGGGCGATCGACACGCTTCCCATGCCGAGATTGTTGGACGGAAAGATCTCGAACTGATCGCCTTGGGCGATCGGGACGGTCTTGATCGAGATGAGCTGCGCGGAGGCTGGCCCGGCCAGGGCCAGGAGCAGACTGGAGAGACGGACGGCCCGCTTACACATAAACACCTCGCTCGGAAGGGATCCCTCAAGAGAGATACCTCGCGGGCGAGCGCCTGCGTCACGGGGTTAGCACTGTCGCTAGGGCGCGGCGGATGTGGCGTCTATGACGCACTCAGGGGCTAGGTTGCAACATTGCGGCGCCGCCGCGACAGGCACCGCCTTTGCAACAGCCTAGCCGCGTCGCCAACTGGACCCGCGGTGAGTCCCACGCTCGACACCTCGCGTCCCGTCTTATTGCTGGACGGGGGATCGCGGCTCGATCTCGGGATCGTACGCTCGCTCGGAATCGCGGGCGTTCCGGTCCATCTGCTGTGCGCCGAGTCCCGCTCCATCACGACGACGTCCCGTTATGTGACGGCCGTTCATCAGTTCCCGCCGCGCGACGCGCCGGCGGACGCGTGCCTGGCGCAGCTCCGCGCCACCGCGCGCGCGCTCTCGCCGCGCCCCATCATCCTGCCGACCGGCGATCGGGCGCTCCAGTTCCTGTCAGCCGTTCGGGACGGCTTCGAGGACCTCGTGGACCACGATCTCCCACCGGCCGAGGTCGTCGATCGCTGCATCCGCAAGGACCGGTTCGCGCACTGGGCGGCCCACGCCGGGGTGTCGGTGCCCCCGACCCTCGTTCCCCGCGACGCCGCCGACGTCCGGGCCGTGGCGGGTGACCTGGCGTTCCCGGTCTTCGTCAAGCCGTGGGTCCACGAGCATTGGGACGGGCTGCCGCCGGGGATCGTCGGGCACGTGCGTGGCGAGCGGATCGACAGCGCCGCGGACTTGGTCCGCCTGTTCGACCGGCTCGAGGGCCAGGGCAACGGCGCGGACCACGCGGTGGTCCAACAGTTCGTGCCCGGGACGGACCGCGAACACGTGGACGTGCACGCGTACATCGACGGCGCCGGCAGCGTGCTCGGCGCCTTCAGCGCGCGCAAGCTGCGGATCTGGCCGCCGCATCGGGGGCTGGGCGTGTTGGTGCGCAGCGAGCGCCTGCCGGCCGCCGTGGAGGTCACGCTGTGCGCGCTGCAACGCCTCGGAGTCACGGGCATGGCCAACGTGAACCTCAAGTTCGACCCGACCCGCGGCGCCTATCGCGTCTTCGAAATCAACTGCCGGTACTCCACGTGGACCGAGCTGCCGACGCGCTGCGGCTGCAATTTCCCGCTCGTGGCGTACGCGGCGATCACGGGGCAAGCGCCCCCGTCGCTGCGCCAGCGGGATGGGGTCGAGTGGCTGGATTTCGAGCGGGACTGGGACGCGATGACGACGTATCGGCGCGAACACGAATGGACTTGGACGTCCTACTTCGGATCCCTGGTCCATGTCCGGCACGGGGCGTTTTTCGCGTGGGACGACCCCGCGCCGTTCTTCTCGAGCCTCGCGCGCCGCGTGACTGGCCCGGCGATCCAATGACCGGAGGGGCCTCGACTCAGCGAATCGCCTGAACCACAGGCACCCGAGCGGCCCGGCGGGCGGGGAAAAACCCGCCCAGCACGCCCATCACCACGGCAAAGACCAATCCCGCCAGCAGCAACCCGGGGGTCACGCGGACGCTAAAGGCGATCTCGCTCGCGCCAAGGCTTGACGCGCCCGCCGACGCCACATAATTCGTGCTCGTGTTCACTCCGCGTGCCCGGTTCATCGCCGCCCGCCTGGCGTACGTGGCGGTCGTGCTCGTCGCCACGGTGACGCAGCTCGACTTCTCACCCGATCTCGCCGCCGCCGCCCAGCGCCTGGCGCGCGCGTTCACGCCCTCCCTCGGCTGGCGCGACGCCATCGACGGCCTGCGCAACGCCGCCCTGTTCGGAGGCCTCGGCGTCGTGTGGGTCGTCACCTCCCCCTCCGGCAAAGTGCGCGCCGAGATCTGGCGGGCGACGCTCGTCGCGCTCGGGCTGAGCGTCACGGTGGAAGGGCTGCAGGTGTTTTCGCCCGTGCGCACCGCAAGCATCGTGGACGTCACCACCAATGCGCTGGGTGCGCTCGGCGGCGCCGTCGTCATGGCCCTGCTCGTCACCGCGGTGGTGCGGGCCAAAGGCGGGCACTTTCTGCTCGGCGTGCCGACGTTTCTCCTGGCGGGCGCGTACGCCCTGGCGGCCCTGTGCGAGGCGGTGACCCCGTTGTTCCGGTCCGATCGGCTCCCGGGTGTGGAGGGCGGGCCGCTCACCCTGCTGCACACGATGCTCGATCAATCCGTTCCGCTCCGGCTGGGGGAAGTACCGCTGCTCGACGTGCCGCTGTTCGCGCCCGCCGGATTCCTCGTCGTGGTGTTGCTGTTCGAGCGGCTGGGGAGCGCACGGCGCATCTGGCCGGCGGTGGCCGGCGCCGGTGCGGGCCTGGCGTTCGCGGCGGAGCTCTTGCACGGTGCGTTCGGGCTCTCGATCCGGTGGGAGGCAGCGGCGACCCACGCGGCAGCCGTGGGGGCGGGGGCCTGGGCGGCACAACGCCGGCTCCCGGAGCTGCGACAGGCACTACGCGGCTGGGCGCGGGCCCGCGCCGCCATCGCCGCCTACGCGGGGCTGCTCGTTCTCTGGGGGTGGCGCCCCTTCCTCCCCCGGACCGACATCGGCGCCATCACCCAGCAACTCACCGCGGACCACCTCGTGCCGCTCGCGTCCCTCGCCGGGCGGGTGGACGTATTCAGCGCGCTGCACGTGGCGCAGCAGTTTCTGCTCTATCTGCCGCTCGGCAGCCTGCTCGCCGTCTGGCCGCTGCGCCGCTCGCGGCACCTCTGGCCAGCGGTATGGCTCACGCTGGCGATCGAGGCGGGACACATCGTGATCGCCGATCGCTTCTTCGACGTGACCAACGCGCTGGTGGCGTGCGCCGGGCTGGGAATCGGGTGGCTCGTCGTGCAGCGCTCCGGGTTCACGCCGCACGGGGAGGCGTCAGCAGCCGCCCGCCGGCCGTGACTGCAGTCGGCGGCCCGCTAGAGCTTGTCAGAGCAGCTGCACGCGTACCCGTTCACGGCGGTGGCGGAGTGCACCGGCAGCTTCTGCCCCGTCCATTCGGCCCATCCCGCATTCGCCTCTCGCGCGAACAACCCGTGCTCTACCAACTGTAGAGCCAGCCGAGCCGAGAGGTGTCAGGTGTGGCCCCAACAGTACGTCACGTACTGACGTTCCGCCGAGAGCACGCGCAGCGCGTCACCGGCTTGGTCCAGGGGGACGCTCCAGGCGCCCGGGATGTGCCCCGCGAGAAATGCGTCGCGCGAGCGCGCGTCCAGGAGGACGAAGGCGCCCTTCCCCTCCTCCACCTTGTGCTTGACGGCGTTGATCTCGACTTGCCCGAAAATCTTGGCTTCGTAGTAGGTCTTGAGGCGCGCCAGTTGCTCCGAGGATGGCTTCACGACGCTCACACCTCCTTCGCGCTAGAGTACGACCAGCTTCCCCCCGCCAGTCAATACGATCGTGAGATTCATCACGAGCAGCATCAGGTCGTAGTGCCAGCCGTGGCCGCCCCAAAAAGCCGTTTTCCACACGAAGATCTTCTTCTGTATCGCGCCGAGCATGATCAGGATCAGCCCGATGGCGGCGAGCTGCGTCAGGATCCCCAACGCCACACCAATGCTGCCCAGTACCTCGGCCGTACCGAGAAAGACCGTGAAGCGGGGGCTGGCGCCGATGCTTTGCGACCGCGCCACCGGGTCCTTCAGATGATTCACACCGCTCGCGAAGAACACCACGGCAACCATGAGCCGCAGCAGGAGCAGCCCGACGTCGCCGAACTGCAACAGCGCGGGAAAGATGACGTGCATCAGGCGTGCGCGTGCGTGCGGGCGGCGCCCTCCGCGTGGGCCTCGACGAACCACAGCCACTTGTCGACGCCGCGCGAGATCTCCGTGCAGATGTCCGTCGAGTCCGCATCCCCCAACTCGTCGGTTTCGTCGATGGCGCGGCGGATGCGTTCGCCGAAGCTGGCCAGCGCGTTGGACAACGCCCAGACGTGCTCCTCACCGCTCGAGATGTTGATGGGGTACTGCGGCAGCTCGGATCGCTCAGCCACGATCGCGCTGGTCCCTTCCGCGATGCCGCCCAACTGAATGACGCGCTCGGCCAGGAGGTCGACGTACTCGAGCGCGGCGTCGTGCAGCTCGTCGAACAGCTTGTGGAGCGCGATGAACTGGGGGCCTTTCACGTTCCAATGGGCCTGCTTCGTCTGCAACTGGAGGTCGATCGCGTCCGCCAAGCGCTGGTTCAGGAGGTCGATCACCTGACCGCGAGTCGATTCCGGAATGTCGTTGAGCGTTGGATGCGTGGTGCCGGCCATGGAAAGAACTCCCGTCTCTTGTTGAAGGGTGTTGCCTGCCGTCAGTCGGGCCGCCGCGGGTGCCGCCGCAGGCTCGCAGTCGCCTCGTCGATCCTGCCGATGTACGCCCGGATCACCTCGCCGTGCTCCCGTCGCGGCACGACATAGTGCGCGTCGTCGGGGCGCGAGCTACGCAAGTCATCGACCATCAGGTCTCCGCCGTGCGCCTCGACGGCGTGCTCGAACCGCTCCACGGCGTCGAGCAGGTTCGCCAGGTCGTCCGAATCCTCGCCGCCCGTCACCGCGATGCCGCGCTGCCGCAGCCGGTCGGCCACCTCCGCAGCCGCGGCATCTTGCTCCTCGGCGCGGTGGGAATCCAGGCTGCGTTCCAGGTCCTCATATCTGTCCATGCGTCTCCTCCGTGTCTCACAAGCGTCGGGAGTGTCCCGGCGGTTCCCCAGCTCAGACCTCGATGTCGTCTACGAAGCAGTACCGCCAATCCTCACCGGGCTCGAACGATTGAACGATGGCGTGACCCGATTTTCCCGCGTGCTTCCGGGCGTGCCGGTTGGGCGACGAATCGCAGCAGCCAACGTGGCCGCATGCGAGACACAGGCGCAGATGTACCCACTGACCTCCGGTTTTCAGACACTCCTCGCACCCGTTCGGCGTGCGCGGCGTGACGTCGCGAATCTGATTCAAGTGCGTGCATGCCACCGTCATACCCTCCCCCTCCCCGTCCCCTTGCGCCCGACCCTACCTGCAGGAATGTTCCGAAAGTTAGCTCGGTGCCAAGCCATGATGGACCGCCTCAAACGTAGCCTCTGATTGGCAAAGGAGCGACTCATGATCCCCGCGCACATCGCCACTGCCGTGCAGCATCACTGGTGGCTGTTTCTGCTCCGTGGCATCGCCGCGCTCGCCTTCGGTGTGCTCACGCTGGCGTGGCCCGGGGCGACGCTCCTCGTCCTCATGGCCTTCATCGCCGCGTACGCGCTGGTCGACGGCATCGTCGCGCTCGTATACGCATTCCGACTGCGCGCCATGTTCGATCGCTGGTGGGTGCTGCTCGTGCAGGGACTCATCAGCGGCAGCTTCGGCGTGCTGGCGTTCATCTATCCGACTGTGTCGCTCGCGTACATCGTGGTGTCGGTGTCGCTGTGGATGCTGTTGGCGAGCATCGTGCAGTTCCTGCTGGCGCGCGCCCAGAGAGCGATGGGAGCGGCCGCGGGCTGGAGCGTGTTGGGCGGCTTCCTCAGTCTGGCGCTCGCGGCGGCCGCCGTCGTGTACCCGCGGCTGACCGTGACGACCGTGCTGGCCCTGATCGCGTGGTTCGCGCTGGTGGTCGGCGTGGTGCAGCTCGTGGTGGCGTTCCGCGTCCGGTCGTTCGCGCGAGCGCTCACGACCGCCTGACGGCTAGCGCGGCTGCGAGCTCCGGTCGCGCAGCGACACCACGGCCCACACCGGCCGGTGGTCGCTCGCATGGCGATTGTGGCGGACGACTCCAGTGCTGGCACTGTCCCGCAGCGCCAGCCCCCGCAAGAAGATGTGGTCCCAATTCCAGAGGTGATCGGTGCGCGGGTTACGCTCGGTTGGCCAGGCGTACCCCGCGGCCCGAAACGCCTTCCCGATCCCGTGACTGTTCATATCGCCGCTCACGATCACCCGCGGGTACGCCGCCGCATCGGCCATCACCACCCGCGCCTGATCGCGCCGCGCCCCCGGCCCCACGTCGGCGATCGTGCCCAGGTGCACGCTGTACACCCGGACAGGAACGTCCCCGACGAGGATCGTGGCGGCGGTAGCGATGCGCTCGGTCTTGTCGAAGCGGGCGCGGTGGGGCAGGATGATCTTCTTGTCGTCCGCCATCGGCCAGCGCGACAGGATCGCATTGCCGAAGTCCCGACCCGTAGCCGGACTCACCGTGGCAGGATAGTAGACCCAGGACATCCCGAGCGCCTCGGCGATACGGCTCGTCCCGGCCGCGTCCATCTCCTGGAGCGTAACGATGTCGGCGTGCGTCAACGGCACCGCCGACTCGAGCAGCGCGATCGCCGAGTCGATGCGGCGGGCGTACTGGATATTGAACGTCACCAGACGAATCGTGTCCGGTGCCGGGCGCGTCCACTCCGCGCGTGCGGCGTCCCCTGCCGGTGGCGCGAGCGCCACACCGCCGGCGTAGCGTGGACCGAGCGGGCCTGTGTAGTTCACCCCCGACCGGCATCCCGCCACGGCGGCTGCCCCTAGTATCCCGATGCCCAGCCCGGTCGCTGTCCCGAGGCGCATGCCCCAATCTAGTACTCACAGAGCCTCACCGGACCGCCCCGTCTTGAGCACACACCGCTGGCCCGATAGCATTCGCGCTGTGAGCACTCGTCTGGTGGTGTTGCTGACGCTCGGTACGCTCGCCGGCTGCCGGGCCTCTACCACGAGCGGCGGAACGCCGCCCCCGCCCCCGCCCCCGCCGCCCCCGCCCCCACCCGCCGGCGCCCCCACCGTGCGCGTGCAAGGCACCCGGCTGGTGGACTCTCTCGGACAGCCGGTGCGGCTGCGCGGGCTGAGTCGCTCCGGGACGGAGTACGCCTGCGCGCAGGGCTGGGGTATCTTCGACGGTCCGTCGGACTCCGCGTCGGTGCAGGCGATCGCATCCTGGAAAGCGAACGTGGTGCGCGTGCCCCTGAACGAGACGTGCTGGCCCGGCATCAATGGCGTCGCCCCCGGCTACTCGGGGGCCAACTACCAACGTGCCATCTCCGACTATGTCGCGCGCTTGAACCGCGCCGGGCTCGTGGTCATCCTGGACCTGCACTGGACCGCCGATACGGGCAAGGCGCTCGGCCAGGCCCCGATGCCGAACCGCGCTCACACGCCGGAGTTCTGGAGGCAGGTCGCCACCGCGTACAAGGGCAACGATCGCGTAATTTTCGACCTGTTCAACGAGCCGTTTCCCGATAGTAACTCTGACACTCCGGAGGCGTGGCGCTGCTGGCGGGACGGCGGCAGCTGCAGCGGCATGAGCTTCCAGGCGGCCGGGATGCAGGAGCTGGTGGACGCGGTCCGCGGCACCGGCGCCACCAACGTGATCATCCTCGGCGGCGTCCAGTACGCCGCGGGACTGTCGCACTGGCTCGCGAACAAACCGAGCGATCCGCTCAACAACGTCGCCGCGTCGTGGCACATCTACAATTTCAGTTGGTGCAACACGGCAGCGTGCTGGGATACGGATGCGGCACCGGTGGCGCAGCAGGTGCCGCTCGTGCTCGGAGAGCTCGGACAAAACGACCGTGGCAGTGGGTTCGTCACGGCGCTGATGGACTGGATGGACGCCCGGCAGGGGAGCTACCTCGCCTGGGTGTGGGACGTGTGGGGCAGTTGGTCGGACCTGATCGCCAGCTACGATGGCACCCCGACGGCGTACGGCCAGACGTTCCGGACGCGCTTCGGGTCGTAGACGTCATACCACCCACCAGGAGGTCGAGGCATGCACACCCGGTACGGATTCGCGATGACCGCCGTCTTGCTCACCCTATCCGCGGGGAGGGCGACCGTGAAGACCCGTGAGATCGAATACCGCCAGGGCGAAACGGTGCTGCAGGGATTCATCGCCTGGGACGACGCCGCGCCGGGTAAGCGCCCCGGCGTGCTCGTCGTGCACGAGTGGTGGGGACACAACGAGCACGCACGCAACCAGGCGCGGCGCCTCGCCGAGGCCGGGTATGTCGGCTTCGCGCTGGACATGTACGGCAAGGGCAAGGTCACGACGCATCCGCAGGACGCGCAGGCGTTCGTCAGCGAGGTAACCAAGGACCCAGCGGTGCTCGCCGCCCGATTCAACGCCGCGCTCGAGCAGCTGAAGCGCGATCCCCACGTCGACACCACGCGCATCGCGGCGATCGGCTATTGCTTCGGGGGTGCGGTGGTGCTCGACATGGCGCGCGCGGGCACTCCGTTGGCCGCCGTCGTGACGTTCCACGGCGCGCTCGCCACCAAGACTCCGGCGCAGCCCGGCAAGATCAAGGCCCGCATCCTCGTGCTGGCAGGCGGCGCCGATCCGTTCGTTCCGCCCGAGCAGATCGAGGCGTTCAAGCGGGAGATGCAAGCCGCGGGCGCGCGCTTCGAAGTGATCGTTTACCCCGGCGCCAAGCACGGCTTCACCAATCCGAACGCGGGTCAGTACGGGATGCCACAGCTTGCTTACGATGCGCAGGCGGATCGGGAGTCGTGGGCGGCGATGCTGAAGCTGTTCAAGGAGGTGTTCCCGTAACGCGCGGCTCGCCGTGCCCGAGGCTCGCGAAGATCGGCACGAGCACGAGGATCGCGAGCGCCGTCGTGATCATGGCGCCCACCACGACCCGGGCGAGTGGTCGCTGGGCTTGGACGCCGATGCCGTTGGACACCGCCGCCGGCAGCAGCCCGAGTCCTGCGGCGAGGCATGCCATGAGAACGGGCCGCAGCTCGAGCATGGCGCCGTGTCGGATGGCCTCCCGCGTGGGCATGGCCGGGCTCCCTTGCCCGAGGGCACTGGCCGCGGACCGCTCGACGCGACGGATCCCGGATAGAAACACGCACCCGCCGAGCGTGCCGACGCCCAGGGCCGAGGTGAAGCCGACGGCCGCGGAGATACTGAACGGGGTGCCGGTGAGGAGCAAAGATAGCACACCGCCGATCGCGCCGAACGGAAGGATGGCGAGCACCATCAGCGCATCGCGCCACGAGGCGAACAACGTGTAGAGGAGCCCGAGAATGATCAACAGACTGACCGGAATGACGA
>Ga0137415_10002837_pt1 | contig 17168 bp, 14 predicted proteins | sample CZODoug3_1_1_16f_FD_183082 | JGI IMG/M metagenome (GOLD analysis project Ga0137415, IMG submission 183082) | Vadose zone soil fungal communities from Angelo Coast Range Reserve, California, USA - CZODoug3_1_1_16fungal (Hybrid Assembly) | ecosystem: Environmental > Terrestrial > Soil > Vadose...
GCGCGCCGATCTCGGCGTGATGATTTCGGCTTCCCACAATCTGTTCGAGGACAACGGCATCAAGCTGTTCGGCCCGCAGGGTTTCAAACTGTCTGACGACGTCGAGAAGCAGATCGAGCAACTGCTCGATGAGCCGATCGACCGGCGCCTGGCCCAGAGCGCCAGCCTCGGCCGCGCCCGCCGCATCGACGGCGTCCATGACCGCTACATCGAATTCGCCAAGCGCACGCTGCCGCGCGACTTAAGCCTCGACGGGCTGCGCGTGGTGATCGATTGCGCCCATGGCGCGGCCTACAAGGTGGTGCCGGAAGCGCTGTGGGAACTCGGCGCCGACGTCGTCGCCATCGGCGTCGAGCCGGATGGTTTCAACATCAACAAGGAATGCGGCTCGACCTCGCCCGAGGCGCTCGCCAGGAAAGTGCGCGAGATGCGCGCCGACATCGGCATCGCGCTCGACGGCGACGCCGACCGCGTCATCCTGGTCGATGAACGCGGGCATGTGGTCGATGGCGACCAGTTGCTCGCGGTGATCGCGCAAAGCTGGAAGGAAGACGGCCGCCTCGCGAGGCCCGGCATCGTCGCCACCGTGATGTCCAATCTCGGGCTCGAGCGTTTCCTGCAGGGCATCGGTCTGGAGATGGTGCGCACGCCGGTCGGCGACCGCTACGTGCTCGAGCAGATGCTGAGCCGCGGTTACAATCTCGGCGGCGAACCGTCCGGCCATATCATCCTGTCCGACTACGCCACCACCGGCGACGGCTTCGTCGCTGCGCTGCAGGTGCTTGCCGTGGTGCAAAAACTCCGCCGGCCGGTGTCGGAAGTCTGTCATCGTTTCGATCCATTGCCGCAGATCCTCAAGAACGTGCGTTATCGCAGCGGCAAGCCGCTCGACGATGCCGAGGTGAAATCCGCGATCGTCGACGGCGAGAAGCGCCTCAACGGCCACGGCCGGCTTCTGGTCCGCTCGTCCGGCACCGAGCCCGTGATCCGCGTGATGGGCGAGGGCGATGATCGCATCCTGGTCGAGGAAGTGGTCGATCACATCGTCACCGCGCTCGGTCAGGCCGCGGCGGCATAAGCGCATCCCAGCTATCGGCTAGTGGAACTGGTCGGCGTCGCGCACGCGTCGTAGGAAATTGCTGTCTGCTCGCGAAGCCCCTGGGAAATCTCCATTGAACAAGCCCGTCATCTCCGAAGAAGCACTAGGTGAGCCTGTGCTCGTACCGGACCTGACGCCTGGCTTGGCCGCCAAGAGCCTTGCCGAAAAGGCGGCCGCGGCCGGGCCGGCCTATGTCGTGCTGGCCGGAATCAGCTTCTCGCATTTTCTCAACGACACCATGCAGTCGCTGATCGCGTCGGTCTATCCGATCCTGAAGGATAGCTACGCGCTCGACTTCGCGCAGATCGGCATGATCACGCTGGCGTTCCAGTTTACGGCGTCGCTGCTGCAGCCGGTGGTCGGGCACTTCACGGACAAGAGGGCGCAGCCGTTCTCGCTCGCCCTCGGCATGGGATTTACGTTCTTCGGGTTGCTGCTGCTGAGCGTCGCGCACTCTTACGGCATCATCCTGATCGCGGCGTCGCTGGTCGGATTGGGATCGGCGGTGTTCCATCCGGAATCGGCGCGGATCGCGCGCCTGGCCTCGGGCGGGCGCTACGGCTTCGCGCAATCGGTGTTTCAGCTCGGCGGCAGTTTCGGCACCTCGATGGGCCCGGTGCTGGCGGCGTTGATTGTGGTGCCGTTCGGCCAGCCCTCGATCGCCTGGTTCTCGTCGATCGCATTCCTGGCGATCGTGATCCTGTGGCGGATCGGCGTCTGGTACCGGCCGCAGATCGCGACCAGGAAGCTTGCGGCGATTGAGCCGCATCCGGACGCGCCGGACCAGCGACGCGTGAAGATCGCACTCGTGGTGCTGGTCGCGCTGTTGTTCTCCAAGCAGCTCTACGTGTCGAGCCTGTCGAGCTACTACATCTTTTACCTGATCGACAGGTTCGGCGTATCGACACAGGCCGCCCAGCTCTATCTGTTCATCTTCCTGGCCGCCAACGCGGTAGGGGCCTTCTTCGGCGGACCGCTCGGCGATCGTTTCGGCCGCAAATATGTCATCTGGTTCTCGATCCTCGGTGCGCTGCCGTTCACGCTGGCGCTGCCCCATGCCGGCCTGTTGGTGAGTGCCGTGCTGACGGTGTTCATCGGCCTGATCATCTCGTCGGCGACCTCGTCGATCATCGTGTTCGCGCAGGAATTGATGCCGCACCGCTTCGGCATGATCTCCGGTGTGTTCTTCGGCGTCGCCTTCGGCATCGGCGGACTCGGTGCCGCGGTGCTCGGCAGACTTGCCGACCACACCGGCATTGCCTTTGTCTATCACCTCTGCGCCTTCCTGCCGGCGATCGGCTTGCTCGCGGTGTTCCTGCCGAAGATGCCCAAACCGGCGCGTTGAGCCCGCGCGCCGGCGCTGCGCGTCGGGCGCCTGCGCGCTTCATAAATACATTGTTAGCATCTGTGGCGGTTTCGCCATTTTTCGTGGTGCAAATGCGTCACCACATAAGCTGCGGTGCGATAAATCGTCAGAGATTATCAACCTTAAAAATTAGGGTTAAGCGCCGCTTAAGCATTTGATGCCATCGTCCGCCCGTGGGTTTTTAGACGTGAGGCCCTCCGGCTGCCTCACTGGCCAAAAGGACGAAGCCAATGCGTAGCGTTAAGTCTGTCATTGCCGCCGGCGCGGCATCCCTGCTGTCTTCAGCGGTGTTTGCCGCCGACATGCCATCCATCATGCCGCCGCCCCCGATGATGTATGCACCGCCCCCGGTGCAGGACTTTGGTGGCTGGTACCTTCGCGGTGACATCGGCATGACCAATACCCAGGGCAAGCTGCATACCAATCTGTATGACACCCTGCCGGCCAACACCGTGTTCAATCAATATGGCCACGGCTTCGACGGCGGCATGCTGTACGGCATCGGTATCGGCTATCAGTTCAACAGCTGGTTCCGCGCCGACATCACCGGTGAGTATCGCTCGAAGGTGAGCTTCAACGGCACCGATTTCTTCCAGTTCAATCCCGGCGGTGGACTGGGTGACACCTATCACGGCGGCTACCAGAGCTGGGTCGCATTGGTCAACGCGTACGCTGATCTCGGCACCTGGTGGTGCCTGACGCCGTTCGTCGGCGTCGGCGTCGGTGCTGCGACCATCAAGACCGCGGCCTTCTCCGACGTCGCCACGTTCCCGGCGTTCGACGGCCGCACCAGCTCCTTCATTGCAGACGGCGCGACCAAGACCAACTTCGCCTGGGCGTTGCATGCCGGTGTCGCCTACAAGGTCACCAACAACTTCACGGTTGAACTGGCCTACCGCTATCTCGACATGGGCACCGCCGGTCACGGCCAGGGTCACTTCTTCGACGGCTCCCCGGCCGGCCCCTCGACCTTCCAGTTCCGCGACATGACCTCGCAGGATCTGAAGCTCGGCGTACGCTGGACCTGCTGCGACGTACCGCCGCCGCCGCCCCCGCCGCCGCTGATTCGCAAAGGTTAATTCAGCCTTTCACGGCTTAACGATTGCACGGCTTAACGATTGCACGGCCTCACGATTGCAGACGGCGCGGGATTTTCCCGCGCCGTTGTTTTTTGCGATTCGCTGTTTTCGCTTTTGCCGACAACATCGCGCCGATCGCGCCCGCGACAACGATTGGTTAAGGTTAACGAGCGATGATCAGCGCCTAAGTTAGCGAGTTCGATGGAGCGTTGCGATGCGTAGACTTCTGCTGGCGGCGATGATGTTCGGGGCGGCGGGCTGCGCGCGCGCCGCCGACATGCCCGATTTTCTTCGCGGCAGTCTCCCCGCCGAGCAGACGCCCACCAGAAACTGGGACGGCTGGTACGCCGGCGGTCAGGTCGGCTACTCATCGGCCAATATGGATTTCAGCCAAAGCGTTGTAGGTCTGACGAATTTTATTTATCGCGACAGCGTGCTCGCGCAACCGACGTCGCAACTGTCAGCCTTGGGCAAGGCCAACCCACAAGGCACGGGGTTCGGCGCGTTCGTCGGCCGAAACTGGCAATTTGACGATATCGTCCTCGGTGTCGAGGCCAATTACAGTTACATCAACAGCCTCAGAGGTTCTTCTGCTTCTTCAATTGGGCCGCTTCAATATAGCTTTCCGGCAGGACAGACCACGCCTCCAAACGACACCCCCACCTTTGGGGTGACTTTGAAAGGCAGCGCCGCAGCGCAGATCAAGGACGCGATCACGTTCAGGGGACGCGCGGGCTGGGCGACCGGCAATTTCCTGCCCTATATATTCGGCGGTCTTGCTGTTGGCCGCATGGACGTCCAGCGCACTGTGTCGAGTACCACAACCAGGCGGGACGACATCACCACAACGGACGCCTTTGGCAATACGACTACGGTGATCGGACAGACACTTCTGGTTCCGTCGCAGTCGACGACGCAATCCCAAGAAAGAACCAATAATTTCGTGGTCGGCTGGACCGGCGGTATTGGGTTGGAATACATGCTGTGGGGCAATGTGTTCATGCGGGGTGAATGGGAATACATCAAGTTCATATCGGTTGAGAATACGGGCGTGACGGTGAACAGCGTGCGCGCTGGAATCGGCTACAAGTTCTGACCCGCGACGCGCGTCGGCTTGACAGGGAATAGCGCCGCTGCTCCGATGCCGCTCCTCACCCGGAGCACGATCGATGAAAATCTATGGTGACGCCAATTCGGGCAATTGCCTGAAGGTGAAATGGGTCTGCGACAGGCTGGCGTTGCCCTACCGCTGGATCGAGATCAACACCCTCAAGGGCGAGAGCCGCACGCCTGAGTTTCTCAAGCTCAACGCAGCCGGGCAGGTGCCGACCGTCGTGCTCGAGGACGGCCGCACTTTGGCGCAGTCCAATGGCATCATCCGCTATCTTGCCCGCGGCAGTGATCTCATTCCCGCCGACGCCTACGAGGCGGCCAAAATGGACGAATGGCTGTTCTGGGAACAGAACAGCCACGAGCCCTTCGTGGCAGGGTGCCGCTTCCAGACGGTCTACCTTGGCAAGCCGGTATCCGACCTTGATCCCGACAAGGTCAAGCGCGGTTATATCGCTCTGGCGCGCATGGAACATCATCTCGCCACCACGCGGTTTTTTGTCGGCCACAGCGTCTCGCTCGCAGACATTGCGCTGCTGGCCTATACGCGGCTGGCGCATGAGGGCGGCTTTCATCTCGACGGCTATGCCGCGCTGCGCCGCTGGATCGGCGAGGCCGAGCGATCGCTCGGCTTGCCGCCGGCGCGTTGACATCCACCGGGGCAATCATGACCGCGAACTCGTCCATCACCATCCGTCGCGCGCGCCGTGATGACGTCGCCATCATTGTCGGCATGCTGGCGGACGATCCGCTCGGCAGCGCGCGCGAACGGATCGAAGCGCCGCTGCCGCAATCCTACCTCACAGCATTCGAGAAGATCGAGCGCGAGGCGAACCTTCAGCTTGTCGTCGCCGAAGACAGCGAGGGCATCGTCGTCGGCTGCCTGCAGCTCTGCATCCTGCCCGGGCTAAGCTCGCAAGGCGCCTCGCGCGGCCTGATCGAGGATGTTCGCGTTGCCAAACACTGCCGCAGCCGCGGCATCGGCGAGCAGATGGTGCAATGGGCGGTCGGGCAAGCGCGTGCCAAGGGCTGCATTCTGGTCGAACTGCTGACGCACAGCAGCCGCGTCGATGCGCAGCGGTTTTATGAACGGCTCGGCTTCAAGCGCAGCCATGTCGGCATGACGGTACGATTTTGAGACACGTCTCCATCGCGTTCTCGAGCGAAGTGGAAGCCGATTCGCGTGGAGGAAACGCGTCGAAACAAAACATGGCGTTTTCGAGCGCGCGCAAAGAAAACGCGTCAGAACATAACGCTAGAGCCTGGTTCTGATTCAATTAAGAACCGGCTCTAGTTGAGTGCGTGCCGTGGCTGATGCCTCTGGTAGTTCTCACTCTGCGATCCGGTTAACAAGCGATAAACTAACTCGCCGTCGATGATTTTACGGGACGGAACGAACCTTGCTATGTCCGCGTCTCCCATGGGGCTGGGGCAGCTTGGGGATTTCAGATGAAAAATTATACGATCGTAAGGATCGGCAACGAATACATCGTGCGAGCCGGCGAAAAGAGCGTTTTGAAAATCTCAAGCCGGCGAAGGGCCGCCAAGCTTGTCATCGATGCGGCGGAGCTGTTGGTTCAGCAGGGGACGCCGCCGCAGGCCGCAGACGATGCATCAATCAGCCGTGATCCCAAGGAGATAGCTGATCCCTAGGGTCATACCTGACCTCGCCCGAAGTTCCTTGACGATTCGGCGTCTTTCCACTATCTCCGGCGGCGGGAAACCTCTCCCCACCGAGAGGCAGCTATCTGGAAGGATAGATTATGACTGCAGCGAAGCCCGCTTCGCGGCCCAATGTGCCGCATTTCTCCTCCGGCCCCTGTGCCAAGCGCCCCGGCTGGAATCCACAAAATCTCAAAGATGCCGCGCTGGGCCGTTCGCACCGTGCGAAAATAGGCAAAGCCAAGCTCAAACTCGCGATCGAACTGACGCGCGAAGTGCTTGAAGTGCCTGCCGATTACAAGATCGGCATCGTGCCGGCGTCGGACACCGGCGCGGTCGAAATGGCGCTGTGGTCGCTGCTCGGCGCGCGGCCGGTCACCACCATCGCCTGGGAATCCTTCGGCGAAGGCTGGGTCAGCGATATCGTCAAGGAACTGAAGCTCAAGGACGTCACCAAGCTGCATGCCGGCTACGGTGAAATCCCCGATTTGAGCAAGGTCGATCAGGCTTCTGACGTCGTCTTCACCTGGAACGGTACCACCTCCGGCGTCCGCGTGCCCAACGCCGACTGGATCAGCGCGACCCGCGAAGGCCTCACCATTTGCGACGCGACCTCGGCGGCATTCGCGCAAGCCCTCGATTGGGCCAAGCTCGATGTGGTGACGTTCTCCTGGCAGAAGGCGCTCGGCGGCGAGGCCGGTCACGGCATGCTGGTGCTTAGCCCTCGCGCCGTCGCGCGGCTGGAAAGCTACACGCCGGCATGGCCGCTGCCGAAGATCTTCCGCATGACCAAGGGCGGCAAGCTCAACCAGGGCATTTTCGAAGGCGAGACCATCAACACGCCGTCGATGCTGTGCGTCGAGGATTACCTCGATGCGCTGCACTGGGCCAAGTCCGTCGGCGGTCTCAAGGCGCTGATCGCGCGCGCCGACGCCAACACCAGGGTGCTCGCCGACTGGAAGGCGAAGACGCCGTGGATCGATTTCCTGGCCAAAGATACTGCGATCCGCTCCAACACCTCGGTGTGCATGAAGGTGACCGATCCCGCGATTACCTCGCTCTCCGCCGACGCGCAGGCGGATTTCTCCAAGCAGCTGGTTGCGCTGGTGGAGAAGGAAGGCGCGGGCTTCGATTTCGCGCACTACCGCGATGCGCCGGCGGGTCTGCGGATCTGGTGCGGCGCCACCGTCGACGCCAAGGACGTCGCGCTGCTGACGCAGTGGATCGACTGGGCCTTTGCCGAGACCAAATCGACGCTCGCGAAAGCGGCGTGACATGTACGCCAACCCCCTGACTGAACGGCTCGCGGACTTCGTCCGCGGCATCGGCATCGATGCGCGTCCGGCGCCTTTGCCGGACCCGACGTACCTGCCCGGCCTCGAGATTCGAGACGGCATGATCCTGGTCGACGAGGAGCGCCTGGCTTATCCCGGGGATTTGTTGCACGAGGCCGGTCACCTCGCAGTGACCGATCCTGCCGAGCGAAGCGCGCCAAAACTGTCGCCCTCGGACGGCGACGAAATGGCGGCGATCGCCTGGTCTTATGCCGCGGTAAAGCATCTCGATCTCAACCCCGCGATCGTCTTTCATCCGCACGGCTACCGAGGCAGCTCACAAGCGTTTGTCGAGAACTTCGCGGCCGGGCGCACGTTCGGCCAGCCGTTGCTGCAATACTACGGCATGACCTTTGAAGCGCGTCACGCCGCCGATAACGGCGTCGCGCCGTTTCCTCACATGCTGCGCTGGCTGCGCTGACAAGAGCGTTCGCGCGTTTCAAACCCATCTTGCGCGGCCTCGAAACATCGGCCGGCTGAATCGAGCATAAGGAATTTGCAATCATGGCACCCAAAGTTCTCATTTCCGATGCGCTTTCACCCGCCGCCGTGCAGATCTTCAAAGACCGCGGCGTCGAGGTCGACTTCCAGCCCAACCTCGGCAAGGACAAGGACAAGCTCGCCGAGATCATCGGCAATTATGACGGCCTTGCGATCCGCTCCGCGACCAAGGCGACCGCGAAAATCATCGAGAAGGCCAAGAGGCTCAAGGTGATCGGCCGCGCCGGCATCGGCGTCGACAATGTCGAGATTCCGGCCGCCACCGCCGCCGGCATCATCGTGATGAACACGCCGTTCGGCAATTCGATCACGACCGCCGAGCATGCCATCACCTTGATGCTGGCGCTGGCGCGCGAAATTCCGCAGGCCGACGCCTCGACCCAGGCCGGCAAGTGGGAGAAGAACCGCTTCATGGGCGTCGAGATCACCGCCAAGACGCTGGGCGTGATCGGCTGCGGCAATATCGGCTCGATCGTCGCCGACCGCGCACTCGGCCTGCGCATGAAGGTGATCGCGTTCGATCCGTTCCTGTCGCCGGAACGCGCCAAGGACATCGGTGTGGAGAAGGTCGAGCTTGACGAGCTGTTCAAGCGTGCCGATTTCGTCACACTGCACACGCCGCTGACCGAGAAGACCAAAAACCTGATCGATGCCACAGCGCTCGCCAAGATGAAGAAGGGCGTGCGCATCATCAACTGCGCCCGCGGCGGCCTGGTCGACGAACAGGCGCTGGTCGACGCGCTGAATGCCAAGCAGGTCGCGGGCGCGGCCTTCGACGTATTCGTCGAGGAGCCGGCGACCTCGAACGTGCTGTTCGGCCATCCCAGCGTGATCTGCACGCCGCATCTGGGCGCTTCCACCACGGAGGCGCAGGAGAACGTCGCGCTGCAGGTCGCCGAGCAGATGTCGGACTATCTCCTGACCGGTGCGATCTCCAATGCGGTGAATTTCCCCTCGATCACGGCCGAAGAGGCGCCGAAGCTGAAGCCGTTCATCGAGCTGGCCGAAAAGCTCGGCTCGTTCGCCGGCCAGCTGACCGAGAGCGGTATCCTCAAGGTTCAGATCACCTATGAAGGCCATGTCGCCGAGATGAAGATCAAGGCGATCACGTCAGCGGTGCTGTCGGGCCTGCTGCGGCCGATGCTGGGCGAGGTCAACGTGGTCTCGGCACCGGTCGTCGCCAAGGAGCGCGGCATGGTGGTCGACGAGATCGTGCGCGCGGCGCAGAGCGACTATGAAAGCCTGATCACGGTCGCCGTCACCACCGAACGGCAGGAGCGTTCGGTCTCCGGTACCGTCTATCACGACGGCAAGCCGCGGCTGGTCGACATCAAGGGCATCCGCGTCGACGCCGAATTCGGCAAGTCGATGATCTACGTCACCAATGAGGACAGGCCAGGCTTCATCGGTCATTTCGCAGGCATACTCGGCGATGCCAAGATCAACATCGCGACCTTCCATCTTGGCCGCAACAAGCAGGGCGGTGACGCCATCGCGTTGGTCGAAATCGACGGCGCAGTGCCGCCGGACGTGCTCGCCAAGGTGCAGGCGCTGCCGCAGGTGAAACAGGCCAAGGCGCTGGCATTTTAAGGCGCCGGCTCTTGCAGGTGCTGCGTCCGCCGCAAAACCCGGCGGACGAAGCTGGTTACGCTGCGCCCAAAACCTCAGTCGAAGGCCGAAGGCAACTCACCCTTGCGAAAGATGACGGTCGGCTCGTCGTCATAATCACCCATCTCGGGATCGCCGGTGGATGAGAAAGCGATAACGCCCAGCTTGCTCAAGGCCAGTCTCTCCGCCGTTCGAAGCGCGCCCGTTGCCGTTTTACAGGCGATCGGAGCATCGGCTTTCAGGCTTCCCGCCCGGCCGGCGTCGAATGCCTGGACGAAGTAGCTGGTTTCGCGAGCCATGGGTGTCTCCTCGGGTGTCTCCTCGGGTATCTCCTTGGGGCTCTTCTTTGAGCGTGCAGGTCACACCGGGCGATTTCGGATCTACGACATCGCTCGCATCAGCGCAGAAACCTTGATGGTCGCGAAGTTGGAGTAGGTGTCCGATACCGCGTACGGCAGAATGATCTGATCATTGTGCGTCATCGCCCCGCAGGTGTAGACCACGTTGGGGACGTAGCCTTCGCGTTCGCCTGGTTCGGGCCGCAACAATGGTTCGCTCGAACGCGCCAGCACCCTGGATGGGTCGCGCTTGTCGAGCAGCACGGCGCCGATCGAATACTTCCGGACCGGGCCGACGCCGTGCGTCAGCAACAGCCAGCCTTCTGCCAGTTCGATCGGTGATCCGCAGTTGCCGATCTGCACGAACTCCCAGGGAAACTGCGGCTTCAGGATCGCCTGGCCGCCTTCCCACCTGCACAGGTCGTCCGAATAGACCAGATAAAGATTCTCGTTGTCCTGTCGCGCGATCATGGCGTACTTGCCGTCGATCCGGCGCGGGAACAGCGCCATGCCCTTGTTGCGCGCGGCGGCGCCATGCAGCGGCTTCATCCGAAATGACAGGAAGTCGGTGGTCTCGATCAATTCCGATCGGATCGCGGTGCCCTTGTAGGCGGTATAGGTTGCGTAATAGATCGTCCGCCCGCCATCGCTGAATTCGACAAAGCGGGCGTCTTCGATGCCGTTCGACTGCGATTCCGTTACCGGAAAGATGACGCGTTCGCTGATGTCCTGCTCCGGCTCGAACACGACCTCGACTTCGTCGCCGATCGGTCCGGGTACCCGATATCCAATCCGGGGGCTCGAAGCGAGCCGGGCGGTCGGATCGACCGTAATGCTGCCGTCGGCCGCGATGGTGCCGGCGCGAAACGTCAGCGACGATACGTGGCCTTCGCCGACGGCACGGAGGCTGAGAATGAAGCGCAGGCTGCCTGCCGGGGTTCCCGACTGGTCAGGGTGCGGTACGATGCTGGGATTGAACAGCGCCGATGCTTCGAACGAGTACTCGTGCAGGAAATAGGCGCCGATCAGCTGGCGCTGGACTTCGGAAAAACTACCGTGCGCCGCCAGTGCCTGCTCCATTTCGTCGGCGCGGAGTTCGAACGTCGCCAGCAGGTTGCGATGCCGGCCCTGGAAATTATCCAGCACGTCCGCCAGTTGGGCGGCCGCGGCCTTGGTGTCGAGCGCGAGCACGCGCTCGACGATATGGTTGGCGCGCGTCTTGTCGGTCGGATTGAGATCGCGCGGTTCAGTCGCTGGCTTGAACGGGCGCACGATCACGCGCGTGGGGTCGGGACGCAGATAGAGCGCCTGCCGGTTCAGAAAAGTGGCTTGCAACAAGGGATCCTCGGTTTGCCGGAGTAAGCATTGGATCAAATCCCGATAGCCGAAGCGCCATGGGATGGGTCGGTAGCAGGTTGACGCGCGCAAGCTGACGAATCTCGGCCAATCCCAACAGATAGCACACCACCGACTCGCCCCCGCAATTTTCGTTGGCTCGATCGGGATGCAGTCCGTCGCGGCAACTGCCGGTCTCGGGATCGACCAGCGCAACCGACAGATCGTTGTTGCCGAGGAACCAGGAGAAGACCCTGGTTGCGATCGTCTTCCATTCGGCATTGTTGTCCGCGCGCCATGCCGTCAGGCAGGCCGCGATCGTTGCGGTGGCTTCCACCGGCTGCTGATCGAACGCGCGAGGAGGTGTTCGAAGCTCGCCGAAACCGGCGGTGCCGACCGGCCGGAAATGGCCCGTCGATGTCGTTTGTTGTGTCATCAACCAGCGCAGCGTTCTCAAACCGGCATCGACATAGGCGGGCGTTTGCGTCGCCAGGCCCGTCACGATCAAGCCCTGCGGCAGCCGCGCGTTGTCATACGCGAGGCCTTGCTCGAACCACCGCCAGTCCGGCGTCTCGACCGAGGCGAGGCCGGACATCAGTCTGTCGGCAAGACTATGCCGGATCTTGCGGGCAGGCCGATCATCGGGAGCTACGGCGCAATAGGCGTCCAGGCCCAGAAGCGTGAAGGCCGCCGCGCGCGGCGAGCGAAAGGTCGCTGCGGCAGCTAATGCCTCGGCAAACAGGGCGGCGGCCCACCGACGCCGTGACGGGCTTGCGTCCTTGCGGGCGCACTCGCCCAGCGCCCACAAAGTTCGGCCATGGCTGTCCTCCGAGCCCTTGTCTTCAAGCCAGGTCCGGTTGAAGCCCATGAAGTTGCGAAATCGTCTGGTATCGGGATTCCATGCATGCTGCACAAAGGCGGCAAAGCGGGTCGTCTGAATTTCCGAGAGAGGGTGTTCACCGGGTTCATTGAGCGCGCAAGCCAATAACAAGGCGCGGGCGTTGTCATCCACACAATAGCCATGCGAGCGATCGGGTACCGAATGCACGGCGTGCTGGAACAGGCCGGTATCGTCGCACATCGACAGAAAATGGCCTAACTGCATGTCAGGCGCCGCGGGGCCGTGCGGCGCGATCGCGTCCGGCTCGGCGCGCGCGATCACCCTCAGCCGGTGGCCCTGCCGAGCATTCCCAAACGCAGTCATGTAACGCTCGGCGGTGCGCTCCCACGTCATCGAACGGCTGGCCAAATAGGCCCGCTCGCGCATCGCCTGCCGGCGAGGGTCATCGGTCAGCAATTGCGCAATTTCGTTGCCGATTCCCGCCGCGTCGCCAAAGGGAACCAGAACGCCGCGCCCATCGGCCAGCAATTCGCGGGCGTGCCAATAGGGCGTTGAGACGACCGGTTTGCCGAGGCCGAAGCTGTAGGCCAGCGTACCCGACGTCATCTGCGCTTCGTTGAGATAGGGCGTGACGTAGACGTCGCACATCGAAATGAATTCGAGCAGCGTGTCCTGATCGACGAACTGGTCGAGGAATACGACGTGATCCTCGACGCCGAGTGCGCGCACGCGTGCCATCAGGCTCTCGCGATAGGCTTCGCCCTGATCCCGAACCAGATTGGGATGCGTCGCCCCGAGGACGACGTAGACCGCGTCCGGGCGTCGTTTCAGGATCGAGGGCATGGCGTCGATCATGACCTCGATGCCCTTGCTGGGGGACAGCAGCCCGAACGTCAGAATGACGGAACGGCCGCTGAATCCGAGTTTGGCCTTTGCCGCGTCCGGCGCCACAAACGGAAAGTCGGGAATGCCGTGGGCAATGACCTCGATCTTGTCGTCCGGCACCCGGTAAACGCTGTGCAGCAGTTCACGGCCCTTGTTGGCCATTACGACGACCTTCGAGGACGCTTCGACGATGCGCTCCATCACCGCGCGCTGGATCGCCGTGGGCTTGGCCAGCACGGTGTGCAGTGTCGTGACCACCGGCATGGTAAGGCGCGACAGCAGCTCGAGGATGTGGGCGCCGGCCTCGCCCCCGAAAATCCCGAATTCGTGCTGCAGACAAACGATGTCGAACCGGCCGGCGTTGAGAAACGCCGCGGCGCGCACATACTCTGCGATGGTGTCATCCTTGATCTGCAAGGTGACCGAAGCAGGATAGTCATAGCTCTGATTGTGGTCGGTCATCGCCACGATGCACGCCTGCAGGCTCGGCCGCGAATTCGAGATCGCGCGGTGCAGGTCAGTGGTGAATGTTGCGATACCGCAGCGGCGAGGCAACGAATTGCCGATCACCGCGATCCTGCGCAGCGGCGTCACGTCCGCGCCTCGACCAGGCCGCTGGATTGCGGAACATGGGTCGCTGCTGGTTGAATAACACTGGCTGATTGCTCGCCGAGCCTCTGCAACAGGGCATCGACTGCACCGGTTGCCGGATACGCGATCAGCGCGGTCAGCCCATGGGAGCCTGCTTCGATGTTGCTACGGCCGCCACCGGCGAAAATCGCCTGCCCGATAGATAAAGTGGCCAATCCGATCGCCGCATGGCCGTCGAGAACGAGAATCCAGGTCTCCGGTTCGGCGAGCAGCGCCCAGCTTGAACCCTCGGGCAGCTCAACCCGCTCGAGAACGAAATAGCGGCTCGCGACCAGAACCGTCCGTTCGGCGGTCAAGCGGGTCGGATTGGTTGGAGACCGAAGCGGCCAGGCGTGGGCAACGGCCACGCCGTTCTCGATGTCGAGTTCACGCCCTCTGTCATAGTCGAACAGGCGGAATGTAGCGTCGCTGCGCTGCTGGATTTCGGCAAGCACGATGCCGGCGCCGATGGCGTGGATGGTGCCGGCCGGGATGAAGATGACGTCGCCTTGCGAGACCGGGCGCCATTGCATCAGTTCGACGATCGAACCGTTCGTGATCGATGCCCGCAATTCCTGTGGCGTCACCCGGTGCGTTAGTCCAATGCCGATCTGCGCGTCCGGCTTCGCCGAGACGATGTACCAGGCCTCGCTCTTGCCATTCGGCATTCCCATCGCGCGCGCGAATGTATCGTCCGGATGGACCTGGATCGACAATGGTTCGCTGGTGAACAGCAGCTTCAGCAGCAAGGCCGGCATCGGCGCATTTGCATCGGCCCGCTCGAACCACAGCTCGCCCACGGCGTTACCCGTGCCGTCGATGCTGCTCCAGGGCTGGAGATCGCTCACTCCCCAGGGCTTATGCACGGCCCGCACGGAAGCTTGTTCGATAGGCATAGGTTGTCCTGACCCATGACGCGCATGTCGAAGCGACATGCCGTTGGTCGATATCGTCCATAGGATCTGTGTGGCTAAAAGCGTCGCGTCTCCGGACACGCTTGTTGCAGAAAACCGGTGACGCTAACCGCTTATATGGGCGCTCCGGCACCCGATCGCAACCGTTGCGCGGTGTGCGGGGTCGATATCGCGGAAAACGCCGGTTTAAAGCCCGCTTGAGGCGGCTGGAAACCAGTTCCGGCACCTTTTCATTGCAACGATAACAGGCAATTGTCCGCGCCGCGGAACTGGCCTCTCGTCGTGTATTTGCCAGTCGAGCCTGCCTCGGCGGCGCGATGCGCCATGACCGCCGCGATCGGAGGTCGCAACGAGCTATATCTTGTTGCCTTCCGGGAGAGATGTGTACGATAACCGCCTTCACGAGCCATAATTGACCATCTCGAAGGGAGGCAAAAAATGCGTGAAGCCGTTATCGTTTCCTATGCGCGTACGGGCCTGGCGAAATCCGGGCGCGGCGGGTTCAATATCACCGCGCCGATGTCGCTGGCCGCCCACGCCATCAAGCACGCCGTCAACCGCGCCGGCGTCGACAAGGAGTATGTCGAGGATTGCTATCTCGGCAATTGCGCGCACGGCGCGCCCAATATCGGCCGCCAGGCCGCGCTGCTCGCGGGCCTGCCGAAATCGACTGCCGGCGTCTCGGTGAACCGCTTCTGCTCCTCGGGATTGCAGACCATTGCGATGGCGGCCAACTCGATCCGCTCGGATGGTTCCGATTGCATCGTCGCTGGCGGCGTCGAAAGCATTTCGGTCCCCGGCGGCGGCACGCCGAAGGAATCGATCGATCCGGACCTGCTCAAGACCGCGCCGGACATCTTCATGGCCATGATCGACACCGCCGATATCGTCGCCGAGCGTTACAAGGTCAGCCGCCAATACCAGGATGAATATTCGCTGGAGTCGCAGCGCCGGATGGCGGCCGCCCAACAGGCCAACAAGTTCAAGGACGAAATCGTCCCGATGAAGACCAAGATGAAGGTGGTCGACAAGGCGACCAACGCCGAAAGCATCGTCGACTATGTCGTCGACAAGGACGAGTGCAACCGGCCCGAAACCACCATGGAAGGTCTCGCCAAGCTCGAGCCGGTGAAGGGTCCCGGCAAGTTTGTCACGGCCGGCAACGCCAGCCAGTTGTCGGACGGCGCGGCCGCCGTGGTGCTGATGGAAGCCAAGGACGCCGAAAAGCGCGGCCTCGCGCCGCTCGGCCGCTTTGTCGCCTGGGCATCGGCGGGTTGCGAGCCGGATGAAATGGGCATCGGTCCGATCTACGCCGTGCCGAAGTTGTTGAAGCGCCACGGCCTGAAGGTCGGCGATATCGACATCTGGGAACTCAACGAGGCCTTTGCCAGCCAGTGCCTCTATTCGCGCGACCAGCTCGGCATCGACCCCGACAAGTATAACGTCAATGGCGGCTCGATCGCGATCGGCCATCCCTTCGGCATGACCGGCGCGCGGCTGACCGGCCACATCCTGCAGGAGGGCCGTCGGCGCAAGGCCAAATGGGGCGTCGTGACCATGTGCATCGGCGGCGGCCAGGGCGGCGCGGGCCTGTTCGAGATCTACAGCTGAGATTTCGGCCCGGCCGGTTGGTCGAGGCCGACAGCACGGCGCCTCAGGGCGCCGTGCTTTTTTGTGCCGGGCTCTCTTCGTCGATTCGCTCCTCGCAACGACGGCAGAAAGATACCCTTGACGCGCTCGCGCCATGCAGCAACCGCGACGGTGCCATGGTCGCGCCGCACGGAAACCTCAATCGAACCCGCTGCTTCCTCGCCGCGTCTCACCACGAGGAACGGTGCGCCCTTGAAAGCCTGGCGCACCCCAACATCTCGCGCGCGATGCCGAGTTCCGGAGGGATATCATGCGATTGATTGCAAATTGTCTGGCCACGACCAGCCTGGTGCTGGTGAGTGCCTTGGTCGCCGGGCCGCTGCATGCGGCCAATCTCGATGCGGCGTCGCAGGTCGACGCCGTCACCGTCTATCCCGATGGCGCGACCATCACCCGCATTATCACGCTCGATCTGCCATCCGGCGACAACACGCTGGTCGCGAAAGATTTCCCGACGTCGCTCGATCCGTCCTCGCTGCGGGTCGAGGGTGAAGCGGGCGCCAAGCTGACGATCGGCGCGATCGACGCGCGGCCGCCGCGGCCAGTCGCGCCGGCCAACCTGCCGGAGATCGACAAGCGCATCGAAACCCTGAAGGACGAGCGCGCCGACCTGCAGGGGGCCATCGCCGCCGCCGTGGCGCGCAAGAAATTCGCCGAGCGCTTCGCCGAAGCTTCGCCGGTTGGCATCGGCGAGAAGGGTGAGGCGCGTCCGGTGAGCGAGTGGCGCGCTGCGTTCTCCGCCGTTGCGGACGAGGTCGCGACCGCCGACAGCGCGATCCGCGACGCCGAGCGCAAGCAGCGCGGGATCGACCGCGA
>Ga0137415_10002839_pt1 | contig 17165 bp, 17 predicted proteins | sample CZODoug3_1_1_16f_FD_183082 | JGI IMG/M metagenome (GOLD analysis project Ga0137415, IMG submission 183082) | Vadose zone soil fungal communities from Angelo Coast Range Reserve, California, USA - CZODoug3_1_1_16fungal (Hybrid Assembly) | ecosystem: Environmental > Terrestrial > Soil > Vadose...
AACATCGAGGACGTCAAAGAGCTGGCCAAAATCGCGCATGACAACGGCATCTCCATTACCTTCCACATCAACGAAGCGCCGATGATGGAGCAAGATCACTTCAAGCATTTGCATGAGAATGACACTTACATTCGCCCGCAGGACTTCCCCGTCGTCGACGACCTTCTGGACTGGCTCATCGACAAGCAACGGCAGGGTTGGAAGATGGTCGATTCCATTCCCCGTCTGCAGAACATGAAAGGCTTCATGCGCGGTGTTGGCGAGCACTGGGGCTGCCGCGCCGGACAAAACTGGCTGATCATCCGCACGGACGGAACTCTTGCGCCATGCTTCCCCATGTACAACGCGAAATACGATTGGGGCACAGTGGAAAATCAGAAATTCGACCTAAAACAGCTCGCGGAGATGAAGCAAGGCTGCGAGCCGAATTGTTTTTCAACGCTCGGCTATAACGTCGCCTACTGCTACAGCGCTGCTCGCGTCATGAAGTGGCTCTGGAAACAGGCGATGCACGGCTTCCAGGGCGTCACCGGCAGTTTCGAGTAAGCCGGAATCCAACGCACGAAGTAATGCAAAGAGCGCGATTCGCTCTCGGAGGTGATTTGTGTCTGCAGGATTGGCGCCGGCCTTAACCGGCTATCGTCCCATGGAGGGATCGTCCGCTGCCTGCAAACGCGAACAATCCCGTATTGCGCGGCGGAGGCTCTATCCGCTGACTGCCTTCTACACAACGTACTCGTTGATCGTGACCCTGCTTGGTTTGCGCAGCCGGCATCCATGGATCGGAATGGTTTTTTATCTAGCGGGCATTCCGGTGTGGAGTCTGGTGGAATATCTCTTTCATCGTTACGTTCTCCACGGCCGCTTCCCTCCCGGCAAAGGTCTGATTCGCCGCTTTCTTCACGAGCGGCTCGACCCTCTTCACTGGGAACACCACGAGAGACCCTTTGACGGTTGGCACATCAGCGGTGAGCTAAAGGATATCTTGCCGCTCTTTTTCGTGGCCGCGCCCTTCAGTTTCCTTTTTCCCGTTTATACCCTGCCCGCCCTGCTTGCGGGTGTCGTTCAAAGCTACGTCGGCGAGGAGTGGATACACTATTTCCTGCATTTCGGAAAGTTTCGCAATCGCTTCTTCCGGCATCTCAAGCGCTACCATCTGTATCATCACAGTCCGCGCGGGATGGCAATGGGCTATGGGATCACCAGCGGGCTTTGGGACCTTGTATTTCACACGCAATACCCAAAACCGGTTCGCAAGGCACTCTTCGAGAGCGGTCGTGGCGCTCCCATCAAGAAGATGACGCGGTCCGACGCGTCAAAACTTTTCCGCGAAAGATTCGAGAAACCATGACTCTCCGGTTGGGCTCCACCTTCTGAAATTGCGCATTTCCGCAGGCCGAAACCCTAGAGAACGCTAGGCCTGCGTTTGCCGATATTTGTCGCCTGCTCGAAAGCGTAGGCCATCTGCAACACGCCCCAATCGTCGTTGTGCCGGCCACCAATCTGGATTCCAATAGGCAGTCCGCTGCTGGAGAACGCGCAGGGCACGGAGATAGCCGGATTGCCCGCCGTCGAGATGTAATAAGCCGACTTCATCCAAGCGATATAGTTCTCCATCTTCACGCCGGCAATTTCCGTCGGGTAATGCATCTTCACGTCAAATGGCAAGACCTGGTTCACCGGCAGAATGAAAAATTCGTACTTTTCCATGAACGCCCGCATACGCTCGTAAAGCGCCGTGCGTTTGGCGTCCAGTCGCGCCAAATACGGACCCGTTAGCTTGCGCCCTTCTTCCACGTGCCAGTGGACATATTCATTCAGCTTGCTCGAATTGGCTCCCAGCATATCCCCGAACTGGGCCTCAACGGACCAGTGACGCCATCCCACAAAACACTCGTTGGCATCGGAAAAATCCGGCTCCGCTTCTTCGACGATGCACCCCATGCTCTCGAAAACTTTGCGCTGCGCTTGCACAGCCTCCCTCACTTCCGCTTCCCAGGGCAAGCCCATATCCTTGAACATCGCGACGCGCACGCCTTTAAAGCTCCGGCCAGCCAAGGACTGCGAAAATTGGCTGCCCGATTGATCGATTGAAATGGGTGAGCGCCGATCGAAGCCCGCAAGGACGCTCAAGAAGAACGCGCAATCGGCAACGCTTCGTGCGACAGGCCCGGCAACGCTTAGAGTGAGCCATCCGTGCGCGCTTGGAGGATTGGGGACGCGTCCGGGAGAAGTTCGCAGGCCGACCACATTGCAAAAATTAGGTGGATTCCGCAGTGACCCGCCCATGTCGCTGCCATCCGCCAGCGGCACCATGCCGCAGGCAAGGGCCACCGCGCCGCCGCCAGTGCTCCCTCCGCACGTCTTCGTCAAATCGTATGGATTACGCGTTGCTCCGAACAGTGGATTGAAAGTTTGCGAGCCAAGCCCCCATTCCGGCACGTTGGTTTTGCCGATGACGATGGCTCCAGCATTCTTTTCACGCTCGGCTACCAGACAATCGAAATTCGGAATGTTCTCCGCGTAAAGTGGCGATCCAAAAGTAGTGCGAATACCTTTCGTCGCATGCAAATCCTTTACGCCGACGGGAAGTCCATGCAACAGCCCTTTGCTGTTGCCCTTCGCAGTAGCTTCGTCGGCGGCAAGAGCCTGCGCCATCAACTGATCTTCCGGAACGAGCGTCACGATCGCGTTTACTTTGGCATTCACATGCTGGATTTGCTTCAAGTGCGCTTGCATCACTTCGCGTGCCGAAAGCTTTTTCAACCGAGTTAAATCCGCCATCTGCCGCGCGGACATGAAGCAGATTTCCGATTCCGGCGTCGCGGAGGGAGCAGCTTGCGCTGGAACGGGCATGATGGCACCATCCGGTTCCGTAAAATTAGGCTGCGCCGAGGATGAAGCGTGCGGCGCAATCGCCGCGCCAACCGCAGCGGCAGTGCCGATCTTGAGCGCCTTGCGACGCGTGATTCTTTCAGTCATTGGACTGGCCAAGCTTTATAGCCCAGGATCTAGCCAGCCGCCAGCATTTCTTTGGCGAGTGAAAGCGCCCGCTCAGCCTGCTTGGCTTCATTCAGCCGGCCGCGAGCGAAATCGCGCGTTCCGCCGCCCTTCCCTCCTGTTTTTTCCAGGACCTGCTTAAGAAGCGCATTCATGTCTTTTCCAGCAGAAGAATGCTGCGCAAAAAGCAAGTGGCCGTCTTCCTCCGCGGCCAATAGCGCAATCGCCTTCTCGGATTTTACGAATGCGGTGGCAAAGAAGCCCAAGTAATCGGCTGGGACTCCCTCAACGACTCGCGAGACGATGCGCAATCCGCCGGCGCCGGACGGCGTCGCATGCAACGCCAGTGCGGCCTCAGTTTCTGCAAGACGTTCTTGCAGGCCGCGAAGCGTCTTAAAGTTGCCATCGCGTTCCGCGAGCGCGCGCATGGTGGCTGCGACTATATCTTCGGGAGCGCAGCCCAATTTTTCCGCGGCCTCTCGCACTAGCTGAAAGTCATGGCGCGCCATGCGCTCCGCCCGCCCACCACAAACAAATTCGACTCGCCAATCTTGGCGAACTTTAGTGCAACGTCGCACCAACGCGACGCCGATCTGGCCGGTACTCTTGACGTGCGTCCCGCCGCACGGTTGCAAATCCGCTCCCTCGATTTCAATGGCGCGTAGTATGCCTTCGCGCTCCACCTCTTTTCGCACCCCCAGTTGCGCAAATTCGTCCGCCGTTCCGTAGCGCACATTGACCGGACGATCCTCGAAAATAATTTGATTGGCAGCACGCTCGGCGCCCTCCAGTATTTCTTTTGTTGGTTCCGGGCCACGCAAGTCAATCGTCGAGAGTTCGGCGCCAAGATGGAACGAAACCGTCGGCAAACCGAAACGTTCCTGAAACATGGCCGACAGCAGATGCTGTCCAGTGTGCTGCTGCATGTGATCGAGGCGCCGCGGCCAGTTAATGCAGCAATTCACATCCGGATCCGACGGCTTGCGGTCAACCAGGTGAAGAATTTCGTTGCCCTCATCGCGAACGTCGAGAACGTTGGCGTCGCCGATTTTGCCCAAATCGTTGGGCTGGCCTCCAGACGTCGGATAAAACGCCGTGCGGTCCAGAATCAGCCCCCAGATGCTGCCTGTGATTCCGGCGCTCACATCCGGCGGGAGCACTTCGCAATGCATCACTCGTGCGGTGAACTCCTTTTCAAATGCATCGTCGTAATAGAGTCTGCGCGTGGTCACGCCGATCCTCCGTTGTCCGACTGCAGCGCGCGTTGCCAGGCTTCGGCGTATTTGTAGCCAGTGCCGGTGTTAAAAAGTACGACGGTCTCTTCCGGCTTGATCCACCCGGACGCGGCGAGCTTTCGTGCTGCGCTCACTGTCGCTGCCCCTTCAGGAGCGGCGAAAATCCCTTCCAGCGACGCGAGTTCCCGCGCGGCATGAAGCATCTCATCGTCAGTCACCGTCAGCGCAGTGCCTTTCGTCTGGCGAAGCATGCTCAAGATCAGCCGATCGCCTAGCGGTCCGGGAACGCGCAGACCGGATGCAACTGTCGCGGCGTTCGGGAAAAACTGCGCCGAAGTTTGATGCGCTTCCCAGGCTCGAACAATCGGCGCGCAACCTTCCGCCTGCACCGCCACCATGCGCGGCCGCTCCGCGCCGATCCAGCCCATCTCCTGCATTTCGTCGAAAGCTTTGCACATGCCAATCAAGCCGACGCCGCCTCCGGTGGGATAGAAAATCACGTCCGGCTGTTTTCCTCCGAACTGCTCCCACAATTCGTATCCCATCGTTTTCTTGCCTTCGACGCGATACGGCTCTTTGAGCGTGGAGACGTCGTACCAGCCTTCGCGGTCTTTGTGCTCCGCCACGTACTTGCCGCAGTCGGAGATCAACCCATTCAGCTTGACGACTTTCGCGCCAAACGCCTGGCATTCCATCACATTGGCCGAGGGTGTGTCCGCAGGCATTACGATCACTGCTGGAAGCCCCGCCGCCGCCGCGTAAGCCGCCAGCGCTCCTCCCGCATTGCCCGCCGTGGGAGCCGCCAATGCCTTCGCCCCAAGCTGCTTAGCGCGCGACACCGCCGCCGTCATCCCCCGCGCTTTGAACGAGCCCGTAGGATTCAATCCTTCATCCTTAATGTACAGGCGTTTCAGGCCTCCCTCCCCGCCACGCCCCTCCTTCCCACCAGGTCCACAACGTATTGATGCGCCGAGTCGCTTCGCATGCACTAAAGCCGTCATGCCTTCGCCCAGCGAGACCGGTGGGTCATTCGGCAAAACTTCTGCGTACCGCCACAGCGTGCGCGGCCGCGTCTTCAGATTTTCCAGTGTAAGCGTGGCCGCAGCCCGCCGCAGGTCGTACCGTGCCAGCAGCGGCTTCCCGCACGTGCACAGGTGCTGCTCTAACGAAGCGTCATATTTCTTCCCACAAGCCGAGCATTCCAGCTCGACCACATTCAAGGCTTTGCTCATCACCGTGAAAGTCTAGCACACGCCTTTTTGGCCGAGACCAGTTCGGGTGGTCGCAAGTCTCGTCTCTTGCTCGAATCTCTCGCTCGAATCTCTCGCTCATCTTCCTTAGAAATACCGTAGGCGTTGGACATGGTTCTCGATTACCTCCTGCATACGGCATTTTGAGCTTGGCTCGGACCCCGAACACAATCTTGTGGCCTTACGCTTTAGCGCCAACTCCTGACTTAAGGGTGCTCCACTCGCCAGAGAACAACACCTTCCTCATCGATGGGAAAACGTGTCAGCATAGTGCAATGAAACACCGAAGAGAAAATAGGCGCTCTCCACAGCCTCACCCATCCGCGCTGGCAGTACCTTCGTATCATCGCATTCTGGTTAAGCATGGCCTGATTGAAAAAACTCTGTCCATCCCGGATGCGTATGAAGTGTTCTTGAAAGTGGGCGCTGACCCGGAAGTAGCGAAACTCCGTCGCAAGGTAGCACACGGCAATAAAATGAAGCACGTTCCGGCTTTGCATCTAGCCACAGCGATGTCTCTGCAAGGCATGACCAAGCAGGAGCTTGAAGCTCTAAAATTGCGGATTGAAAAGAAGCGAGGATGAGCGCTCCAGGGAATTATTCGCCGGGCGCTCCCCTTTCATCGCCGCTTAGTTATCAGTAGTTTACGGATTATATTGGTTATATTAAGGTGTGGGGATTGTGATGAAGCCTTTGCTCTTTGCTCTCCGTGTTGTCTTGGCGTGTGGTGGTCTGAACGCTCAGCAGACTACCTGGCAGCCCTCGCCGGGACATACGCAAGTGTCGATATGGCCGGGAGCTGTGCCTGATCAGCAGCCCGTCGCAGGGCCGGAGGAGAGTCACTGGTGGCCAACAGGCCCTGGTGGGCCTGGTGGGTTTACTGTGTACCACGTATCTCGCCCGACGATGACGGTGTATTCGCCAGAGGGAAAGAATACGGGCGCTGCAGTGGTGGTGTTTCCTGGCGGGGGCTATGAGGATCTGGCCATCGACCTAGAAGGTACGGAGATCTGTGACTGGCTGGCGTCCAAGGGAATCAATTGTGTGCTGCTGAAGTATCGCGTGCCGGGTGAGGGAGGCTATCCGAAATCGGCACCATATCCGAAATGGGGGCCGTATCCGGAATCACCGATGGCGCTTGAAGATGCGCAGAGGACGGTGGGGCTGGTGCGCTTCCACGCCGCGGGGTGGCACATCGATCCCCACAAAATTGGAGTCCTTGGCTTTTCGGCAGGCGGGCATCTGTCGGCAGCGATGAGCACGTACTTTGCGAAGCGTTTGTATCCGGCTGTCGATGCCGCCGACAAAGAGAGCTGCCGCCCCGATTTTGCGGTGGTTATCTATCCGGGACATCTGTCGATTGCCGCGGAGGAGTGGGATGCTAAGCAAGGCGCCAAAAAGTATGTGGTCCGTCATCCTCCGAGTGCCGATAAGGACCTTGCGTTGAATCCCGATCTCCCTGTCACCAGCCAGACGCCGCCTACGTTCTTGCTGCAGGCTGAGGATGACCACGTAGACAACGTAGACGACTCGCTGGCTTACTACATTGCGCTGAAGAAGGCTGGAGTTCCCGTGGAGATGCATTTGTACGCCCAGGCCGGGCATGCGTTTGGTCTGCGGCGCACGAAGTTTCCGATCACGGATTGGCCTCTGTTGGTGGAGACGTGGCTGGGAACGAGCGGAATGATTCCGAAGTGATTCGTATTTTAGGCGCAAATCCCCAATCTCACCCGCCGCCTCACTCCTCATTTCTGCTTTCTAGTTTCTGCCTTCTAGTTTCTACTCCCGCCCCCAGTGAGCTCTACCCCTTTGTTTTCTTCTGCTTGCAAAATCTTTCGAACAAATGATGCCATCTCACTAAACACTAGTACTATAGTAGTATTTGACAAATAATATAATTCATGATAACATGGGTCGTGATTGATCGACGGCACTTTACCCAGAGGGCTTCTTGCGAAGGGTTTACCCAGAGCGGCCGGTGCGAAGGGTCCCGCCAAGCCAACCCGTTCGCCTCGGCTCCCTACTCCTTTATTTCCATTACTTCTTTTGTCTCCCATCTTCCGTATTCTCTTCCAAGTTCCGTATCCCGCAACTCCTTTGTTTGGCACTCTTACGAAAACTGCCGGGGTGTGTGCCAACAATTCCCAATGTGGAAAATTCCCAGTGCACTCGAAAGGAACTCTCAGCCCGCGTTTGTATTCAAGTTCTTTCTTTTCAAATTCTTGCGCACTCTTTTGCACCGAAAAAAACTCAACTCCTTCCTTTTCAACCGATTCCGCACTCTTTGCTCAAAAACACCGGGGGTGGGGTACCCACCCTCTCTTCAATGTGGCCAAGACTCATCGCATCCAAGGTAGAATGATGCTATGGCTGTGCGACTCATTGCGCTGGACATTGACGGCACCCTGCTGGATAGCCACTGGCAGCTTCCTGAAGCCAACCGCGCCGCCATCGCCGAGGCGGCCCGCCGGGGAATCGAAGTCGCGCTCGTTACCGGGCGGCGCTACGACTTTGCTATGACCGTAGCCCATCAGCTCGATTCCACTCTGACCATGATCGTAAGCAACGGCGCCCTCATTCGCTCGAAGGAGGGCCACACTCATCTGCGGCACCTTTTGGCAATGCAAACGGCGGAGCAGGTTTTGCATCTCACCATCGAGTGGCGCGAAGGCGCGGCAGTTATCTTCGATCGGCAGCGCGAGAACCAGTTGATGCTCGAATCGCTGGACCCGGACGATTCCCTGCGTTATGCCTACTACTCGCGCAACCTGGAATTTATCGGGCTGGCCCAGCCATTGGAGAGTTGCCTGACGGAGGATCCCATTCAGGTGATGCTGAGCGGCCGAATTGAGCCGATGCGCGAAGCCGAAGCGCGTTTACAGTGTGCAGCCTTCGCCGCGGAGTTCCGCCTTGCGGTAACTTCCTACGCGCACAAGGATTTCGCGATGATTGACGTCATCCCTCCGGGCTGTTCTAAGGGATCATCGCTGGCGGAATGGGCTGCGCTGCGCGGAATCGCGCGCGAAGAAATTCTGGCCATCGGCGACAATCACAATGACCTCGAAATGCTCTCCTTTGCAGGCATTCCCGTGGTAATGGGGAACAGCGTGCCGGCCCTGAAAACTTATGGCTGGCATGAAACCGGCACGAACGACGAGAGTGGCGTGGCTTCGGCGATTGAACGATTCGCGTTGCGGGAGGCTGCATCTTGCGCTTGACTCGGGCTTCACTCCTGCTCCCGTTGCTCTTGCTGGCCGCACCGGCTTTGCGCGCGGAGTACGTGGTGCTTCGCAGTGGCCTGCGCCTGAAGGTAACGAGCTACCAGCTCGTGGGAGACAAGTATCGTCTGCAAATGACCGGAGGCAAGTTGGAGATCGCCGCCGCAGAGGTTGTGGCGATCGAGCCGGAAGACAGTTTTGGGCCGGCGGCGACTGTGCAGGTTAGTCCACAACCGCTCTACCGCGATTTAGTGGAGGCCTCGGCGAAAAAGTACAACCTGGACGCCGATCTGATCACCAGCGTTATCGCCGTGGAGTCCAATTTCGATCCCAAAGCAGTATCGCGCAAAAATGCGCGTGGGCTGATGCAGCTTTTGCCTGAAACTGCCGCGAAACTTGGCGTGAAAAACATCGACGACCCGGCTGAAAACATCGACGGGGGCACGCACTATCTGCGCTTCTTGCTGGAGAAATACAACAACGATCTGTCGCTAGCCCTCGCCGCTTACAACGCTGGACCAGACAAGGTCCAGCTTTACGGCACCATTCCGCCTTATTCGGAAACGATTTCCTACGTGCGCCGCGTCAAGCGCGGCTACGACAAGAGCAAATCAAAACCGCCCGCAAAAACCCCGCCTCCCGCCGCAGCCGGCGCGGTAGCTGCAACGCCGCTCACTCGCCCAAACCCCTCCCCATAGGAACTCTTTCTTCAATGTTCGCGGCTGAGTCAGACGTTCTTTCTTTGATGGCTACTGCTGCTGCAGATTCTGAGGAGGCGGCTGCGGTGGTTGTTGAGGATTCTACTGCTGCGGTGGATTCTGAGGCGGCGTGGTGGGATTCTGTCCCGGTTGCTGGCCGACAGGCTGGCCCAATCCCGTTCCCGTCTGCAAGCCCGGTTGTCCCACTCCGAAATTGTCCTTCGAGGGATCCCAGATAAATTCGAAGAGGCGATAATTTTTCGCTTTGTCGTAAATCATGATGGAAGACTTGTTGACCTTGCCCCCCACTCCGATAATGTTTCCACCGACAATCGTCGGCGTGTCACCAGTTGGAATTGCTTGGGATCCTGCGTCACCCTGATCCGCGCTTACGGGAGTTCCCGTTGTAGCCGGTGGATTTGTACCGGAGCCTGATCCGGAAGGCGGCGTTCCGCCCTGTCCCGGCTGACCTGGTGCGTTGGGCTGGCCAGTTGCGCCGGGCTGAGCAGGCGTCCCAGGTTGTCCTGGACTGCCCGGTCCATTCAAGGCATTTGCGGGAGTGCCAATTCCGCCGGCTTGCGGAAGTTGGAGATTTTGGCGGGGTTTGAGACTTCCAATCAACTGACCGGCGGCACCCACATAGATAAGTCTCCAGGTACCGTCTTCTTTGTTCATGGGATCTTTGTAGGCCTGGCGCATGAAGCGCAGAGAACCAACTTTCGGTTTGGTGAGGTCGTCGAGAGAAGTGGGAAACCGGCCCATTTTCCGGTAGTAGAGTTTGACGCCACGGGTGTATTGCTTGCCGCGCCAGATCATTTCTTTTTCTTTTTCACGGCGGCCTTCAGTCTGGATATTCGGTGCAACAGCCATCGTGGAAATAAGCAAAAGAGTGACGAGGAAAACGACCACAAGCAAAGCATAGCCGCGCTCGCCGCGCTTCCCCAAATTTCGTTGGCGTGCGGCATTCATTGTGGCGCCGCCTGTTCCTCGACGAGAGGAGCAGTACCGCGAAGTCCGGTGGACACTTCCTCGTATTCGAGACTGGTGTTGCCAATTCTGAGAATGCGGAAACGGCTCAGCAGGAGTTCGCCTTCTTTGAGGACGTAGATGTCCCCTTCCGCGCCGCTAAGGAATGCGACTTTGGCTGTACCGTTAGGAATCGTGCCGAAACCGAAGAACTTCGCGGGCAGCGGCGCCACCGTCGGAATGACGGGTGCCGGCGGGGCAACCGGAACTATAGGCTCCGGATTGGGATGTACGGGTTTTGGTGGAGGCGGAAGTTCTCGGCTGAAAATGTTGCGGCCACTGGTCTTGTATTCGGTCTTGCGCGCCTTTTCGACGCCGTCCTTATGGAGCTGAGGATTATCCACGCCAATGGGCTGATAATTCTGAGTTGCGGGCCGGGCATCGGCGGTCACAACAGGCTTGCTATTGTTGAAATACAAGAACCAGATGAAACCGGCAGTCAGCAGGAGAACCACGAGGACAACGAGTTGTTTCTTTTGATTCATGCCGCGGTCCTGAAGTAGGTCTTGAGGTGCAGCGCGACCTTGATGACGTTTCCTGAAGACTGATTGGTGGTATCAGAAGCCAAGGTCAGGGAGTCCACTGCATACAGACTGTTGGACCGCTGCAGGCCATTTAGAAACCCAATTACGCTCTTATAGTCTCCGTCGACCGTGGCATCAATGGCAACTTCGGTCATGCCACGGCTGGGAATGTCTGTCGGCTTGAAAGAGAGGTCCGCTAGCCGCGTTCCGGTTTTCCTAGCAATGGCGCCGAGTTCGGATCTGACCGCGGAATAGCCTGTACTCGCCGGAAAAAGCGATTGTTCGAAGTGCTCGCAATCTTTCTGGATGGCGGGAATGTTATCGCGAATGGCCTGGATGCGCTTGATATCGGCTCTCAAGAGGTCTTGCGGCCTAATTCCCACGGCCCCCGGCTGCCGGACCGTGCGCGGTGCGGCGGAGAGTTCCCAACTGTAGGCAGCCAAGGCAACATCCGCGAGGACAAGAAAAGTCACGCTGACGAGAATGATCCGCTTCCGCACTGTGAAATCGCGCCGCATCAACTCCTCGAATAAACGGTAGTCAATTGGACGACCTTCTGGTCGGCATTCTGATTGGCACCCGGGCCGGCAGGGGGCGTACCTACATGCTGAATTCGCACATCCGTAAAGGCCTTCGAGTCTTCCAGGGCATGCTCGAACTTCAGCTCCGCTTCGTCGTTGATCGTGCCCACGGTCAATTTCAGTTCAACGCGTCCAGACACCTGCTTGGGCTCGATGCTGATGACGCGCACGCCTCCCGGCAGGATGCGCTCCAGATCCATAAACATCAGCGTCCAATTGAAGCCGCGGGCATCGAGGATGGTATTGATGAAAGCGGCGCGATCGTGTAATTCAGCAATGTCCTTCTGGCCGAAGTAACGCTCCAGATCCTTGCGCTCCGACTCGAGCTTGTCCATCTCCAGGCGCGTTTTTTCCGTTCGGGCACGCAGTTCGGCATGGGCCGCCCGGGCGGAATACACATACCACCCGAGTCCGAGAAAAGCGGCAACAGCGAAGAAAGCCACGAGACCTGAGCCCACCAGGAATCGCCGGTGAGTTTCGAGCGCCTTAGTCGCTAAATTGAGCCGAACTTTCATTCCTATTCTTGCCTCAATTCGAATTGCCGCATGCTAGCCGCGCTGCAGCATCCAGCCGATTAAACCTTCCAAGTCGCGATCCGCCAGGGGGCGGGCATCATCGTTGAGCCGTCCATCGGAGACCGCAGAACTGAGCAGCGAACGCACATCGCAATGAAATTCTTCTTCGAGAGGCCGCACAAATTCCGGCAGGCGCGACCCAAGCCCGGCGACGCGGACGGATCCAATCGTTTCATGCCAGATATCCTGGTAATAAGCAGCCACAGGGAAAATTTCCTCGAACAGCATTTGCGGGGTGAGTTTTGCGCCTTGGGCAGGGAGTTCCGTGCAGCGATAGCCACACAAGACGCCGCGGCGCACAATGGCAGTGGTCAGCGTGGACCCGGAGATGCGTGCAAGAAGGGTGGGCTTTTCACCTTCAAGCAGCGAAATAGCAGAAAGCGACGAACTCAGCACCACGCCCGGATATAGACCAAGGCCTTCGACGAGAGATTCGTACTCACGGATGATGCGAAGGCGGGCAAGGGCGGTGACAACGTCAATGCCCGATTCACGCGGCGCTTGACGCATGTAAGATAAGACAGTCTCGTCGGCCTCGAAGGGCACGCTTTTCTTCAGCTTCCATCGCAACATGGGCTCGGCTTCGGCCGCCGAGCGCGGGAATTCTTCAAAGTGCTGAACGAAAACGCGGATGACGGTATCCGGAAGGATCATGGCAACGTCTTCGTCCCCGGCGCGCAATCGTTCGCAGACATTAGCGACAGCGGCTTTGACAACGGCGCTGTTCACGATGTTGGTTTCGACGGCTGAAGGAACCAGCGCGCCAGCGGGCAGCGATTCCACGGCATACCCATCGAGTCCACCCGCACGGCTCCAGCGAGCCGCGGCAACGCGGTCTGGGCCAACTTCGACGGCCAAGGCGGTGTAAGGCAAGGCATCGAGCCAGAGGGCCATGCGGCGCGCTAACTCGAATTTGTAAATTCCCTGCCGGAATGCGGTCGTACTACTCAACGAAAGTCACCTTGTTGATTTCTTTCACGGTGGTAATGCCCGCGCGAATTTTCGCCAGGCCGCTTTCGCGCAAAGTGATCATGCCTTCTTCGCAAGCGACGCGCTTGATCTCCGAAGTGGGGCGACGATCGACAATCATTTCGCGGATGCGATCGGTCAAATCGAGCAATTCACAAATCGCCGTGCGGCCGTGATAACCAGTACCCGAACACTCGAGGCAACCGGCGCCCTCGGCAAACGTGACGTTTTCCCACACGGCCGGGTCGAGGCCCGCCTCCTTCAATTCTGCGGGAGAATATCTTTTGGCTTTCTTGCAATTCGCACAAGTCACGCGAACGAGGCGCTGGGCCATGATGCAATTCAAAGCAGAGACAAAGTTGTAGGGTTCAACGCCCATATTGATGAAGCGGCCGATGACGTCAGTAACGTTGTTGGCATGAACGGTGGTGAAAACCAGGTGGCCGGTAAGCGCGGACTGGATAGCGATTTGCGCGGTTTCCTGGTCGCGGATTTCGCCGACCATGATCTTATCGGGATCGTGGCGCAGAATCGAACGCAAGCCGCGCGCGAAGGTGAGACCCTTTTTCTCGTTGACGGGGATTTGAGTGATTCCACGAAGCTGATATTCGACGGGATCTTCGATGGTGACGATTTTGTCTTCGTCGCTCTTGATCTCGTTAATGGCGGCGTAGAGAGTGGTGGTCTTGCCGGAACCAGTCGGGCCAGTAACCAGGACCATTCCGTAGGGCTCGCGGATATAGCGACGGAAACGGCGGGTTTCTTCCGCCGAGAAGCCGACAACGTCCAGAGTGAGGCTGGAGAATTTCTCCGAAAGAGTTTCCTTGTCGAGAACGCGAAGAACCGCATCTTCGCCGTGACTAGCGGGCATGATGGAGACGCGCAGATCGATGTAGCGCCCCTTGTATTTCACGCGGAAGCGGCCGTCCTGGGGCACGCGCCGTTCGGCAATATCCAGATCGCTAAGCACTTTGATGCGCGAGAGCACCGTGGAATGCCATTCCTTGGCGATGGGCTGCATGGCATGCTGCAAAACGCCATCGATGCGGTATTTGACGGCGACTTCCGAGTCCCGTGCTTCGATGTGGATGTCACTGGCGCGGCGCTCGAGCGCGGTAAAGATTATCGTTTCGACGAGACGCACTACCGGGCTGGCGGTGCTATCGCGAGTCAAACGGTCGCCGGAAATCGTCTCCTCGCCTTCCTCTTCTTCCTTGGAAGTCTGAAGAGTGAAAGCTTCGGTGGCTTGTTCGAGGACGCGCTGCGATTGCTCGGTGCGTTTGAGGATGTCGCCAATCTGACGGGCGGTAGCGACGCGAATCAAAAGTTTTTTGCCGAGGAGGAGCGGGAGCTCATCACTCATCTGCACCTGACCGGGATCGGCAGCGGCAATGGCCAAAACATTGTTGCGCACTTCAAGCGGGACGAAGTTGTAGCGGAACATCAGATCCGCGGGGATGGTTCGAAAAAGCTCCGCGTCGATGCGCTGCTCCCGAAGATCGATGAAGGCGAAACGGTACCTTTCCGCAAGTTTGCGCGCAAATTCGCGTTCGTTCTGTTCGTCACCGTCGCCGGGAAGCCCGGGGCCGGGAGGAAGTTGTTCCGTGGTAGCCATGAGTCCTTACTTTGCCCCTGCCATGGAAAAAGAAAAGATAGGCAAATAGAGCGAAATCAGAATAAACGCGATTAACAATCCCATAAAGACCAAAAGAAGGGGCTCGATGAGGGAAACGAGAGCCGTCAAGCGCAAGTTAACCTCTTCTTCATAAAACTCGGCAACGCTGTTCAGCATGGGAGACAGCGCCCCGCTGGATTCGCCAACCTCAATCATGTCCAAGGCCAATTCCGGCACGATACCTTTGGAGGCTAAAGCCCCGTGCAGGGATTCCCCTTCGCGCACCATCTGGGTTGCCTGATCGACCGTGGAGCGCAGCAACTTGCTGGTGATGGCGTCGCTGGCGGTCTGAAGCCCAGCCACAAGAGGGGTGCCACCCGTCAGTAGAGTCGAAAGCGTGCGTGAGAATTGCGCGACTTGAAATTTGAGGAGCGTGTCACCAATCACCGGCAGGCGGAACTTGAAACGATCGAAGGCCGCGCCGCCTTCTTCGCTGCGAGACCAGAGAAAAACTCCGGCTGCAGTCACGGCCAACAGCACCACCATTCCAAACACCGCGTAGCGGTAGTCTACGGTTATGGCAATCAACAATCGCGTGGGCGCGGGGAGTTCCACATTCATGTCGCGATAGAGGAGAGCAAACTTTGGAATAACTACCGTAACCAGGTAGGTGACGATAATGGCCGCAACGCTGATCAACAAGGCTGGGTAGGCCAGTGAAGCGATGATTTTTTTGCGGACGCCGGTGCTGACACGCTGGTAAGCGATGTAATAATCGAGTACGCCCGGCAAATTGCCGCTCTTCTCGCCGGCGAGGATGGCCGTTGAATAGACTTTGGAAAATACACCGGCTTCGGCAACGGCTTCGGAAAGGGATTTCCCTTCTCGGACGCGGTCTCGAACCTGGCTGATGACCGGGCGGAGTTTGGGAGCGCTGGCGCGTGTGGCGAGAAGGTCGAGCGCTTTCAAAATGGGCAAACCAGCTTTTATGAGGGTGTTGAATTGCTGGTTGAGAATGAGAAATTCCGAACCGCCAATCTCGCGCCCGCTCTTCTGGCGAACTAGGGCCGCCAGACGACCGCCGCGAGATTCCACCGAATAGACGTACAATCCCCGGTCCACGAGCTTCTGGCGCGCTTCCTCCAGTGAACCCGCAGGTTCGACGTGCGAAAAGACACGCCCGTCAGCATCGGCAACGCGGCAGTGGAATTGACCCATACTCCCTCAGTTTACCTCATCTAATTGATATGCGGGGAAGGCTCGCGAGGTTGGCTGTTCTTGGCAGGAAACGGGACAGGAACCTGTGTGTGTTTAAGGGTTTACCTTAATAGCGTCTGCGGGTAATTCCCCATTCACAATAGCCACACCGGAAGGAACGCGGAAATGGAAAAGCGCATCATCGACGGGAGGATCGAGGTGCCAATTTGTGAAATGAAATTCGACGGCTACACCTCCTGCTTCCCGCACCAGCACCCGGACGAGTTCGCCGGAATCCTCGACGATCTCGAAGAAGACTGCTTCGCCAGCATCTACTGACTGCGCTGGGGGATCCTGAGAACCTTGCTTTCGAGCGTCGGACCCCGCGCCGCGAACCTTGCAAAAGAGCACGATGTGGTCCGGCGATTCTGGCTTCTCATCAATGGCAGGCTCAACTCGGGCGCAGACGCGCGACACTTTCATCTCCCCCGCAAGCAGGGCCAGGGGAGTCCTCCAATCCGTGCTTTGCCTGGCGGGAACGCGAGTGACGGTATGGTCCGCCGGAACGTAGAACCAGGCCGATTTGCCATCGACTAGGAAGAGATTTTTTTCAGGCGATTGGTATTCCCAGCGCATTTTGCCTGGACGGCGGAAATAGGCGATGCCAGCTTCCGTGCGCACGACGCGGCCGTTCTCCGTATAGCGCTCGATAAACGTGGCCTGCAACGTACGCGCCGAGCGATACCTGGCTTCCAACTTAACGACAAGATTCTGCGTGGCGGTAATCCTGGGTTGGGAAAATGAAAAGAGGAGCAACGAACAAATCAATGGGAGCATACGGGCAGTGTAGCAGGAACAGTGCATGCAAGGTTCAACTCGGAAGCCTACATTGGATTCGAAGGACGAAACTGCGCGCGAAAAAAAAGAGCACGGGATTTGACTCCCGTGCTCTTTTCCTAGATTCGGCCCTGGGATGGGACAAGGGCCTCAAGCCGATCGCTTACTGCAGCGCGAGGCTGGCGTTGTTGCAGCCTGCACCGGTCGGGTCATGACGAACCACGCCGGATTGATCCGAGCAGAACATGTTTTGACCGCTCGTGCCAAGGCTAACCGGAGTCGCCGTCACGTTGTAGGTAACCAGCGGGGGGCCGAGAACCGCGCCAGCGCCCATACCGAAGGTGTATCCGCTCTTGACGAACACCGGTACGGAGTTACCGGAGAGAAGTTCGTCAATGAGGCAAGCTTGCGCTATCGTGCTGAGAGCCGGAGGAGCGCAT
>Ga0137415_10002840_pt1 | contig 17160 bp, 11 predicted proteins | sample CZODoug3_1_1_16f_FD_183082 | JGI IMG/M metagenome (GOLD analysis project Ga0137415, IMG submission 183082) | Vadose zone soil fungal communities from Angelo Coast Range Reserve, California, USA - CZODoug3_1_1_16fungal (Hybrid Assembly) | ecosystem: Environmental > Terrestrial > Soil > Vadose...
GGCCATGACGGTGGGCGAGGAGCGGAGACGGCTGGCCGAGGCGGCTCGCGGCGACAAGGCGTGGAGGCAGTTCGGCCGTACCTGGCCGAACGGCAGTGGGGGACCGTTCGCGAGGACTATTCGGCGGGCGGCGACGCCTGGGGCTCCTTCCGGATCACCGCTGCACGCGAAGATGCCTCGTGGCAGGATGACGTACCAGAGTTGCAGCAGACGCTGCCCTGACGGCGGCTGAGCCGCTCTGCGCCTATGCCTTGATTTCTCCCTGCGCGGCGGAGGCAGTGTGCCCTCCTGCCGCGCTCTGCTAAGTTGGTGCCGAGGAGGCAGGAGGACGGCGAGGCGACAGAAGTTCGCTTATCTGTCCTCTCGCCTCCGGCTCGGAGGGCGGGGACACCACGATGACGGTGGCGCCAGGCAAGTAGCGGGTGCAGTCAACACGAGCGAACAACGCGCACCGAACGGACGCACCGGACATCACGCTGAAGGCTCGTCGCGAGGCGTCTTCGACGGGCAGGGCCGATCGACGACCCGAAAGGCTGGCTATTTCGCATCGCGCACAACGCCGCGCTGTACTCATGCGCCGGCGCACACGCGAGCGGGCCGTCCTCTCCGGCGAGGAGCCGCCCACGTTGACCGACCCTGCCTCTCCGATCGACCAGCGGCTCGCGGCGGCGACGGCGCTGCGCACCTTCATGCGCCTGCCGGTGTCGCAATGATCGAGCGTCATCCTCATGGACGTGCTCGGCTACTCGCTCGAGGAGATCGCCGCCATCGTGCAGTCCACCGTCCCGGCGGTGAAGGCCTCGCTGCACCGCGGGCCCGTGCGCCTGCGCGAGCTCGCCGAGGAGAGTCGCAGCAGCGTCACTTGCTCTTCTCGGTCTGCGCGGCGTCCGCGCCGAGGACGGCCGCCTGCGCATGCACGACTCTCGCCCGGCATCGGGTTCGAGGAGAAGTCGGAGCTGTCCTGCGTCCTCGAGCCGATCGGCCGCGGTTGGTCATCATCACGTCCAGTTTCCTCCCGGCCTGGAAAGCGGCAGCCGATCTTGCAAGTTCGGCGTGCGCATCCTGGTTAGTACCGATCGTCGCTGGGGGCCGTCCCTAGGGGAAAGTCAGAATGGATTCCTGATTCCGAAACGCCAATCTTCAGTGCCGCCGAAGCGCCTCGGCAGGAGCGTCTGCCACGTGGCCAGCTCACACGCACGAACTCCACCGCCAGCACGGCAAGCGGAGCCGCAGCGCCGATTGACGCGCCTCCACGGAGGTGTCTTCTGCGCCGAGGACAAGACCAGCAAGGCGATGCGCCGGGGGTTTCCGACCTGCTTTTGCGTACTCTCACTGCTCGGCGTGCCGTTGTCGCTCGGCGGTTGCGCGGTAGGTCCGGATTTCGTCAGACCAGAAGCCCCCATTGCCAAGAATTGGCTAGAAACAGGCGACCCGCGTCTTGCGACGCGAGGCGTATCCGACGGCCCGTGGTGGAAGGCGTTCAATGATCCAGTCCTCGATCGCCTGGTCGATCTCGCTTACAAACAGAATCTGTCCCTGCAGATCGCCGGTCTGAGGATCATGGAGGCCCGCGCCCAGCTGGGCGTCGCCACCGGCCAGAGGTATCCGCAGGTGCAAGTCGCCTCCGGCAGCGTGACCGCGGTGGGCCTCAGCGAGAACGCCGCCACCGTCGCCTTTCCCGCTCGCAACTATGTGGAGTATCAGTTCGGTTTTGATGCGGTCTGGGAACTGGATTTCTGGGGCAAGTACAGGCGCGGCGTGGAGGCACAAGCCGCCAGCCTGCTCGCATCGGTCGCCGATTACGATTCCGCCCTCGTCTCGCTCACCGCGGAAGTCGCACGAATCTATGTGGTGATTCGGACCTTCGAGGTGCTCATCGAGCAAGCTCAGGAAAACGCCAGCGTCCAGGAAAACGCGCTGGCGATTGCCACTTCTCGTTTCCGCAACGGCGCGACCTCGGAGCTCGATCCCACCCAGGCCAAAACCCTGCTGGAGAGTACCCTGGCTTCCATCCCTCGTCTGCAGATCGGCCTGCAGCAAGCGCGAAACGCCCTGAGCACGGTGTTGGGGCAACCGGCGGGCGAAGTAGACACGTTGCTGGCTGGAGCCAAGGTGATTCCGACGCCGCCTGCGGAGGTGGCCGTGGGCGTGCCGGCCGACATGCTGCGGCGGCGTCCGGACATCCGGGCCGCCGAGCTCTCCGCCGCCGCGCAATGCGCCCGCATCGGCATCGCCAAGGCTGAGCTCTATCCGAGCTTCACGCTGTTCGGCACCATCGGCCTCGAGTCCACCAGCGGCGGACCCTCAACCCGCAATATCTTCTCCACGAGCAGCATATTCTATGCGGTTGGCCCCCGGGTCTATATCCCCTTCTTCAACTACGGCCGTCTCACGAACAGCGTGCGCGTCCAGGACGCGCGGTTTCAGCAGCTGCTCGTCGGTTATCGCGAGACGGTGCTCAAGGCCGCGCAGGAGGTGGAAGATGCCCTGGCCGGTTTTCTGAACTCCCAGCAAGCCATGGGGTTCGAGCAAAGCGCAGTCGCCGCCGCCCAGCGATCGGTCAAGATCGCGGTGATCGAATACCGGGAAGGCGCCGCCGATTATCAGCGCGTTCTGGAAGCCCAGCGGTCGCTCCTGCAAGAGCAGAACAGCCTGGCCCAGACGAGCTCGTCCGTCGTCACGAACTTGATCGCCTTGTACAAGGCGTTGGGTGGAGGTTGGGAGTTGCGCCAGGGCCAACCTTTCATGCCGGAACAGATGCAACACGAGATGGAGGAACGGACCGATTGGGGCGATCTCCTCTCGCAGCCGGCGCGGTAACCGCCGAGAACCCGACCCCGCGGAAGCAGGAGGAGGTTGCCATGTCCATGAAGATCTCGAAGCGGGGTCTCTGGATCATCGTCTCGGTCGCCGTCGCATTGGCCGCATTCATTGGCTTTCGATATTGGCAAAAGAGCAAAACCGCGTTGCCGGAGGGGATCGCATCGGGCAACGGCCGCCTCGAGGCGAAGCTCGTCGACGTCGCCGCAAAGGAGCCGCTGAGGGTCAAGGAAATCCTCGTCGACGAAGGCGCTCTCGTCAAACCGGGCCAGGTGCTGGTGCGGCTGGATACCGCAACGCTCGAATCGCAACTGGAAGAGGCCAAGGCCGGCGTCGAGGCCGCGCACGAGAAGCTGGCGCTCGCGAAGGCCTCCATCGTCAAGCAGAAGAGCCAGATCAAGCTCGCCGACATCGAGGTCGCGCGCGCCCAGAACCTCGTCAAGCAAGGCGCCGGGTCGCAGCGGGAGCTGGACGTCCGCAAGACGCACGTGGAGACCACCAGGGCGAGCCTCGCGGAAGCGGAGGCGTCAGTGCAGACCGCCGCGCAGCAGGTCGAAGTCGCGAAGGCAAACGCGGCGACGATGCAGACCCGCATCGACGACGCGACGCTCAAGTCGCCCGTGACCGGGAGGGTCCTGTACCGCCTGGCCGAGCCAGGCGAGGTGCTCGCTCCCGGGGGAAAGGCGCTGACCGTCGTGAACCTGGAGGACATCTACATGGAGATCTTTCTCCCCTCGGAACAAGCGGCGAGCGTGAAGGTCGGGGCCGAGGGGCGGATCACTCTCGACTACGACGCCGAGCGATCGGTGGCCGCAAACGTCAGTTTCGTCTCGCCGGAAGCGCAGTTCACTCCCAAGCAGGTCGAGACGCAAAGTGAGCGGGAAAAGTTGATGTTCCGGGTCAAGATCCGGGTGCCCAAGGAGATGGCCGGCCAATACGTCGAGCAAATCAAGACGGGTGTTCGTGGCGTCGGGTACGTCAAGATCAACGAATCCGCGGTCTGGCCGGACCGGCTGCAGAACCTTCTCGCCGCCGCCCCGACCCAGCCGCGCTAGCTGCGCGACGTCGGAGAATCTCACCATGGCATCACGCGAATCTTCCGAATCTCCAACCGGGTCCGCCGGCAAGCCGGTCGTTTCCATTCGAGACGTGACCCACCGCTATGGCAGCGCCGTCGCGCTCGACGGCATCTCCCTCGACATCCCCAGCGGCGTCATGGTCGGCATCGTGGGCCCCGACGGCGTCGGCAAGTCGACGCTGATGGCACTGATCGCCGGTGCAAAGAAGATGCAGCAGGGGAAGCTGACCGTCCTGGAGGGGGACATCGGGGAGGCGCGGCATCGGCGCGCCGTCGGTCCGCGGATCGCCTACATGCCCCAGGGCCTGGGCAAGAACCTCTATCTGGAGCTCAGCGTACACGACAACGTCGATTTCATGGCGCAGCTGTTCGGGCTGCCAGCCGCGGAACGTGGGATGCGCGTCAAGGAGCTGCTTCAGGCCACCGGTCTCGCCCCGTTTTCCGATCGCCCGGCCGGCAAACTCTCGGGTGGAATGAAGCAAAAGGTCGGGCTCTGCGGCGCGTTGGTCCACGAGCCGGACCTACTCATTCTCGACGAGCCCACCACCGGCGTCGATCCGCTCTCCAGGCGGCAGTTCTGGTCCCTCATCGACCACATTCACGCGGGTCGCCCGGGCATGAGCGTCGTCATTTCCACCGCGTACATGGACGAAGCACAGCAGTGGGACTGGATCGTAGCAATGGACGCGGGACGCGTGCTGGCGACGGGAACACCGGCCGAGCTGATGGAGCGGTCTGGCACCAAGGACCTGGAGCACTGCTTCATCGCCCTCTTGCCGGAAGAGAAGCGCAGGGGCCACAAGGAGGTGACCATCCCGCCCCGCGCGTCCGGCGAGTCGGAGGTCGCCATCGAGGCCCGCGGCCTGACCCAGCGGTTCGGCAGCTTCACCGCCGTCGACCACGTCACCTTGTCGATCGAGCGCGGCGAGATTTTCGGCTTCCTCGGCTCCAACGGCTGCGGCAAGTCGACGACCATGAAGATGCTGACCGGACTCTTGCCTCCGACCGAGGGGACGGCAACGCTCTTCGGCAGCTCGGTCGAAGCCGGAAGCATGGAAGTCCGCAAGAACCTCGGATACATGACGCAGGCGTTTTCGCTCTACGGCGAGCTCAGCGTCCGCCAGAACCTGGCCCTGCACGCACGCCTGTATCACCTGCCGCCGGAGAAGGCGGCAGCCCGCATCGAAGAGCTGGTCGAGAGATTCGGACTGGGCGCGCATTTCGATGCGCTTGCCGGAGATCTGCCGATGGGCCTGCGCCAACGGCTTTCCCTGGCCGTCGCCGTCTTGCATGAGCCGCAGATCCTCATTCTGGACGAACCGACGTCGGGAGTCGATCCGGTCGCCCGGGACAGCTTCTGGGAGCTGCTGATCGATCTTTCACGGAAGCAGGGCGTGACGATCTTCGTGACCACGCACTTCATGAACGAAGGGCTGCGCTGCGACCGGATTTCCCTCATGAACGCGGGCAAGGTGCTGGCGGCCGACCCGCCACTGAAGCTGATCGAACAACGCGGCGCCGGGAGCCTGGAGGAAGCCTTCATCGGCTACATGGAGGACGCGATTGCCGCCGCCTCAGGCGTCCAAACCAAGGACGAGGCGCCCGCCGGCGAAGCCGGCGAGGAGGAACCTGCGGCTCCTCCAGCGCAGCTCTCGCCCTTCCGGCTGCGCCTCGCCCGGATACTCGCCTACACCCGTAACGAAACCATGCAGATCGTTCGCGATCCGGTTCGATTGGCTTTCGCCTTCATCGGTTCGGCGCTGCTCATGCTCGTGTTCGGCTTTGGAATCACCACCGACGTCGAGAACATCCGCTACGCCTCGCTCGATCTCGACCAGTCGCCCGAAAGCCGACTGTATCTCGAGCAATTCGCCGGCTCGCGGCGATATTTCGACGATGCTCCACCGGCCCGCTCCGCCTCGGAAGCGCTCGAGCGGATGCAATCGGATGACGTCTCGGTGGTCCTGGAGATTCCGCCTCGTTTCGGCAAGGATCTCCGCCGGGGGGCCGGGCCGGAGGTTCTCGCGCAGGTCGACGGCGCCATGACGTTCCGTGGCGACACCGTCGCGCAATACGTCCAGGGAGTGCACGGCACGCTCCTGCGGGATCCCGCGACCGGACTGCGGACGGCGGGTCGGCAGAAATACACGACCGATATCGAAGAGCGATTCATGTACAACGCGACGTTCGAAAGCGTCTATTCGATCGTGCCGAGCGTCCCGGCCCTGCTGCTGCTCCTGATTCCGGCGATCCTGATGACGGTCAGCATCGTGCGCGAAAAGGAGCTGGGCTCGATCATCAACTTCTACGTCACGCCCACCAGGAGGCTGGAGTACCTGCTGGGAAAGCAGCTCCCCTACGTTGCAATCGCCATGATGAACTTTGTCATTCTGACTGCCCTGGCACTGATCGTCTTCAGGGTCCCGATCAAAGGCAGCTTCTTGATGTTGACGCTCTGCACGTTGCTGTACGTCGTGGCGACGACCGGCATCGGGATGGTCACTTCGACTTTCACCGGCAGCCAGGTCGCGGCCGTCTTCGTCACCGCGATCCTGACGATCGTGCCGACCATCCAGTTCTCCGGCCTGCTGCAGCCGGTCTCGACGCTCCAGGGAAACGCCGCGCTGATCGGCTCGATCTGGCCGGCCTCTTACTACATGCACTCCAGCCTGGGCGCGTACACCAAGGGGCTCGGACCTCGCCTGATGATCGGTGACATCGTCTTCCTCGCCTGTTGCATCCCGGTTCTCTTCGCCGCCAGCGTCGCCGGCCTGAGAAAGCAGGAGAAATAGCGATGAGCTCGTTGCAGAACATCTTCTGGCTCGGGCTCAAGGAAATCCGCAGCCTGATGAGCGACGTCGTGATGGTCGTGTTCGTCGTCTATGCGTTCACCTTCGCAATCTACATCCAGGCGACGGGGACCTCGAGCGAAGTCAACAACGCATCGATCGCTTTCGTTGACGAGGACGGATCGGCGCTATCGAAGGAGCTGATCAACGCTTTCTATCCGCCGCGATTCAAGCTGGCCAGGACGATCACCGCCGGCGAGATCGAGGAAGAGATGGACGAAGGTCAGCTCATGTTCGCCGTGGTGATTCCACCCCGGTTCGAGCACGACCTCCGCGCTGGCCGTAAGCCGGCCATCCAGGTGAACATCGACGCGACCGCCATGCAGCAGGCCGGCATCGGCGCCGGCTACATCAGGAACATCATCAACGATCGTGTCGCCTCCTTTCTCAAGCGCACGGAGGTGTCGCCGCAGCAAGCGATCAACCTGATCGTTCGCAAGTTGTTCAACCCGAACGGAATATCCTCTTGGTTCAAGAGCGTGGTGGCCATCATCAACCAGATCACGCTGCTGACGGTGATCCTGACGGGCGCCGCGGTGATCCGCGAACGCGAGCACGGGACGCTCGAACACCTGCTGGTGATGCCGCTCAACGCGTTCGAGATTGCGATGGCGAAGGTCTGGGCCAACAGCTTGGTGATTCTGGTCGCGACCGGGGCTTCGCTCTTCTTCGTCGTACAGACCGCGCTTGACGTACCGTTCGCTGGTTCGGTCACCCTATGGTTCGCCGGCGTCGTGCTTTACCTGTTCTTCGCGACGGCGCTCGGGATCTTCCTGGGGACCATCTCGCGGTCGATGGCGCAGTTCGCGCTCTTGATCATCCTGGTGATCGTCGTGCTGATGCTCCTATCGGGCGGGAGTACACCCGTCGAGAGCCAGCCGAAATGGATGCAGCATTTGACGTACTTCCTGCCCGCGCGGCATTTCGTCAGCTTCTCGCAGGTGATCATCTACCGTGGTGGGGGCTTGAGCGCGGTCTGGAGTCAGTTCCTGATGGTGGGCGCCATCGGTCTCGCATTCTTCGTGTACAGCCTGGGCCTCTTCCGGAAATCGATCGCAGTGAGCAAGTGAGCCCGCCCTCAATAGATCTCCGGGACGAAGCGGTGCCCGCGCAGAGACAACGTATCGTCGTACGCGTCTTTTGTGTTTCGCTTGGCTAATTCGATCTTCGGCTGCGGCGTCTTTTTGTAAGGGATCAACGAGAGGATGTGCGCGATGCAATTGAGGCGTGCGCGCCTTTTGTTGTCCGAGCGAACGATGTGCCATGGCGCAAATTCCGTGTCCGTGGACTGCATCATGAGGTCGCGCGCTCTCGAGTACTGGTACCACCGGCGGTACGACTCCAGATCGATCGGACTCAGCTTCCACTGCCGGACGGGATCCTGTATGCGAGCCATGAAACGTCTCTCTTGCTCGTCCTGGCCCACTTCCAACCAGATCTTGATCAACATGATGCCGGCATCGACGATCCATTTTTCGACCAACGGGCAAAGCTCGAGAAAGCGATTGCGTTCCGCCTCGGTGCAGAACCCCATGACGTATTCGACGCCGCTGCGGTTGTACCAGCTGCGGTCCATGAGGAGGATCTCGCCGGCAGCGGGAAACTGCTCGATGTAACGCTGCATGAAGAGTTTCGTCTTTTCCCGGTTGGAGGGGGCCGGAAGGGCAACCACCCGGAAGACGCGTGGACTGACCCGCTCGGTGATGGCCTTGATGGTCCCGCCTTTGCCGGCCGCGTCCCGGCCTTCGAACAACATGATGATGCGCAGTCCTTCGTGCTTCACCCAGTCCTGCAACCGGCAGAGCTGCACCTGCAGCTTGCGCAGCTCCGCCTCGTAAGCCTTTCGTTTGAGCTTTCCCCTGCCGCGATCGTGAAGGCCTTGGTCGGTGGCGGCGGCTTTGGCGTTCTTCATGGGAGTTCCCTCGGCGCGGCAAGAGGGTAGAGCGCGATTCACCGGGTCTGCCATCGGGGTTTCTGCCGAGAGGGCCTCAGATCATGTCGCGGGTGAAACCGGCATGATCGGACCGGGTCGCGGCGCATTGTTCACCTCTGGTCTACCGAGCCGAGCAGGCGGCGAGTATGAAGCGCGATCATCAGCTCCTCGTCGGTGGGAATCACCCACGCGGAGACGCGGCTGCCTGCCCGGCTGATGCAGGGCCCCCCTCGCCCGTTGGCCTCCTCGTCGAGCTCCAGCCCCAGCCACCTCGCGTCGCGACAGACACGCCCCCGGATGGGGGCGGCGTTCTCGCCGATGCCGCCAGTGAAGACCAGCGCGTCCAGCCCGCCCAATGCCGCCGCCAGCGACCCCAGCTCGCGAGCGATGCGGTACACGAACAGGTCCAAGGCCTCGTCGGCGGCGCCGTCCGCGCAGGCCAGCAGCTCGCGCATGTCGCTCGAGCCGCCGGAGACGCCGAGCAGTCCCGATTCCTCGTACAGGAGGCGCTCCAGGGCGCGAGCGTCCATGCCCTCGCGGTCCATGAGGTAGAGCAGGACCCCGGGGTCGATCGAGCCGCAGCGGGTTCCCATCACGAGCCCGTCCAGTGCGGTGAAGCCCATGGTGGTGGCGATGCTCCGCCCGTCGGCGAGAGCGCACAGGCTCGCGCCGTTGCCGAGGTGGGCGATGACGGTGCGGCCGGCGAGGGCGGCCGGAGCCTCGCTCGCGAGCACCGAGGCGACGTACTCGTACGAGAGGCCGTGGAAGCCGTAGCGGCGTACGCCCTGCTCGGCGTAGCGGCGTGGGAGGGCGAACGCGCGCGCCACCGGCGGCTGGGTGCAGTGGAATGCCGTATCGAAGCACGCGACCTGCGCGAGCCGCGGCGCGCGTCGCGCGACCACCCGGATCGCCGCCAGGTTGTGCGGCTGGTGCAGCGGCGCCAGCGGGACGAGCGTCTGAAGCTCCGCCAGCGTCGCGTCGTCGACGAGGACCGGCCCGGAGAAGCGCGTGCCGCCGTGGACCACGCGATGGCCGACGGCCGCGACGCGATGCTCGCCGAGCGCGCCGCCCCGAGCCCAGCCGAACAGGTACTCGATCGCGCCCTCGTGACCGAGCCGTGTTCCGGCGGGCCATTCCCGCTTGCCGACGACCGTGCCGCCCGCGCGCGCCACGAAGCGCGGCCGGGTCGACAGCTCCTCGAGGTGCCCCCGCAGCAGCAGCCGCGGAGGATCCCCGTTGCCGAAGACGGAGAACTTCAGGCTCGACGATCCGGCGTTCAGCACGAGCCATGCGCCGCGGGTGTCAGTCATGATGACGAGCCCCTACCGATCCGCGTCGGGGAGTCAGTCCGGCCACGTCCAGTCGCTGATCTCCGGGCGATCCGAGCCGTGCTCGTGCGCGTAGTGCAGGTTGTCGATGATCGTGTTCTGCAGCTCGTCCTTCAGGTGCGCTGCCTTGTTCCGTAGCCTGGGCACGCGATCGATCACGTCGATGACGAGGTGGAACCGGGAGGTCTGGTTCAGCATCGCGAGCTCGAACGGCGTGTTGATGTTTCCCTTCTCCCGGTAGCCGTGGACGTGGAGGTCGTCGTGGTTCTTGAAGCGGTAGGCGAGCTTGTGGATGAGCCACGGATATCCGTGGAAGGCGAAGATGATGGGCTTGTCCGCCGTGAGCAGGCCGGTGAGGTCGCGCTCCGTCGAGCCGTGCGGGTGCTCGGACAAAGGCACCAGCCTGAAGAGGTCGACGACGTTGACGAAGCGCAGCTTGAGGTCGGGCACCCGCTGCCGGAGGATCGCGGCGGCCGCGAGCGCCTCCTGCGTCGCGACGTCGCCGCAGGACGCCAGGACGACCTCCGGCTCCTCTCCGGCGTCCGTGCTGGCCCTGCTCCAGATTCCGATGCCCTTCGTGCAGTGGACGATCGCCTCGTCGATGGTGGTGAACTGCAGGTGCTTCTGCTTGTCGGCGACGATGACGTTGACGCAGTCGGTGCTGCGCAGGCACTGGTCGGCCACCGCCAGCAAGGTGTTGGCGTCCGGCGGCAGGTAGATGCGCGTCACCGACGGCGACTTGTTCGTCACGAGATCGATGAACCCCGGGTCCTGATGCGAGAACCCGTTGTGATCCTGCCGCCACACCGTCGAGGAGAGGAGGATGTTCTCCGAGGCCACGGGAGCCCGCCACTTCACGTGGTTCTTGCTGATGTCCAGCCACTTGGCGTGCTGGTTGAACATCGAGTCGATGACGTGGGCGAACGCCTCGTACGTGTGGAAGAGGCCGTGACGGCCGGTGAGCAGGTACCCCTCGAGCCAGCCGAGCAGCGTGTGCTCGGACAGCATCTCCATGACTCGACCGTCGCGACTGAGCTCCCCGCCGTCGGCGTCCTCCGGCAGCAGGTCCGCCATCCAGACTTTCTTGCTTGCCTCGTAGATGGCCTGGAGGCGGTTGGAGGCAGTCTCGTCCGGACCGAAGACGCGGAAGCTCGTCGGGTTCTGTCGCATCACGTCGCGCAGGAACTCGCCCAGGGGCTTCGTGTTCTCGTGCAACGTCGCGCCGCGCGTCGCCACCTGCACGGCGTAGGCGCGGAAGTCGGGAAGCTGCAGCTCCTTGCGCAGCACGCCGCCGTTGGCGTGCGGGTTCGCGCTCATGCGTCGCGAGCCCTTGGGTGAGAGCGCCCTGAGCTCCGGCACGAGTCCGCCGGCCTCGTCGAACAGCTCCTCGGGCCGGTAGCCGCGCATCCAGTCCTCGAGGACCTTCAGGTGCGCCGCGTTCGTTCGGGCGTCGCCGAAAGGAACCTGATGCGATCGCCAGGAGCCCTCCAGCTTGTGCCCTTCGAGCTCCTTCGGTCCGGTCCACCCCTTGGGTGAGCGCAGCACGATGACGGGCCAGCGCGGACGCGTCGGGGTGTTCGTCTGGCGTGCCTTCCGCTGGAGGGCACGGATCTCGTCGATGGCGCGGTCCAGCGTCGCAGCCATCTCCTGGTGCATCGTGGTCGGATCGCTGCCTTCGACGAAGTAGGGCTTGTAGCCGTAGCCGACAAACAGGGCTTCCAGCTCGTCCCCGCCGATGCGTGCGAGGATGGTCGGGTTCGCGATCTTGTACCCGTTGAGATTCAGGATCGGCAGCACGGCACCGTCCCGCACCGGGTTGATGAACTTGTTGGAGTGCCACGCCGTCGCGAGCGGCCCCGTCTCCGCTTCCCCGTCGCCCACGACGCATGCGACGATGAGGTCGGGGTTGTCGAGCGCCATGCCGTACGCGTGCGAGAGGCTGTAGCCGAGCTCGCCCCCTTCGTGGATGGAGCCCGGGGTCTCGGGAGTCACGTGACTGCCGATGTGACCGGGGAAGGAGAATTGCCTGAAGAACTTCCGCATCCCCTCCTCGTCAGGGCTCTTGTCCGGATAGAGCTCCGAGTACGTGCCCTCGAGGTAGGTCGGCGCGAGCACGCCCGGCGCGCCGTGTCCTGGCCCGGCGACGAAGATGACGTCGAGATCGTCCTTCCGGATCAGGCGGTTCAGATGCACCCACACGAAGGACAGCGCCGGGCTCGCGCCCCAATGCCCGAGCAGCCGAGGCTTCACGTGCTCCGCCTCGAGGGGCCTGCGCAGGAGCGGGTTGTCCTTCAGATAGATCATCCCGACGGCGAGGTAGTTGCACGCCCGCCAGTACGCGTTCATGAGATCCAGCTCCCTGGCGGTGAGCGGTCCGCCCCCGGCTTGCTCCTTGCCGTCCGTGGGCACTCCTCTGGCGGACCGCGCCTCTCGGGCCACTACTGGATGATCCACGGCATGCCTCCCTTGCTGTTTGGCGTACCTGCTCCCAGGGCCGGCGGCAGCGCCACCTATGCGGACGCCGCCTCGCTCTCCATCTCCGTGCGATAGCTGCCGAGCGCGGCCGCGCTGTCGCACTTGGCGCGGTGATAGAAGGCGTGCTGGCCGGCCGGGACGTTCTCGCTCCGGCCATCCCAGACCTCGAGCGCCTCGTCCTGCAGCGCGCGGCCGTAGGAGTAGCTCAGCTTCCACGGCTTCGGCCCACCGACCTGATTGATCGCGCCGAGGTGCTTCGTGGCCAGCAGGTGATCCTGTCCGCCGGACAGGAACACGATGGCGGGGACGGCGGGCGGCACGTGGCGCGAGAGGGTGCGCAAAGTGGCCGTCGCCACCTCCTCGACCGAGGCCTGCCTCTCACAATGCTGGCCCGCGATGACCATGTTGGGCTTCAGCAGCATGCCCTCGAGCGACACGTTCTGCTCGAACAGCGCATCGAACACCGCCTGAAGCACACGCCCGGTCACCTGTTCACTCCGGTCGATCGTGTGCGCGCCGTCCATCAGCACCTCGGGCTCGACGATCGGGACGAGGCCTTGCTCCTGGCAGAGGGCGGCATAGCGCGCCAGGCCGTGCGCATTGGCATTCACGCACCCCGCCGTGGGCAAACCCTCGCCGATGAGGATCACGGCCCGCCACTTGGCGAAGCGCGCGCCCATCTCGCGATACGCAACGAGCCGATCGCGGAGCCCGTCGAGCCCTTCGGTGACGCGCTCTCCGGGCGAACCCGCCAGCGGTCTCGCGCCGTTGTCGACCTTGATGCCCGGGGTGATCCCCTCCTGCGCCAGGAGATCGACGAGTGGAGTTCCGGTCGAGCTCCGCTGGTGGATCGTCTCGTCCTGCAGGATGACGCCGCCGATGAACTCGGAGATCCCCGGCGTGGTGAAGAACATCTCGCGGTAGGCGCGACGGGTCTCCGCCGTCGACTGGATCGTGCGCGCGGCGAGGCGCTGCGTGAGCGTGCGGGGCGTCTCGTCGGCCGCGAGGACGCCCTTCCCCGCGGCAACGATGGCCCGTGCAGTGTCGGCGAGGGCTGTCGTCGTCATGTGCTTCTCCTCATCCAGCGCGTCTGCCCCGGGGCCGGCGGCCGCCACCGGCGGGGCGAGGGTCTTGGGCCCCGTCGCCCGGCGGCTCTCCGGGCGACCGTGCGACCCGCAGCACCGCGCCCGCCACGGCGGACGTCGTGAGACCGGGAGTGACGCTCGGGACTCTCCTCTCGAGCGGCCATCGGGGGGGACCCGGCCGCGCCTGTGGCGATCCCCCTAGGTCCGGCGCCAGGTGCGGAGATCTCCGAACGCGCCACGGGGTCTTGCCCGATCGCGGTCCGCCGCACGCGCCGCAGTCTCGAACGAAGTCCATGATCCTCCTCGCCGGCGACATCGGCGGCACCAACAGCCGCCTCGCGCTTTACGAGGCCACGCCGCGCGTCGCCGCCAAGCCGCTCTTCGAGCGCACGTACCCGTCGGCGTCGCACGGCTCGCTCGACGACATCGCCGACGCGTTCCTGGCGGAAGCCGCGGTGGCGCTCGACGGGCGGGTGGGCAGGGGCAATGTGCAGTCGGCCTGGCTGGCGGTCGCCGGCCCCGTCGAGAACGACATCTGTCGCGCCACGAACCTGCCGTGGGTCGTGGATGGGCCGTCGCTGGCCACGCGCCTCGGCATCGAGCGCGTGCGGCTGGTCAACGACTTCTACGCTGCCGCGCTCGGGGTGACCGCCGTCGGCTCGGAATGGCTGGCGCCGCTCGGCGGCCCGCCCCCCGCCCGCCGCGGTCCCATCGGCGTGCTGGGCGCCGGCACCGGCCTCGGCGAGGCGTTCCTGCTCTGGTCGAGCTCCGAGAATCGGTACGAGGTGGTGCCGTCCGAAGGGGGCCACCAGGACTTCGCGCCGCGCACGCCGCTCGAGGTGGGGCTGTTGCAGTTTCTCGGGAACAAGTACGGCCGCGTGTCCTGCGAGCGGGTGTTGTCGGGGCGGGGCCTCGCCGACGTGTTTTCGTTCCTCTCCCAGGAGCCCGCATGCCGCGCGCTCATCCGTCCGGAGACGATGGCCGCGCTCGCTCGACCGAGCCCCGCTCACGATCCCGCCGCCGTCATCTCGGAGCGGGGCCTCTCCGGCGCCGATCCGATCTGTGAGATGTCGCTGGCGTTGTTCTGCTCCGTGCTGGGGGCCGTGGCGGGGAACCTGGCCGTCTCGGTCCTCGCCACCGGCGGCGTGTTCGTGGTCGGAGGTATCGCGCCGCGCGTCCTCCCCTACCTGCAGAAGGGAGCGTTCCGGGAGGCGTTCGAGCGCAAGGGCCGCCTGCACACCCTGCTCGAGCGCTACCCGGCGTTCGTGGTGACGCACCCGCAAGTCGGCCTGATCGGCGCCGCGTCGGGCGCGGCGTCGTCGTGACAAGACAGCTCCGCGGAGAACGCCATGAGGATCAAGCTGCTCATCGCTGACGTCGACGGGACGCTGGTGACGCGGAACAAGACCCTCGCCGCCTCGACGGTCGACGCCGTCGCCCGATTGCGTGCCGCCGGCGTCGAGTTCACCATCACCAGCGGCCGGCCGCCGCGGGGGATGGCGACGCTGGTCGGCCCGCTGAAGCTCACCGCCCCCCTCGCCGCCTTCAACGGCGGCATGTACGTGAAGCCCGATCTGAAGACCGTGCTGCTGCAGCGGACGATCCCGCCCGGCGTCGCCCGGGAGGCCGTGGACTACCTGCTCCGGGTGGGCCTCGACGTCTGGGTGTACCGGGGCGGCGATTGGTTCATCCGCAGATTGGACGCGTTCCGCGTCGCGCGCGAGAGAAGCAACGTCGGATTCGATCCGACCGTGATCGAGGACCTGTACGGCGTTCTCGACGCCCCCGTCAAGATCGTCGGCGTGAGCGAGGATCGATCGCTCGTCGCGCGCTGCGAGGCCGAGCTCGGGGCGTGGCTCGGCGCCGACGCTTCCGCGGCACGCTCGACGTCATTCTACCTCGACGTCACGCATCCCGAGGCGAACAAGGGCATGGTCGTGCGCGACGCCGCACGGCTCCTCCAGATGTCCCTCGATCAGATCGCGACCATCGGCGACATGCTCAACGACGTGCCGATGCTGAGCGTCGCCGGCCTCGGCATCGCCATGGGCAACGCGAGCGCCGAGGTCCGGCGCGTCGCGCGCCACGTCACGAGCTCCAACGAGGAGGACGGTTTCGCCCGTGCCGTCGACTCCTTCATCCTGGGCGAGCCCCCCATCTCGCGGACGAGGCTCGGGCTCCCTCCGCGCGCCCGCGCCTGTCTCTTCGGTCTCGAGGGCGTGCTCACCCAGACGGCGAAGCTGCACGCCGAGGCCTGGAAGCGGCTGTTCGACCATTACCTGCGGGAGCGGGCGCGGGCTTCGGGTGAGCCTTTCATCCCCTTCGACGTGGTGCGCGACTACAGCCTCCACTTCGACGGCAAGCCGCCCCTCGACGACGTCCGCTCCTTCCTCGCCTCACGCGAGATCGAGCTGCCCGAGAAGACGGTTCGCGCGCTGTACGAGAAGAAGGGCGAGATCCTGGCCGAGCTGCTCGGGGAGGAACACGTCGAGACGTACGAGGGATCGCTGCGCTACGTTCATGCGGCGCGCGACGCCGGCCTGAGGACCGCGGTCGTGTCCACCGGCAAGCATTGCCAGGAGACCCTCCGGTCGGCCGGCATCGCGGACCTCTTCGACGCGCAGATCGACGGGCCGTTGGCCCGCGCGGAGCGCCTGCGAGACACACCGGCGCCCGATGCCTACCTCGCGGCCGCCCGCGCCGTCGGCGTCGAGGCCGAGCAGGCGGTCGTCTTCGAGGACGAGCCGGCCGGCGTCGAGGCCGGGCGGGCGGGCCATTTCGGCTACGTCGTCGGCATCGACCGCCTCGGCCGGGCCACCGAGCTTCGCCGGCGCGGCGCTGACGTCGTGGTGACGGACCTGGCCGCCCTCCTCGAGCCGGGCGCGGCCGAAGCCCCCCGGCCGTAAGCATGGCTTGCACCTCGGGGTCCCGCGTCGACGCCATCGGGAATCATCCGGGTGCCGGGCGGGGGCGAGCGGACCAGCTTATCTCCGGTCACTTTCGCGGACCCGGTCCGGGCGACGGCTTCCAGGAGATCGAGCATGAGGCGGATGCTGGCGGCTCTCGCGGTGGCGTTCGCGGCGTGCGCGCCCCCGACGACCCTCAAGAACGTTCAGGTGGCCCCCGAGACGCCGCGGCCGAAGTTCAAGAACGTGCTCGTCGTGGGCCTCGTGAAGGACCCGGCGGCACGGGGGAGTTACGAGTCCGACATGGTGAAGGCGCTGCGGGCGGCTGGCGTCCAGGCGGAGGCGAGCCAGGCGCTCCTGCCCATCGGAGAGACTCCGGCCCGCGAGGCGCTCCAGCGCCTGGTGGCCGAGCGGGGCTTCGACGGCGCCATGGTCGGCACGCTGGTCGATTCGCGGACCGAAGTCCGCGCGGTACCGCCGAGCGACTATGGGGGCTTCTACGGGTACGCGGGCTGGGCCGGGCCGACGGCGTATTCGCCGGGGTACCTCGAGAGCACCACCACGGTGGTGGTCGACACGCGGCTCTTCAGGACCGCAGGTGACGGAGCGCCGGTGTTCTCCGCGACCTCCGAGAGCGTCGACCCGCGCTCGGCCAAGGACGTGACGGAGCAGCTCTCGAAGCTGAC
>Ga0137415_10002843_pt1 | contig 17154 bp, 17 predicted proteins | sample CZODoug3_1_1_16f_FD_183082 | JGI IMG/M metagenome (GOLD analysis project Ga0137415, IMG submission 183082) | Vadose zone soil fungal communities from Angelo Coast Range Reserve, California, USA - CZODoug3_1_1_16fungal (Hybrid Assembly) | ecosystem: Environmental > Terrestrial > Soil > Vadose...
AAGGTGAAGGCGAAAAATCCGCCCAGCATCATCAGGTCGCCCTGCGCGAAGTTCACGACCTCGGTGGCCTTGTAGACAAGGACGAAACCAAGCGCGATCAGGCCGTAAACGCAGCCGAGCGCAATGCCGCTCACCAACTGCTGAACGAAGTCCAGCATTGCCGATTACCCCTCCCCCGGATGCGCGGGCGATTCTAGCGATCGCCTTTGCCGCATCTTGTGTCCACGCGCTGCCCGGCGTCGTTTGCGCCGAAAGGCCCCATGACCAATGGGCGGCTATACAGCCCAAAGCGCCGATCCGTGTCAACAAAGTGCTCGTTGCCGCACCACGCCCGGGTTGCGGATAAATGCCGCAGCTTTGATCTATTCGCGAGCATTGGCGGGATTTGCCGCCGCCGATTCACCGTGCCGAAATATCTTGGGTCCATGGTCGCCTCGAAACCAAAACCTTGGATGTTCGACCCATGAAGCCCGACGAATCCGCGCTGCAAGTGCGAGGGTTAACAAAGCGTTTTGACCGCCTCGCGGTCGACGCGCTCGATCTCACCGTCCGCACCGGCGAATTTTATGCGCTGCTGGGCCCCAATGGCGCTGGCAAGACCACGACCTTGCGCATGGTGGCGGGCCTGCTGCGGCCCGATGCCGGCACGGTATCGGTGCTCGGCATCGACGCGCTCACCAATCCGGTCGCCGCCAAGCAAATCACGGCCTGGGTATCGGACGAGCCGATGATCTACGACAAGCTGACGCCGCTGGAATATCTCGAATTCGTTGCCGGCCTCTGGGGCATCGATCCCAGGCTTTCGGAACCGTCCGCGCGCGAACTGCTGGTCTCGCTCGGACTTGAGCCGCATCTGTACGAGCGCTGCGAGGGATTTTCCAAGGGCATGCGCCAGAAGGTGGCGCTCGCGGGCGCATTGGTGCACGATCCCAGGCTGATCATCCTCGACGAGCCGCTCACCGGCCTCGACGCCGTGTCCGCGCGTCACGTCAAGGGATTGCTCGGGGATCGCGTGCGCTCAGGCTGCACCGTGATCATGACCACGCATATTCTGGAAGTGGCCGAACGCATGGCCGACCGCATCGGCGTCATTGCATCGGGACGGCTGGTCGCCGAAGGCACCTTGGCCGAGCTGCGCCAGCAGAACGGGCATAACGACACCAGCCTCGAGGACATGTTCATCGCGCTGGTCGATACCGAGGCTGCCGCCGCATGAGTTCAGCGGCGGCCTTGACGTGGTTTGCCCGGCACGAAATCCGGCTGGCTTGGCGCGAGTGGCTCGCGATGATGACGGCCGGCCGAAAGGGCCGAAAACGCGCAGCGATCGTTGGCCTGATTGTTTTTGCCGCGATCATGCACCTGCCGGCCTATGCAGTGATCGGCAGGTTTGCCGACCTGCAGGCGCCGCTCGACAAATCCACTCTCATCGTCATTACCGCGACCATATTGCTGGCGTGGGCGTTGATGCTGTCGCAGGCCATCGAATCCGTGACCCGGGTGTTTTACGCGCGCGCCGATCTCGATCTGATCATGTCCTCGCCGGTTAAGCTTGCCAATGTGTTCTCGGTCCGCATCGCGGCGATCGCGCTGTCCGTCATTGCGATGGCGCTGCTATTGTCGACGCCGTTCGTCGATGTTCTCGTGATCGGGGGCGGCTTGCGATGGTTCGCGGCTTACGGCGTCGTCGTCGCCATCGGCTTGTCGGCCGCGGCGGTTGCGATCGCAGTCACGATCGCGTTGTTTCATTTGATCGGTCCGAGCCGGACGCGGCTGGTCGCGCAAATTCTCGCGGCGATCGTCGGTGCCGGCTTCGTGATCGCGCTGCAGATCGCCGCGATCCTGTCCTACGGCACGCTGTCGCGGTTCGCGGTGCTGACGTCGGATGTCGCGGCGGGGTTTGCACCCGATATTGAAAGCCTGGTCTGGTGGCCGGCGCGCGCGGCGCTCGGCGATGGCGAAGCGCTGTTGTTTCTGTTGGCCGGCGGCCTCTTGCTGCTCGGCGCGGTGATGGCGATCTTCTCAGCCAGATTTGCCGACACCGTCGTCAGGGTTTCGGTGACCGCCTCACAGGTTCGTCGCGGCAACAGCGTCAGGACGTTTCGCGCAGGCTCGCGGCAACAGGCGCTGCGGTGGAAGGAATTCGTGCTGGTGCGTCGCGATCCCTGGCTGGTGTCGCAGACGCTGATGCAGCTGCTTTATCTGGTGCCACCGGCCCTGATGCTGTGGCGAAGTTTTGCCGACAGTTCGGCCGCCATCGTCCTGATCACGCCGGTTATCGTGATGGCGGCAGGTCAGCTCGCGGGTGGTCTGGCGTGGCTGACGATATCAGGCGAGGACGCCGCCGATCTGGTGGCGACCGCGCCGCTGCCGCCTTCGCGGGTGACCCGCGCCAAGATCGAAGTGGTGTTGATCTCGATCGGCGTGATATTCGCGCCGCTGATTGTCGCGCTGATATTCGCCTCGCCTGTACAGGCTGCGGTCACCGCTTCAGGCGTCATCATCGCGGCGGCATCGGCCACCGCGATCCAACTCTGGTTCCGCGTACAGGCGCGGCGCAGCCAGTTTCGCCGCCGCCAGACATCGTCACGGCTGGCGACGTTCGCGGAGGCGTTTTCCTCGATCGGTTGGGCCGCGACCGCGGCGCTGGCGCTGTCGATCCCTGTGGCCGCGCTCGTGACCGGATTAATGACCGCCGGCATCCTCGCGGCAACGTGGAAGATCAGCCCACGGCGGGAGTGATCGGCGGAGTAAGCGCTTACGCTTTGATCAACTCCATCACCGCAGCCGCCAATGCTTCGGGTTCTTCCTGCGGAAGATTGTGCCCCGCGCGCGGCACCACCCGGTGGGTGCGGCGATCGTTGAACTTCGCCGCGGACGCGGTGCCGTCTGTGGCGGGAGCAACGCCGTCGGCGTCTCCGTCCAATGTGATCGTGGGCACCGGAATGACAGGCAGCGCCGCCAGCCGGCGTTGCAGCTCGGCGTATTGCGGATCGCCATCGGCGAGACCGAAGCGATGCCGATAGCTATGGATCACCACATCGACGTAATCCGGATTGTCGAACGCCACCGCCGTCCGCTCGAAGGTCGCTTCATCGAAGTGCCAGTTCGGCGACCACTGCTGCCATAAAATCCTGGCGATCGCGCGCCGGTTGGCAATAAGGCCGGCCCGTCCGCGCTCGACCTGAAAATAATATTGGTACCAGAGCGGAACCTCGCGCTCCGGTTGCACCGGAACCATGGCCTTTGCGATATCCTGAATCAGATAGCCGTTCACCGACACCAGACCCGTGCATCGATCCGGCCACAACGACGCGGCCACGCAGGCGGCACGTCCGCCCCAATCATAACCAGCGAAAAGCGCACGCTTCACGCCAAGCGCATCCATCAGCGCGACCAGGTCCGCGCCGATCGCGGCCTGCTCTCCCGAGCGCGGCGTTGCCTGATCGCGGAAACGGGTTGGGCCGTAGCCGCGCACATAGGGAACAATGGTGCGGCAGCCCTGGGCGGCAAGCATCGGGGCGACGTCGACATAGGAGTGGATGTCGAACGGGAAGCCGTGCAGCAGTATCACAACCGGCCCGTCCGCAGGCCCCGTCTCGTAGTAAGCGATGTTGAGGACGCCGGCGTCGACGTGACGGAGCGGTTCCAGCCGATGCGACGAGGATGCCCGCGCCGGCGTTGCGGATTGTTCGGTCAGGGCCTGAGCCGAGCGTGTCGCCGCGAATTCCATGACTACAACTCCTGATATGGCCGCGCCGACGCTGGTGGTCCGGTCGCCTCAGGCACAGCAATCGTCCCGAGCCTATCGCTCAACTAGCGTCGCGGTGAATGGAGAAATGCCGCCATGACGAACGCAGAATTCGGCGATAGAGTGTCATTCCGGGCATCTCCTGGATGGGCCTTGCCATGTTGCGATCTTTCCCTGTCGTCTTCGCCTTGCTCGGTTCGCTGATCTCGTCAGTTGCCGCCCAGGAATCCTCGCGCAGCGAATGTCTGGCGATGGCGAGCGCCCCGCCCCGCGCCACGCCGGTCAGCCTTCGCAAGGCCGCTGCGAAGACTAACGAGGTCGCGATCACCTATGCCGGCCATTCGACCTATTACATCGACACACCAGGCGGAGTGCGGATCGCGACCGACTTCAGCGGCGCCTACAGGACCGGCCGGCTGCCCGACGTCGTCACCATGAACCGGGCTCACAGCACGCACTACACACTGTTTCCAGATCTTCACATTCAACACGTGCTGCACGGTTGGGGGGAAGATGGACGGCCTGCGCAAATCGCACAACGCGTCGGCGATGTCTACATCCGCAATGTGACCACCGACATCAGACGCTATTTCGGCGACGATTCCAACGCCGAGATGATCAAGGACGGCAACTCGATCTTCATTTTCGAGGTCGCCGGCCTCTGCATCGGTCATCTCGGGCACCTGCATCACCAGCTTGATGAAAGCCATTTCGCGGCGATCGGCCGGCTCGACATCGTGATGGTGCCGATCGATGGAACCTATACAATGTCGCTCGACGGCATTTCGGACATCACGCGGCGCTTGCGCGCCTCCGTCGTGCTGCCGATGCATCGTTTCATGACACCGCTCGACGAATTCATGCGCCGGATCGGCCAGCAATTCGAAATCGATGTGCGGACCGAGCGGACCCTGACAATTTCGCGGGATTCGCTGCCGAGCACGCCAACGGTCATTATTCTCGACGGGGTTTGAAAGCTTCATCTGGCGCTTGATTGTAAGGGGATTTTGCCTTACATCTCGGGCCGAGAAAAGAGGCCACCCATGGGCACGCTCACCGTTACCGCCAAAGGGCAAGTCACCCTGCGCAAGGATATCCTGAAGCATTTGGGCGTTCATCCCGGCGAGAAAATTGCCGTGGACAAACTTCCTGACGGCCGGATTGAGGTGAAGGCCGCGCGGCCTACGGGTAAGATTTCGGATGCTTTCGATTTCCTAAAAAAGAAGAATGGCCCGTCTCTGTCGGTTGAGGACATGAACAAAATCGCTGCCCGGGGCTGGGCCGGCAAGCGATGAAGATCACTGCCGATACTAACGTGCTGATCCGAGCCATTACCGGCGATAACGCGCAGCAGAGCAAGGCCGCCCAGACGGCGTTGAAGAAGGCAGATGTGGTCGCGCTGGCGATACCGGTGCTCTGCGAACTGGTCTGGGTATTGTCGCAGGGCTACAAGATTCCGTCGGGCGACATCGCGGAAACGATCCGGCGCCTGATGAATGGCGCGAGCGTCGTGGTGAACCGGCCCGCGGCGGAGGCCGGATTGGCCCTGTTGGATGCGGGCGGAGACTTTGCCGACGGTGTCATCGCTTATGAAGGAAACTGGCTCGGCGCGGATTCCTTTGTCTCCTTCGACAAAAAGGCCGTGAAGCTGATGGAAGCACAAGGCGGGCCCGCGCGGCTGCTGGCCTAGAGTCGCCAGCATCGCGCGACGCGCAAGAACGATGGCGCATGGGCATTCGACCTTGGGGTTCGAACGATCTTTAACAAGAATAAGAACAGGGAGTGAAAATTCATGGCCGCCAGCAATGCCCCCGCATCAAAGAGCGGGCTCTATGCCGATCCGCGCGAAGACTGGCTTGCGCAAAGGAAGGAAGAGGTTCTCGATCCACAGCGCCCGATCGTAGATCCCCATCATCATTTGTGGGATCGCGGCGGCCAGCGTTACATGATCGAAGAGATGGCGGCCGATATCGGCTCCGGCCACAATATCGTCGCGACCGTTTATGTCGATTGCCGCTCGATGTATCGCGCTCAGGGACCGGAAGCGTTTCGGCCGGTCGGAGAGGTTGAATTCGCCAATGGCGTCGCGGCGATGAGCGCCAGCGGCGGCTATGGCCCCGCCGCGATCTGCTCCGGCATCGTCAGCCACGTCAATCTGCTACTGGGTGAAGGCGCGCGACCCGTCCTCGAAGCGGAGATCATCGCCGGCAACGGCCGCTTCCGCGGCATCCGGCATTCGTCGGCATGGGATGCGGATGCCGACGTCGCCGGCATGTATGCCACGCGCCCGAAAGGCCTGTTGCTCGATCCGACCTTCCGCAAGGGCTTCGCCTGCCTCGCGCCGCTGGGCTTGAGTTTCGATGCGTGGCTGTTTCATCCGCAGATCGGCGAACTGACCGATCTTGCCCGCGCCTTTCCGGATACAAGAATAGTTCTCGATCATTGCGGCGGTCCGGTCGGCATCGGCCGTTACGCGAACCGGCGCGACGAGATTTTTCCCGTGTGGAAAGCGTCGATCCTTGAAATCGCCAAATGCCGCAATGTCGTCGTGAAGCTCGGCGGACTGGCGATGCGGCTGCTCGGTTATGATTTTCACGAGCGTCCGATGCCGCCATCGTCCGAAGACGCGGCAGCGGCATGGCGTCGCTATATCGAAACCTGCATCGAGGCGTTCGGTCCCGAGCGCTGCATGTTCGAGAGCAACTTTCCGCCCGATAAGGGCCAGTGCAGCTATCAAGTGATCTTCAACGCCTTCAAACGCATTGCCGCGCCATACAGCGAAGCGGAAAAGACCGCGCTGTTCTCAAAGACGGCGACGGAGTTTTACCGGCTCAAGCTTGGCTGATGTCCTAAGGGGTCATCGCGTGAGATTCCGCGCCCTGCGCGCCGGCATCGTAGTGCGCAATAGTTGGCTATTCCGCACTACGCACTATGCGCTGTCTCGGCATTGTCCGGTTGCGGATAGAGTTTCAAGAAGGCGGCGGTGGCGTCGCGGGCGCGCCGCGTGATCTCGCGCGGGCTCGGCCGATCGGCGACGCGAAGCAGCAGGCTCATCATCAGGTTGCCCCAGAGCAGCCCGGAAAAATGCTCGGCCATCTCGGCAGGCTGACCGCTGAGAAGTCCGGCTGATTGAGCCCGGGTCATGATCTCTCGCGAGGCGGCGCGACTCGTCTCGATGGCTATCGAGCTCAGTGCCTGTGCGACCTCGGGCGCGCGTACCGCCTCGGCGATCGCCAACCGGAATACGGCGATGACGGTGGGATCGCTTACCTCGCGCAGCAGCTGTGTCCCGAAGGTGGCCAGTACACGCGCCAGGCTCTCTCGATCATGCAGCTCCGGCAGGTCGGTCGGCACCTGCAATCGTTTGGCGCGCTCGCCGATGCATGCCATCAGCATTTCCTGCTTGCTGCCGACCAGCGCGTAAAGCTCGCGCTTGGAAACGCGCGCCCGTGTCGCGATCTCGAGTGTACTGGTCTCGGCAAAGCCGCTCTCCATGAACGCCGAGAATGCCGCGTCAAGAATGCGCTGGCGAACCGGGGTGTCGTCGGCTTCCCGACGCGGTTTCGAGCTCGATATCGCCATCATGTTTTTCCTTGACTTGGTACCATACGGTACCATATGTTTGAAGCAACTGGTACCATAGGGTACCAGCCCAGAGCAGAATGTACCAGGGCAGGACGTAAAGGAGTCGTAGCCATGGCAAAACCAGTTCTCGTCACTTCAGCGGCCGGCGGCAGACAAGGCAAGACCGGCCGGCACGTATCCGAAATGTTGCTCGCGCGCGGGGTTCCGGTTCGCGCCTTCGTCCACAGGATCGACGAACGCTCGGATCGGCTGCGCGCGCTCGGCGCCGAGATATTCGAAGGCGACTTGCTCGACGTCAGGTCGGTCCAGCGCGCAGTGCAAGGCGTCTCATCCGTCTACTTTGCCTATCCGGTCCAGGACGGGTTGCTCGACGCGACCGCGGCCATGGCCGTCGCAGCGCGCGAAGCCGGCATCTCGCGTCTCGTCAATCTCGTGATGCTGCAATCGTCGGTCGATGCTCCGACCCCGCGCATGCGGCAGAACTACCTGTCCGAGCAGGTCTTCGAATGGGCCGGCATCGGAGCGGTGCATGTCCGGGCCACGGTGTTCTACGAGAATCTCGGCTCGCAGGTGCGACTGAGCCTGCCGGCGCAAGGAGCAGTCCGGCTGCCTTGGGGCAATGAAAATACGGTACTCCCGCTTGTGGCCGGCGAGGACGTGGCGCGCGTTGCCGTTGGCCTGCTGACCAGCCCCTCGCTGACGGCAGGAACCGCCTATCCGGTGATCGGCACTGTCATTTCGCTGAAGGAGATCATCGCGACCTTCGGGCGCGTTCTCGGCAAGAATGCGCGCTACGAAGAAATCTCGGACGACCAGTGGCGCAGCGAGGCGCTTGCGCGGGGCCTCAATGCGCACGCAGTCGAACATCTTTCTTCGCTCTGGAAGGCGCTGCGCGCCGCGGGCCTCGATCCGCAGACCGCACGCTTCGCGGTGACGGATACGATCGAAAAACTCGGCGGCGCGAAGCCTAAGACGTTCGAGACGTTCGTCCGCGAGGGCCAAAGCGAATTGATGGCGAAATCCGCCTGACCCCCGATGGCAAATCGAGGGCTGCAATGGATAGCCGCCGTTCGCGGAGCGCGGTAGTATTGCCGCTGGTACGCGGCCGGCGCTGGCCGCGTCACTTGAGTTTGATCACGATTGCAACAGCGGAGCGGCGGAAACCGTCAGGCAACGCGACAATGCGCCGGCTAATTCCGAAGACGTCGGCGGATGGTGGACAACTTCAGAAATTCCCGAAGCTGCCAGCATTGGAGCGTCCAAATCTCGCGCTGAAGATGTCGCCAGGATGATCGGCATTTTCGGCGCAATATCATGCAGCGCAGTCGCGAAATCGAGGGCGGCACTAGCTCCAGGTTGGTGGCACAGGAGCGCTGCATCGAAGCGTGCTTGCACGGCATCGGCTAGCGCCGCCTCACGCAGCTCTGTGAAACCAACCGGCTCATAACCGAGCGCGGCCAGAATTTCCTCATGCCGCAGCAAGCGGCCGCGGTCCGCTTCAAGCACCAGTACTGTTTCGCCGACACCACGACCGGCTAAGCCGGGCGAATGTTGAACCGATATCGACTCGTTGGACGGGATGGATGGAAGCCAGATATCGAAACGGGTCCCAGTCCCAGGAGCGCTCTGAACCTCCACGACTCCGTCGTGTTCCCGGACGATGTCACGCGCTGTCGCGAGCCCAAGACCATTGCCATCGGGACGCGTCGTAAAGAATGGCTCGAAAATCCGCGCCAACGTTGCTTCATCCATCCCGCGCCCGGGATCGGAAATCGATACGACGACGAAGCGACCGGGGCCGATCCTCATCTGCCCGACCCGCGACGCGCCCGTTTCCCGCACCTCAATCTGAATCTCGATAACACCTGGTTCGTCCATTGCTTGTGCCGCATTGTTGCAGATATTCAGGATGACCTGCTGCAATTGTGCGGGCTCCGCCGATACGACCGTCATTTCGGATGTCTCGCTCACCGCGATCCCGACATGGGAAGGTAACGATGCAGCGAGCAACGACTTCGCTTCCGTGACCAGCGCCTTGATGCAGATGGGCTCCCGCCTTCCCTCGCGACGGCGTCCGAAAGTGAGAATCTGATCGACGAGGTCACGCGCCCGCTCCGCTCCTCGGCGGATCGCATCCAGATTGCGACGCGGCCGAGCATCTGAAGAGAGATGCTCTTCCACCATTTCCGTATGGCCGAGGATCCCGCCCAGGATATTGTTGAAGTTATGGGCAATGCCACTGGTGAACGTACCTACCGTCTCCATGCGACGGGCCTGCTGCAAGCGCGCCTCCAGCCGTATTCGTTCTTTTTCAATGGAGTGCCGACCAACGGCATAAACAATGGTATCGAGAGCCATGCGCAGCAGACTGAGTTCGCCGCGCGCGGTAACGCAACAAGGCCGGCCGATTGCATCAAAACCCAAGGCGACGCCGGTACCATCTTGGTCGACATGCGTCACGCACGCCCACCCACCCAGACCAAGGGCAATGCAAGCGTCTTTATTTTCTCCTGGCGGCATCCGATCGACGCGTGGAACGTGGATAATTCCATCGACGGCGGTGCTGAACTGAGCCGCAAGCGAAGGCGCGCCCTGCGGCCAGCCCGGCGAAAAGCTCATTCCCGCCCTGCACCAGACGTGCAACCGCGGCGCTGCGCCCCACAACACAAAATAAGCACGGTCTGAGCCGATGCACCGCGCCATATCGGCGAGACCCCGCTCGATCTCGGCATCAATATTCTGTGGCTGCGCGTTGATGAAGCGCATTGAGATGCCCGCGATGACGTGCTCGAATGCCGCGCGGCGCTGAAGGTCATTAGCCCGTGCCCGTAGTTGCAGGCCGAAATATACCAAGGCGGCGAGCAGCATCACGGAGGTCGCGTAAAGCAGAAGTCTGTTTTGGCGAGCCGAGGCCCGTGCGGCAAGTTGGCGTTTCACGATCAATGAACGAATGGCATCCTGTTCGCGAATGTTCGCCGCGGTGATCAACTCCCGCAGTAGGGCATCGGTCGCGGGCAGCAGGTTACGCAGTATCCCGCCGTGCGCAACCGCCGCCTGAATCGAATCGGCGTCACTCGGCGAACTTTGCAGGCGCGCAAGTTGCTCCAATCGATCCTGAACCTCGCCCGCGGCGGCCTGCGAGCTGTCGAGCGTAAGGTGCAGCACGGCAGCGGCGAGCGAACTGGCGGCTGCGACCACCGGCTTTTGGTCCGAGGCGGCAAGACGGGCACTGAAGATTCTAAAATAGACAAAAGAGTTCTGCAGCAACGCGTTCCTGCTCTTGAACTGCTCGACAAGGTCCTGCTGCCGGCGCGCGCGTGCCACCAGCGCTTCGATTGCAGCGCTCTCCTCGGAACCCGGGCCGGCTGCTTCAAGCAATCGATTCACGGCGTCGTCATACGCGTCGGTCAGCCGCGCCAACGCATCGTAATTTCGGGACAAGCCAGCGCGTGCGGTCAACACCTCGCGATTCATCCCACGCTCAAATCGTGTGAAGTCCTCGAGCGCTCGGAGTTCGCGGTCATAGCGAACCGAGTTCAGGTTCAACCCGCTCAATAACAGCCATGTCAGCAGCAAGAGGAAGAACAACACGATGATTGCAATAGATCTCATCCTCATGGTGACGCTCCGACAGGAGTGCCACGGTAATTTCCGGTCAAGGTCTTTAGATACGCAACAATCGCGTTTACCTGCTGGTCGGTCAGCGTCGAATTCAGCTGAGCAAAGCCCATTTTCCGAACGGCGTCATCGAGGGTCGGCGCGCTGCCGTCATGGAAATATGGCGGCGTCGTTGCGACGTTCCGCAGACTTGGCACGCGCAGAATTTCAGGCTTCGGCGACGCCAGCGGATGGAATATGCCATGCCGCTCGAAGAGATTGCCGCCGATATTTACGCCTTGGTGGCAGGAACTACATCCCAAAGACTTGAAGAGCCGATATCCATTCAGTTCGTCTGCCGACAACGCGGCCGCATCGCCCGCGAGCCAATGATCGAACCGGCTGCCGGGCGTCACGAGAGTTCGCTCAAAGCTGGCGATGGCGTCCGAAACATTTGCAGCGTCGGGCCCGCGGCCGTAGGCAGCGGCGAATTGCCGACGCATGCCGGGATCCGCTTCAAGCTTATCCACAATTTCGGAAGTGCTGGCGCCCATGATCCGGGGGCTTTCCAATGAAGCCAATGTATGTGACTCGAGCGTTCGGAATTTTCCTTCCCAACCGAAGCGGAAATTGAGCGCAGCGTTGAATATGGTAAGGGTGTTAAGCGGAAGCTCTGAGCCGTCCAAGCCGACGTCGTGACTATTTCTGCCTGCGCCATTTGTGCCGAGATCGTGGCACGATGAGCAACTACGGGAATTATCGTGAGAGAGGCGAGTATCCCCGAACAGACGTTCGCCGAGTTTAATCTTGAGCGGATCGGTTGTGGCAGCCTCGGGAACAGGGGTGATAGGTTCTTTGGCAGTTATGCTGTTGGATTCAGGCGACGGCTCAGGTGATTGCGATGGCGCCGAGGAAAGCTGCAAGCTGCTAAAAATCAGCACACAAATAGCGACGGCGCACCGCCGACCACGGGCGGTTGGAGCGATTCCAACTTCACCCGATTTGGGCAACTGTAGCGCAACTCTTCTGCGCGGCAACTTCAGGAATCTCTGTTCAAAGCCGAGATATTCCGCTCTCGGCATGGCTCGCGCGGTCTCGTCCAATTTTGCGCCATAACGGTGTTCATGCCGGCTGTGAGTCCTCTATGCCAGATCAAGCGGCCCGCCGCATTGCAGAAGCCGATTCCCGCGATTGCAAAATTGACCATGTCAGCAATCATGGCAGTACCTTACGGTCTGCTCGATATAAGACCGGTGGGGAATGCCCAAATTCCGCAATGTCAGGTCGTCGAGTTTTACCATGGCAGCAACGGCCTTTTGGATCTGTCGTTCGCGTAAGCTCTGATCGGCGGAAGCGAGCGCAGATCCAGCCGGCGTGGTTTGATCGGGATTGTGATCAAATCCGGGTGATGCCATGCCTTGGCTTGCTGTCGGCGAAATTAGATATTTAGGCGTGCGCCACTTGCGGAGCGAAATTTCCCTTGGCGTTGGGACTTTCCGTTCGTCTGGATGCATCTCGACTGGAAAGAATGCCGTTGGGTGCAAAGACGCACCGTATAAAGCAAAGCCTTCGATGAGATAATTGAACACTGACGACCAGAACCCGGTCTTCTGACAATCTGCCACCGCCATCATCACGGTTGGAAGCGGCTTCTCGCCTGCCAAGGCAAGCCGGCGCGCCGGCGTCGAGTTTTTGTCCGCAATGCTGCTATCGTCGCTCGCAACATCGTGCCTCCTGATAAATTCGTTTTCCGATCCAGATGAATGCTTCGCCAACATAAGATTGCTCCCACAAGCTGTTTGCGGAAGTAGTTTGGCGGTGTCCTGTTACGGGATCGTCTCCACGATGGGCAATGTCGTTACGATCGCAACTCGCGCCGCCATAATTGCGGCTCGCGGCCGCCGTCGGCGGCGTCATATTTTCATCACTTTTCAAAATGGTTCGACCGCAAGCGCGAAGACATAGCCGATGCCGCGCTCGGTCTGGATGACGCGCGGTGCACTCGGATCGACTTCCAGCTTGCGCCGCAATCGCAAAACCTGGACATCGATGCTTCGATCGAAAATATCTTCGTGAATTCGGGTGGCTTGCAACAAATGCTCCCGCGAGAGAGGCCGCTGCGGCGCTTCGAGAAACGCCAGCAGCAACGCATACTCACCTTTGCTCAGCGCGACCGGGGTCGCATTGGGATCAACGAGTCTTCGGCCGCGACGCTCAAGCCGCCAGCCGTCGAACCTGTACCCGCCTCGCTCCGGATCATGGGCTCGTGCGATCCGCCCCATCTCCTGTCGCCGCAACACGGCCCGGACGCGTGCAAGCAATTCCCTGAGGCTAAATGGTTTTACGATGTAATCGTCCGCCCCGAGTTCGAGGCCGACGATGCGGTCAATTTCGTCGGGACGATGGCCGGTGGTGATGATAACCGGAATATCCGAATGCGACCGAATTTCTCTCAAAAGGTCCAGCCCGTCATCCTGACCAAGCCGTAGATCCAGTATTATCAGAGTGGGATACGATCCTTCAAAATGACGATTGAGCTCAAGTCTGTTCGACACCGACGTGGCCGGCAAATTATGGTCTTCCAGATACCTGGTCACCATCTGCCGTAACGCCGGATCATCATCAACAACGATTATGTGGCCGGCACTCGTAAGCATAAAATGAACTCGACTGTGAACAGACCTGGCATCGAACAGACCTGGCATCGAACAAACCTGGCATCGAACAAACCTGGCATCACGATCTGCTCGGCAACATCACGCCCGCTCTGCGCGGATAGAAGACAATCACCGCCAGGACCCGCCCAGTCCATGCCGCTTAATCAGATGTGCTCTGGCCCAAACCGGAGCAATGCAACGCATGCGACTCATCTATGGCCTGCAAGACGTCTTAAAACTGCTAATGTGCGATTTTGGAAAACTTCTAATGCGCGATTTGTAATGCGAGGTCTTTGGAGTGTCCTTAATTCAGAAGCTTCTTTTATGTCTGCAGCGTCTTTATGGGTTCAACTTTCGATCAAAATCATTTGATGATTCGCCTTCGCCGCGTATTATTCGGCGACCACATTGTGCCTACCGGTAGCGGGAATGGCAGAGCGGAGAACGTTGTCAGGATCATAGATGCCGCTGCTGTCGAGCGTAGCAAGCCAGCACGTCTCCATAAACACGCGTTGTCCAGTGACGAGAAACGGATCGAATACGGCCAGCGAGGCACCATAGAGCATCGCGTCCACGGTACCGTGGCAAGACCAACGGCGGGCGATCCCCGCCGTTTTCTGTTCACACCCGGCTATTGTTTGGAAGGGTCTATCTATTCCGAGCGACGCGCCGGGCCGGCCGCTCGTCGGGTTGTTTCGGCTGCGACGGCGCAGGTCCGATTTGGAAACGGCGAGCCTTGTCATTGCTGGACGCCATGGTCTGCAACATGTTGCGATCGACCTTGCTCAGCGCATTGCGGGGCAATTCGTCGAGTATCGCGAGATCCTCGGGGACCTTATAAGATGCCAGCCGCGTCGCGACGTTGCGGAGGATTTCGGAAACGACTGCGTCCCTCGTTCTGTTCGCGAGCTTTACGAAACCGAACACACGTTGACCGAGCACATCATCCGGTATGCCGACCACCGCGGCTTGCTCGACCGCGGGATGGGCGGCGACCAGCGCCTGCTCCACTTCGGCTGGCGAGATGTTGGTACCGCCGCGAATGATGATGTCCTTCTTGCGGGATATGAACCAGAGCTCGTCTCCCTCGCCACGCCGCATCAGATCGCCGGTATGATACCAGCCGGCCCTCAGGCTTTCGTCCGTCGCTTGAGGGTCGTTCCAGTAACCGTCGAAGACGTTTGCCCCGCGGATCAGGAGTTCTCCAACCTCGCCGTCGGCGACGTCGGCGCCGTTGTCGTCGATCAACCTGACTTGCGCGCCCTTCGCGATCCGCACGACCTGCCCGTGTTGCAGACCGAAGGTCAAAGATCCAACGACTTCCGTTGCGCCCCAGACATTGTAGAGGGGTGCGCCCAAGATCGAAGGAGCCCGCTCCTGCAGATCGATCGGGCAGACATCCGCTCCGGTCAGACAGATTCGCAAGGATGCCAGGTTGCGCGGCCGGGCTCGCTGGCACTCGAGCAGTGCCGCATAATGGGCCGGGAAACCAAGACACCAGGTGCAACGATGGCGTTCAATGCTGTCGAGGACGGTGTCGGCGTCGAAGCACTGGAGCAAGACGAAAGGAGCACCGAACTGGATATAGGACAGGAAGCTGATGAGCCCGCTCATATGCGCCATGGGCAACGGCATGATCACGATATCATCGGCCGAAAAGCCCCAATGCTTGATGATCAGGTCTACCGATTCAGATAGCGTTGCCGGCGTATGAATGACGAATTTGGGCTGGCCGGTGGTCCCGGATGTGTTGATCAGCACCGCGGGTTCGTACGAGGCGGGCGAGACCGACAAACTCTCGTCAGTGGCCACGTCGAATAGCGCTTCCCACGGCTGGACGCCGTGGTCTTCGAAGGTTCCGTTGACGACAAAGCGCTTGCCCGGCGCAAGTATCGAGACGTCAACCGGGGCGGCATTGTCGTAGAGGTCCGCTTCGCCGATGTAGAGCGCGGGCTTCAGTCGCTGCAGAATTGGAGCGAGTTCGGCGAATTTGAACGCGGTTCGCAACGGCGCCGCGATAGCCCCCAATTTAAAGCAGGCATAGTAGGCGACGACCAATTCGGGCCTGTTCATCATATGAAGGGCAACGCGATCGCCCGGCCCGACGCCGCGCGCCGCAAGTCCGCGCGCAAGGCGTTCGGTTTCAGCGCCAAGTCGTTCGTAAGTCCAGATCTCTTCGTGAAACACGAACGCCGCGCTTTTTGGCCGAGTTTGCGCTTGGTGCATCAAAGCACCGACCGGAGTCACTTTCATTGGCTGGTCTCCTGTTGCCGATATGGGGCACCCAACCTGGACGAGCTGCGCTACCGGGCGATTTCAGTCTCGGGAAAACGGTTACGATTGTAGGCGAGCGACCAAACCCGCGGCAAAAACCAGGCGCGAGAGGAATGGCCCGAAGAAGCCTCGTGAACGGGCAATTTTTTCGCTCTTCAGGGAGCTGACTTGGCCTGCAATTATGAAGTATGAAGGCTGCGATGGATAGGCGCCGTTCGCGGAGCGCGCTAGTATTGCCGCCGGTGCGTGGCCCGCTTTGAAAGTCTTTCATCGCAGACGTTCGCAAACGCCCTGGAGCGAGATGGAAACATGAGCGAACCAACGCAGCGCATGATCGAGAGCAACGGCATCCGCCTCAATATCGCCGAGCAGGGCGAGGGGCCGCTGGTGCTGTTGTGCCACGGCTTTCCCGAATCCTGGTATTCCTGGCGCCATCAGATTGGCGCGCTTGCCGCGGCAGGCTTCCACGCCGTCGCCCCCGACATGCGCGGCTACGGCAAGAGCGACCGCCCCGAAGCGATCGATCAATATACGATGTTTCATTTGGTCGGCGACCTCGTCGGCCTGCTCGACGCACTCGAGGCTCCGACCGCCGTCATCGTCGGCCATGACTGGGGCGCGGGCATCGCCTGGCAAGCGGCACGCCTGCGCCCCGACCGTTTCCGCGCCATCGTGGCCCTCAGCGTACCGTTCCGGCCGCAAAGCCCGGTGCGCCCGACCAGCGTCATGCCGCAGACCGCGGACGCTCAATTCTACATGCTGTATTTCCAGCAACCGGGCCTCGCTGAGGCCGAGCTGGAGCGGGATCCGCGCGCGACCGTGAGCAAGATGCTTTACGGCGCGTCTGGCGAGGGTGTTGCTGCAATCGGCGCGGCTGCTGCGAGCAGCGGGGCAGCCGCAAGCATCGGCATGGTGCCGCGCGGCGGCGGCATGTTGCGAGGCCCCGAGGCGCCAGCGACGCTGCCGGCATGGCTCAGCGAACATGACCTCGATTTCTACGCCGGCGAGTTCAAGCGAAGCGGCTTCCGCGGCGGCCTTAATTATTATCGCAACCTCGACCGCAACTGGGAGCTGATGGCGCCTTTCGCGGACATGAGGGTGACGGTGCCGGCGCTCTATGTTGCGGGTGACCGCGACATGGTGATCGCCGGCCCCGGCATGGACCAGCATCTCGCCAACCTCAAACACTTCGTGCCCGCACTGCGCGACATACTGATGCTCCCCGGCTGCGGCCACTGGACCCAGCAGGAGCGCCCCGGCGAGGTCAGCGCCGCGATCATCGATTTCGTCCGC
>Ga0137415_10002844_pt1 | contig 17153 bp, 19 predicted proteins | sample CZODoug3_1_1_16f_FD_183082 | JGI IMG/M metagenome (GOLD analysis project Ga0137415, IMG submission 183082) | Vadose zone soil fungal communities from Angelo Coast Range Reserve, California, USA - CZODoug3_1_1_16fungal (Hybrid Assembly) | ecosystem: Environmental > Terrestrial > Soil > Vadose...
AAATAGGCGCGCTTGGTGCCGCCCACCAGGCGGGCGAATTCTTCGATGGTGGCGACGTCGCATCCCGTGATGGCCGCGGCCCACTCCGGCGAGCGCGACCGCAGATGCTCCTCGAGCTCGCGCGGCGCATCGGTGTGACGGTCGAGATAGGCGCGATCGGCCTTGTGGTCGCGAAACAGGCAATGCATCACCGCGCAGGCGAGCGCGCCGTCGGTGCCGGGCCGCACCAGCACGGCGAGATCCGCCTGCTCCATGGTGGCGTTCATGTAGACGTCGACCGCGACGATCTTGGCGCCGCGTTCCTTGCGGGCGCGGATCGCGTGGGTCATGACGTTGACCTGGGTATTGACCGCGTTGGTGCCCCAGATCACGACCAGGTCGGACTTGGCCATCTCGCGCGGATCCGGGCCGGCGATCTTGCCGGTGCCGGCCGCAAAGCCCGCATAGGCGGTGTTCACGCAGATGGTCGAATGGAAGCCGGAATATTTTTTGGCATGGCGCAGCCGCTGGATGCCGTCGCGCATCACCAGCCCCATGGTGCCGGCGTAGTAATAGGGCCAGACCGCCTGCGCGCCGTCGCGCGCTTCGGCCGCCAGCAGCCGCTCGGCGACGAGGTCGAGCGCGTCGTCCCATGAGATCGGCACGAACTCGCCGCTGCCCTTGGGGCCCTTGCGCCGCAGCGGTTGAAGCAGGCGATCGGGGTGATGCACGCGCTCGGCGTAGCGCGCCACCTTGGCGCAGATCACGCCCGCCGTGTAGCTGTTGTCGGGAGCGCCGCGCACGCGTCCGATGGTGCGCTGGTCGAGGACCTCGACCTCGAGCGCGCAGGTCGACGGACAATCATGCGGGCAGGCGGATGCGCCGATCCGTATCGCGCCGGGGAGAGATCGGATCGGCTTGTTCACTGCGGCGTCGCCTCCGATGTCAGGGACCGAACGCCAACAACAGATCCTCGCCGCGGGGCTCCGTGGTCACTCCGCCGCCAGTTGGCGCTTTTCCTGCTCGCTCTTTTCCTGGGCGCGCTCCTTGGAGCGCCGCCACATCCCGCCCACAAGCAGGACCAGGATCGCGCCGACCAGCGCCGCGAACAGCGTGGCGTAGTGGAAACCATCCTGGCCGAGCTTCGGCACCAGATAGGCCTCGACCACCGGATCGGTCGCAATCACCTCACCCACGATCCAGCCCAGGAGGCCGGCGCCGGCCCATACCAGGATCGGGTAGCGTTGCAGCACGGACATGATCAGGGCCGCGCCCGCCACGATCAACGGGATGCTGACCGCGAGACCGATCAGGATGAGCGCGAAGTTGCCCTGCGCGGCCGCCGCGATCGCGATCACGTTGTCGAGGCTCATGACGATGTCGGCCACCGCGATGATCCGCACGGCGCGCCAGAGATGCTCGACCGCCTCTACTTCATCGTCGTCCGGATCCTCGGGAACCAGGAGCTTGGCCGCGATATAGAACAGCGCGATGCCGCCGACGATCTTGAGGTAGGGCAGCAGCATCAGTTGCGCGATCACCACGGTGAAGATGATGCGCAACACGACCGCGACTCCGGCGCCGAGGATCATGCCCCACAGCCGTTGACGCGGCGGCAGCCCGAGACACGCCATCGCGATGACGACGGCGTTGTCGCCGGAGAGCAGGACGTTGATCCACATGATCTTGAGGAGCGCGACCCAGAACGCCGTCTGGCCCATCTCGCCCCAGCCGCTCCCGATCATCGCGAGCCACGCAGACGGATCCGTCATTTGTCCCATCGAGCCCACCGGATGTTCCCTCGTTTATTGCCGCTCGCGTCGGCATCGTCGGGCCACTTTACCGCCGAACCCGGCCTCCTGGCCAGCACACCGTCGACGGCAAAACGCCACGCGTGCCGGACCTCAGCCCACGATCTCGTTGCCGGCGAAGAACTGGGCGATTTCCTGCTTGGCGGTGTCGGCCGCGTCGGACCCGTGGACCGAATTCTCGCCGATCGACTTCGCGTGGACCTTGCGGATGGTGCCGTCCGCCGCCTTGGCGGGGTCGGTGGCGCCCATGACGTCGCGATATTTCGCGATCGCGTTTTCGCCCTCGAGCACCTGCACGACCACCGGCCCCGAGGTCATGAAATCGACCAGCTCGCCGAAGAACGGCCGGGCGCGATGCACCCCATAGAAGGTCTCGGCCTGATCGCGGGTGATGCGCAGGCGCTTCTGCGCCACGATGCGCAGGCCCGCCTGCTCGATCATCGCATTGATCGCACCGGTCCGATTGCGCGCGGTCGCATCGGGCTTGATGATCGAAAAGGTACGCTCGATCGCCATTGAAAACGTCCTTGAGGGGAAAGATCGACGGGTCGCGGGCTTATAGCGGCCGGCCTCACGGGCGGCAAGGCCCGTCGGAGTTCGCCCGCTCCGCCGCCGACCCTGGAATGTCCCGGTCAGAATTTCTCCACCCAGGGCCGCAGCTCCATCTCCCAGGTCCAGGCGCTCCGCGGCTGCCGCAGAAGATGCACATAGGCGGCCGCGATCGCGTCGGGGTCGAGGAGGCTGTCGGGCTTGTCGGGCGCCGCCGGCCGGCGCTCCGAGCGGATCCCGCCGTCGACCACCACATGGCCGATGTGAATGCCCTGCGGCGACAGCTCGCGGGCGAGGCTCTGGGCGAGACCGCGCAATGCGAATTTGCCCATCGCGAAGGGCGCCGACTGGGCATAGCCCTTCTGGCTCGCGGAAGCGCCGGTGAAGAAGATCGCGCCATGCTGCTGCGGCACCATCCGGCGCGCCGCCGCCTGCGCCACGAAAAAGCCGGCGAGCGCCGACACGCGCAACGACTTCTCGACCTCGTCGGCGTCCAGCTCGATGAACGGCCCGCGCACGCGATAGCTCGCATTATAGGCCACGACGTCGGGCGCGCCATGCTGGTCGAGATCGGCGAACAGACGCTCGACGTCGGCGCGGCGCGACGCATCGCAGGCAAACACCTGAGCGCGGGTCTCCTCGGCGAGCACGCCCAATTTATCCGGGTTGCGCGCCGCGAGCGCGATCGAAAGCCCGTCCCTGGCGAAGGCGCGCGCCAGCGCGGCGCTCAACCCCGTACCGGCGCCGACGATCAGCGCCTTGCGGTATTTCGGATCCGTCATGGAATTGGCCCCGGTTTGCCGCTATATCGGCTTGGAAGTTGCCGCATTTTTCACGCACCTGTATGGCGCATTTCAGCCGGGAGACTAATACATGCGTAGCATCATTGCATTCCTGCTCGGCGTCGCGGTCACCATCGGGGCCGCTTATGTGCATGACACGACGACGGCCGGGCCGGCCGCGAAGCCGGTGGTGAATTGGGATCAACTCGGCGAGGTCACGCGTGACGCCGTCGACGCATTGCGGGCGCAGTGGAACAAGCTGACGAAGTAGCTCGCCTGCGCGCCGCCGGCGCGATCTGTCAGATGGGGCGGCCGGCGCCGCTGGGCTCGGTTTCGCAATGCCGCAGCGCGGCCACGATCTCCTGCTTGTCGAGCCGGCTGCCGTCATCGCCTTCGATCAGCAAGGCCGTGTGCCCGGTGCCGTCGAGATGTTTGGCCCACCTCATGGCCTCGTCGAGCGAAGAAAACTCCTTGAACAGCATGCGGTCCTTTTCGACGGCCCTGAAACCACCCGCGCCCTGCGGGCCGCTATACACGCGATAAGCCATGGCTGCCTCCTTGTGGCCCTGCGCCCCAAACGCGCCGTCCGCGTCCTTGATTTGAAAACGTATCACCGGGCGTCGCGGTTCCGCGTGTTGACCGTGCGAGGGTCGGAGCGATAGCCTGACCACAACAACACACGGCGGGAGGGTTTCGATGGCATGCGCTCTTCGATGGCTGCTGGGCGTCGGGATTTTGGCGGGCATGACCATGACGTCGCAAGGACAGCCCGCGCCGCCCGCCCCGCCCCCGGTGCCGGACGGCCCGCGCTACGTCGTGACCTACGTCGATGTAATGCAGACCGCGAAGGACGAAGGCGCCGCCCTGGTCCGTCAGTTCCGCGACGCGAGCCGCAAGGACGCCGGCAGTTTGCGCGTGGAGGCGGCCCGGCGGTTCGGCTTGCCGAACCAGTTCGTGATCCTGGAAGTCTGGAAAGATCAGCCGTCATTCGACGCGCACGCCCAGGCGGCGCACACAACCCAGTTCCACGACAGGCTCAAGGCGATCCAGAACGCGCCTTACGACGAGCGTGTCCATTTCCCGCTGTCGGTCGGCCCGCTGCCGGCCAGCCTCGGCGGCCCCGCCATCATCGGGGTCACGCATGTCGACGTCATCCCGCCGCAGCGCGAGAACGGGACGGCGCTCGTGAAGCAGCTTGCCGATGACAGTCGCAAGGATGACGGCAATCTGCGTTTCGAGGCGGTGACGCAGACCAACCGGCAGAACCATTTCACCGTGATCGAGATTTGGAGGAACCGTAAGACGGCGGACGCCCACAGCATGAACGCGAAGACGCGGGCGTTCCGCGACAAGCTCGCGCCGGCGAGCGGCGCGCTCTACGATCAGCGGTTCTACAAAGCGCTGGATTAGCCCGCGCCCAGGATCGCCGGCTCAGGGAAGCGTGTCGTCCAGGCCCTGGTCGCCGAGGCTCTTGTCTTTCACCCCATGGCCGGGGCTGTGCCTGCGCGGGACGAGGCGCCGGCTGGCGCTCAGCTCGTCGATGTCGCGCGACAGATAATCGATCGTCTGGACGCTGGCGCGCCGGTGAACGATCCAATCGGTTGCGGCGTCGATCACCGCCGGCGCGGCCGCAAGCAAAAGCAGCAGCAGAATGAATACCGCCGTCAACCACTTCATCGACATCGTCGCCCCGGTTAGTGTCGGAATTATACCCTGCCGGCGCCACGGCGCGAGGGCCAAAAGCGGGCCAAAAGGCGACAATATTGGACGAGGTCCGCTTGCCGCCGGCGCCCCGGCTGATCGATAAAGCGCCCAGGAGAAGCCGATGCGCGCCGCCAGCTACGAAGCCAATGGTCCGGCCGCCCAGGTGTTGCGCCTGGGCGATCTGCCGACCCCGGAGCCCGGACCCGGCGAGGTGCGGGTCCGGCTCGCGACCTCGGGCGTCAACCCGTCCGACGTGAAATCGCGCGAAGGCCGCACCCGCAAGATCGCCTTCCCGCGCGTGATCCCCCACAGCGACGGCGCCGGGGTGATCGACAAGGTGGGAAGCGGCGTGCCGCCCTCGCGCGCCGGCGAGCGGGTCTGGGTCTGGAACGCGCAATGGAAGCGCCCCTTCGGGACCGCGGCCGAATATGTCGTGCTGCCGGCCGCGCTCGCGCTCCCGCTGCCCGACCATGTCGGCTTCGCGGAAGGCGCCTGCCTCGGCATCCCGGCGATGACCGCCGCGCACGCGGTCGCCACCGCCCGGCTGAATGCCGCCTCGACCGTTCTGATCCCGGGCGGCGCGGGAGGCGTGGGTCACTACGCCATTCAATTCGCCAAGGCGCGCGGCGCCGTGGTGATCACCACGGTGAGCTCGGACGAGAAGGCGGCGCTCGCCCGGCGGGCCGGCGCCGACCACGTGATCGACTACAAGCGCGAGGACGTCGCCGCGGCCGTGATGGACCTGACCGACCAGGCGGGCGTCGACGCCGTCATCGAGATGGATCTCGCCGCCAATGCCGGGCTTTATCCCGGCATTCTGCATGCGCGCAGCCAGGTCGTGGTCTATGGCACCGGCAAGGCGGAATCGCAGATTCCGAGCCAGTTCCTGCTCGTCAATGCGGTCACGCTGAGATGGATCTTCGTCTACGAGCTCACCAAAGAGGAACGCGCGGCCGCCATCGCGGCCATCACCGGCATGATCGAGGCGCGGCGCCTGATCCATAATGTGGCGCTCACCCTGCCGCTCGACCGGGTCGTGCAGGCGCACGAGACCGTCGAGCAAGGCAAGGCGGCCGGGAACGTGGTGCTGACGATCCCGTGACGGGTCAGTTGTGCGGCACCGGCGTCATGACCGGCTTGTCCTTGGGCTTGAGCCGCACGATCAGGAGCTTGGCGCCGCTCGGCTCGGCCTCGCCGCGATGGACCACATTGGCATTCATGTGCAGGCCCTCGCCGGGCTTGAGCACGCGGTCGGGCTGGCCATCGACCTGGAGCTTGATCGCACCCTCGAGCACATAGGCGATCTCGTGGCCGTCCGGATGAATATGCCAGGGCACGCCGGCGCCGGGGCCGAAGCTCACCTCCTGCATCAGCATCTGTTCGTAGGTGCCGCCGACCAGCGGGTCGTCCATGACGGTTTTCGAGGTGATCGGCTGCTGTTGGGCTCCGACGATCGATTGCGTCGCAAGTCCGGCCCCGAACGCGAGGGCGATCGCGGCGCCGAGGAGCAGTATTCGTTTCATGGCGTGGTCCCGATGGGTTGGAGGTGAAGGCCGAGCGGCCGGCGAGGGTTCGACGCACGAAGTGTAACGCGACCCGATTGCCCCTGTCGCCCCCTCCCCGGCGCCCCTTGATCCGCTTCGCGGCGCACCGATATGCGGCCAAGAGGGTGCCATCATGGCCCGCTTTCTGATCTTGCTTGGGCTCGTCATCCTGGCGGTCGGCCTGTTGTGGCCGTTCCTGTCGCGGCTCGGGCTTGGCCGCCTGCCCGGCGACATCGTCGTTCAGCGCGACAATTTCACCTTCTATTTTCCGCTGATGACCTGCATCCTGATCAGCGTCCTGCTGAGCGTCGTTTTCTGGCTGTTCAATCGCTGAGCGCTGCACTGCCCGTGTTCATGGGACAGCGCCGGCGACCGCGGCATTCTCTCCGGCCGTCGTCACATCCTGAACACGCCGAACTTCGTCTGCGGGATCGGCGCATTGAGGGCCGCCGAGAAGGCCAGCCCCAGAACGCGCCTCGTCTCGGCCGGCGCGATGATGCCGTCGTCCCACAGCCGCGCAGTGGCGTAATAGGGATTGCCCTCCGCGTCATACTGCTCGCGGATCGGCTGCTTGAATTCCTCCTCCTCGACCTCCGACCATTTGCCGCCGTCCGTTTCGATGTTGTCGCGCCGCACCGTCGCGAGCACGCTCGCGGCCTGCTCGCCGCCCATCACCGAGATGCGCGCATTCGGCCAGGTGAACAGGAAGCGCGGCCCATAGGCGCGCCCGCACATGCCGTAGTTGCCGGCCCCATAGGACCCGCCGATGATCAGCGTGATCTTCGGCACCTGGGCGCAGGCGACGGCGGTCACCATCTTGGCGCCGTCCTTGGCGATCCCGCCCGCCTCATAGTCGCGCCCCACCATGAAGCCGACGATGTTCTGCAGGAACAGCAGCGGGATGCGGCGCTGGCAGCACAATTCGATGAAATGCGCCGCCTTGAGGGCCGACTCCGAATAGAGGATGCCGTTGTTGCCGAGGATGCCGACCGGAATGCCGTGGATATGCGCGAAGCCGGCGACCAGCGTGGTGCCGTAGAGCTGCTTGAACTCGTCGAATTCGGAAGCGTCGACAAGCCGCGCCACGACCTCGCGCACGTCGTATTGCTTTTTCAGGTCGACCGGCACGATGCCGTCGAGCTCTTCCGTGGCGAAGGCCGGCTCGCGCGGCGGCGCAAGCGGGATCCCGACCGTCTTCCGGGTGTTGAGGTTGGCGACGACGCGGCGGGCGAGCGCGAGCGCGTGGCGATCGTCGAGCGCATAGTGATCGGCGACGCCGGAGCGGCGCGCATGGACCTCGGCGCCGCCCAGATCCTCGGCCGACACCACCTCGCCGGTCGCGGCTTTCACCAGCGGCGGCCCGCCGAGGAAAATGGTCCCCTGGTTGCGCACGATGATGGTCTCGTCCGACATCGCCGGCACATAGGCGCCGCCGGCCGTGCACGATCCCATCACCACCGCGATCTGGGCAATGCCGAGCCCCGACAGCGTCGCCTGATTGTAGAAAATACGCCCGAAATGCTCGCGATCGGGAAACACCTCGGTCTGGTGCGGCAGGTTGGCGCCGCCGGAATCGACCAGATAGATGCAAGGCAGCCGGTTCTCGCGCGCGACCTCCTGGGCGCGCAGGTGCTTCTTCACGGTGATGGGATAATAGGTGCCGCCCTTGATGGTGGAGTCGTTGGCGACCACCACGCATTCGCGGCCCTCGATGCGGGCGATGCCGGTGATCAGCCCGGCCCCGTGGATGGCGTCGTCATACATGTGGTTGGCGGCGAGCGGTGAAAGCTCCAGGAAAGGCGAGCCCGGATCGATCAGCGTCATGACCCGGTCGCGCGGCAGGAGCTTCCCGCGCCCGAGGTGGCGTTCGCGTGCGCGCGCCGGCCCGCCGGCGGCCGCCTCGTCGCGACGCTGCTGGAGCTCCGCCACGAGTTCCCGCATGCGCATCGCATTGACCCGAAACTCGGCCGCTGCGGCATCGATTCGGGACGCCAGAATCGCCATGATTTTCCCCCTGAAGAGGCTGCCTTTCCACGCAAACATAACGCCCCGGTGCCCGCACACCCGCCAAAAAAATTTTCGGGAACCGGAACACTTCGCGAATTGCCCAATATGGCAATATTTCCCGTGGCCGAACACACAAACGAGTGCGCGGGGGGAACAGACCTGCGTGTTCCCGGTTGTAGACGGGTGAGGCGAAAGTTGTCCGGTTGAAAATCAATACGCCCTTACGTTGGACCAAAACAGAGGAGATTCCCATGAGGAAGTTGATGACCATCGCCGCGGCCGGCGCCCTGATGGCGGGCATCGCCGTAGCCAATGCCCAGACACCTAACGCGCCGGGCAGCACCCCAGGCGCGGGTTCGCCGGGCCAGGACCAGCGCGGCGGCGACATGGAAGGCAGCAAGAAGACCCCCGGCTCTGCCGACACGCGGGTGAAAGACGCGCCCCCGTCGACATCGGGCGCCGCGACGACCGCCCCGAGCACCAGGCCGAATGCGATGGCGCCTGCCGAGAAGAACGACAGCAGCATCCATCAGTCGGCCGGCGACCGCGATTCGCGCGGGACGCCGAAGGATTCGAAATAAGTACGCCTGACGGACCTCATCGATGGCGGAGCGTCGCGAGGCGCTCCGCCATCGGCAATAGGCTACAGAAAATTTGGAATTCTAAAATTTGGAATTCTAGTGCGGTGCGCACAGCTTTTATTAACGGATGTTCAAAGATCGGCTGCTGCGTTGCAACCTCCAGTCCTTTATGCGGTGTCTTTGAACCATGCGGCGGCAATTTGGAACAGCTTGCGCAACGCCCGCGTTGAGATGACAAGCGCCCCGCAGACCGCGGCGAAGAATTCCGCGGTCGTTGGGCTTACGGTTATGCGCGGGGCAAACGCCAAGGAAAGTGAAAAGGAGATTGTGATGATCAAGAACAAACTTCTGGTTGCCGCGGCCGTCGCGGCCTTGTCAGCGGGCTCCGGCCTCGCGCTAGCGCAGGGGACCAGCCCCTCGTCAGGCGCGCAGAAGGATCAGGGCTCTCAGGGGTCGATGAGTTCGCCGCAGAACAGGTCGACCACTGGCGCTGGTGCGCAGAACGGGTCGACCACTGGCGCTGGCGAGAGATCCGAGACCAAGGGCTCTGAGACCAGGGACTCCCTGGATCAAAAAGGCTCAAACGCGCGCGGCGCCCAGGGCGAGCAGCGAAAGAGCGAGACGCCGGGTGACAAGCGTTCGAACGCGCGCGGCGCGCAGGGTCAGGACCGCAGCAAAAGTGGCACCACCGGCCAGGCGCCCAGCCAGAGTCAGAACCAGCCAAGCCAGGGCCAGAATCAGATGCAGAACCGGTCTGGGCAGACGACTGGGCAGGGCGCCCAGCAGCCCAGCACATCTGGCCAAGCGCCCGCGGAGCGCGGCACGACGAGCCAGCAGCCTGGCACGCCGCAAGGGCAGCAACCCGGCGCCCAGGGTCAAGGCCAAACCGGCGGCCAAACTGGAACGAGCACCAGCACGTCGGTCCAGCTGAACACGCAGCAACGGACGCAAATCTCGCAGGTCGTGCTCCAGCAGAGGAACGTGCCGCGCGTGAGCAACGCCAACTTCTCGATCAGCGTGGGTGCGGTGGTGCCGCGGACCGTCCAGTTCGTGGATGTTCCTGAAGAGGTGATACGCATCCATCCGGCTTTCCGTCGGCACAAGATCTTCCTCGTCCGAGAAGAGATCGTGATCGTCGAACCGGAGACGCTGAAGATCGTGGCCGTCATCCCGGCGCACGTCTGACGAGATCGCGGCGCCGTCAATCGGGGGAGCCTTGCGGCTCCCCCTTACTTACAAAAGGGGCGGTTGAGGCCGCCCCTTTTTCGTTTAGTTTGACGGGGCGTGCGCAATCTCCGCGCCGTCCGCCAGCGAATTTGCGCACGCACTGACAATAAACCCTGCTCCACCGGAACTCGTACCGGTGATGCCGCGTTGAGCGGTGTTACACGGTTTTTATGCGGTTGCCGGAATGATCTGGCAAGCACGGGGCTACCTAGGGAGAATGCAAACATGGTGACGACACGGAAAAACAACCTGTTGATCGCCGCGGCGGTCGCCGCTTTGATGACTGGCTCGGGCTTCGCGCTGGCCCAGGGCGCCCCTGACGCCAACACCAAGGCCAACCCGGCCGCCAAGAGCGCGCCGGCGGAGAAGATGGCGCCGGGCGCGGCCGAGCAAAAAGCTCCGGGCGCGGCCGAGCAAAAGGCTCCGGGCGCGGCCGACAAGGGCGCGCAGAAATCCGAGGACAAGAGCTTGCCCTCGAAGCGGCAGAGCCAGACCGCGCCGGCCAATAAGAGCAAGAGCGAGACGACCGGTCAGGCTCCGGCCAACCAGGGGGGCGATCGGAGCAAGTCCGATTCGACCAAGTCCGACTCGACCAAGTCCGACTCGACCAAATCCGACTCGACCAAGAGCGACAGCGGCATGCAGAACCAGCCGTCCTCGAAGTCCACGCAGGACAAGGCCAACAGCTCGACCGACACGTCGCGGCCCAACCAGTCGAGCCAGTCGAACCAGCCGAACCAGCCGGGCACAAACCAGAACCGCGGCGCGGCCGGCAACACGACCAACAACACCAATGTCTCGGTCAATCTGAGCGCCGAGCAGCGGACGAAGATCCACCAGGTGATCGTGTCGGATCGCAGCGCGCCGCGCGTCTCGCGGGTGGATTTCCAGCTCAACGTCGGCGTCGCGGTGCCGCGCAGCGTGAAGCTCGCACCGGTCCCGACCACGATCGTCGAGATCCAGCCGTCTTGGCGCGGTTTCGAGTATTTCCTGGTCGGCGAAGAGATCGTGATCGTCAATCCGCGGACGATGGAAATCGTCGCCGTGGTCCCGGCCTGACGTCCGGCAGCAACCAAGGACTAAAAAAGGGGCGGCTTCGGCCGCCCCTTTTCGTTTTCGATGGCCGATCGACGCGGCGGGGCCTTTAGGCCCTCACCTCCTGGCGCTGGAACACCACATAGCCGGCGACGAACAGCACGATCACGCCCGCGATCAATGCCACCGCCTGCGGCCATGCGATGGCGAGGCTTTCGCTCAGCGGCAGCGGCGAGCCCATGATCGCGCCTTGCAGCTGGCTCATATAAACGGTGCCAATCGCGCGCGTGTCTGGCGCGAGCAGCGAGATCGCGGCTCCATTGAACAGCTCGTTCGGCGAGATGCTCCGCAACATATGCTCCCATTCGACCGTTGCGGGCGTCGGCAGGCCGAATAGCACGTAACGTGGATCGGGCGGCGAGATCAGGCTGGCAAATCCCGGTACCATCAAGGGCCAGAGCAAGCGTAGGAACAGCCACAGGCCGAGCGCGACCAGCACCGCGGTCGCCGCCGAGCGAAAGACGATCGACAGCAGGATCGCAAGCGCGAGCCAGGTTCCCGCATAAGCGAGCGTGATCAGCAGGAACACGAGAGAGCGCGCGACCTCCTCGCCGCCCGGCGGCACGCCCAGAAAGATGATGCCGAGACCGACCACCAGGAGCCACAGGCACAACAGGGCGATCGCCAGCGTCGCCAGGCCGGCGAGGAATTTTCCCGCCAGCAGGGCATCGCGATAGATCGGCTGCGACAAGATGCGCGACATGGTTCGCCCGTTGTGCTCACCATTGACCGCGTCAAAGCCCAGCGCGATCGCCATCAGTGGGATCAGGAAGCCGAGAATGACGAGCAGCGACAGCGGCGATGAGCCGCCCGTGGTGAATAGCTTGAGCAGGATGAACGGATCCTCCGCCGTGGTCTGGCGGATGCCGTCGATCGCAACATAGACCACCGCGCATGCGATCACGATGATGAGAATCTCCAGCACCAGCATGCGAACGCTGGAGATGTGATCGGACAGCTCCTTCACGAATACCGGACCGAGTCCTTGCCAGGGTGAGCCTTCACGCCGCATCGCGCGCTCCCTCTTCCAAGCTCGCCTGCCTCTGGAAGAAGCGGGCATAGATCGCTCCAAGGCTCGGATCGTCGACAGAGAGCCGGCGCAACGCGCCGTTGGCGGCCACCACTGCACGCGCTGCCTCTGGGCGCACGTCGCGGTCGGCGGTGAGCCGATAGCGGTCGGTCCCGGAGCGGGCCACCGAGTTCACGCCAGGGATCGCTGCGAAGCGCGCCACGAGGTCGGTCGCGGCATCCGCTTCCACCTCGACAACAAACCCCGCGCCCAGAACCTGGCGCGCCAGCTCGGCGACCGTCCCCATGAGGACGATGCGGCCGCCCTGGAAGAGCGCGACGCGGTCGCACACGCGCTGCACCTGATCGAGCAGATGCGAGGACAGCAGCACGGTGACGCCCTCGCGCTTGAGGCCCTCGATCATCTCGAGGAATTCGATGGTCGCCTGCGGGTCGAGGCCCGAGGTCGGCTCGTCGAGGATCGCGATCTCGGCGCCCTTCATGACGATCTCGGCGAGGCCGAGCCGCTGCCGCATGCCGCGCGAGAAGGTCGCGACGCGCTTTTCGGCGACGTCGGCGAGGCGCACGCGCGCGAGCGCGTCGGACAATCGTTTGGCGCGCTCGCGCGCCGGAATGCCCATCAGCCGCGCCGTATAGGCGAGGTTGTCGGCCGCCGTCAGGTTGTCGTAGAAGCCGACCTGGTCGGGCAGATAGCCGACCCGGCGCTTGACCGCGAGCGGATCGCGCACCGGGTCGTGATCGAGCACCCGGATCTCGCCGCCCGACACCTCGGTCAGGCCCAGCATCATCAGGATGGTGGTGGTCTTGCCGGCGCCGTTCGGGCCGAGCAGCCCGAAGATCTCGCCCTTGGCCACGTCGAAGGTGATGCCGTCGACGACGGTCGCCTTGCCGTAGCGCTTGGTGAGCCCCTGCGCCGCGATGACGGGCGCGCTCATCGGCGACCGAACCGCACGACCGCGGCCACCATGAACAGCACCGCCACGCCGATGATCCCGGCGCCGGCCATCACCCAGGTGGTCGAGCTGGTGACCGCCATGCGGAACTGGGTGGAGGCGGCCTCGCCGCGCGAGGTGGCGCGGATGGTCGCCATGTAGTCGCCGGCGAGCGAGGTCGCGGTCGGGGTAATGAGCGCCTGGACCTCGGCGTCCTTGCCGGGCGCGATGCGCTCGATCGTGGGGGGCTGGAAGGTGACCTTCCAGCCGCTCGGCGCCGTGCCCGAAAGCTCGATGGCGTCGGCCGGGGCGCTGCCCGTGTTGGTCACCATGATCGGGACGGAGCTTTGCTTGCCGGCCTCGGCCTTGGCGCTCACCAGCCCGTCGCGGCCGGAAATCGTCAGCTGCGGCTGGCCGACGATCTCGAGCGACAGGCTGGTCTTGGCGCTCGCGTCCTCCGCCGACACCGTCACGGCGACCGGATAGCGCTGGGCGTCGGCGGTCGAGGGCGGGCGGACATGCAGCTTGACGTCCTTCGATTGTCCGGCGTCGACCGGGATCGAGGTCAGCTGCTGGCTGCCGTAGTTCTCGGTGAAGTTGGTCTCGAAATTCTTCGGCGCGTCGGCGACGAAGCTGACCGTGAGGTTGCGGCCGCTGTCGTTGCGGATGGTGAGCTGATAGTCGAAGGCCGACTTCGGCGTACCACGCAGCGCCGGCAACGGCGCCTCCACCTTGAGCTTGGCCGGCAACTCCTTGGCGAGCGTCACCGCGATCGGCAGGCTCACCTGGTTGCCCTGTCCCTCGGCCTTGACGGTGAGCGTCTGCGTGCCGATCGCCACGTTGGCGGGCACGTCGAGCCGCAGCTGCAGCGGGACATTTGAATCGGTCGCCGGCATCGCGGCGCCGACCGGCTGGCCGCCGCCGAGCAGCGTCGCGGTCCAGCCCGCCGGCACGTCGGCCACCGAGAGCTGATAGCGCTCGGGGCTCAACCCATAATTCTGCAGGCGCAGCGCGATGCTCGCCGTGGTCCCGGGCCGCACCGACAGGGCCGGATAGTCGGTCAGCAGATAGAGCCCCTTCACGTCCTTGGGGGCGTCGGCGGCCAGAACCGGGGCGGCCGCGAGACAGAAAGCGGTGGAAACGAGGGCGAATAGCGAGGCCCGCATGGCGACATCTCCCATGGCAACGTCAAAGCTATTGGTTAAGGTCCGCCCCCACCGGCGGGGTCGCCCAGGGGCGCCGTCGGACTAGGCGGTTGTTTCTTTCCCGATCGTGACGAAATCGGTACGGAGTTAAGGAGTTTTTTGGGCGATAGCGCAAGTGCGACCTTGCGTCACGACCTTATGTCGGCACGGACCGGGAGGACAGCCCTGGGACCGGAAAAGCCTTAAGAAACAAGCTGCTTCATCAGCTTATAGAGCGCCGCCTGGCCCTCGAAGCCGATGCCGGGGCGGTCCGACAGGGTGACGGCGCCGTCGACCACCTTCGCATCGTCGGCGAAACCGCCAAAGGCCCCGAAAACCCCCGGATAGGATTCCGCCCCGCCCAGCCCGAAGCCGGCCGCGATGGCGAGCGACATCTGGTTGCCGCCGTGGGGGAAGAGCGAGCCGCGCCCCCAGCACTCGCGCGCCAGCATATCGATGGTGCGGGCGTATTGGCAGATCCCATAGGCCTGCGGCGGATCGACCTGGACGATATCGCGGTCCGCCCGCAACCCGCCGAAGCGCACCAGGTTCTGCACGTCCTGGGTGGAATAAAGGTTCTCGCCGGTCGCGAGCGGGGCGTCATAGTGGCTTGCGATCTCGGCCAAGAGCGCGAAGTCGAGCGGATCGCACGGCTCCTCGAACCAGCGCAGCCGGAACGGCGCCAGCGCCTTGGCATAGGCGAGCGATTCCGACCGGTCGAACTTGCCGTTGGCGTCGACGGCGAGCTTCGCCTCGCTGCCGAGGACCTCCAGCACCGCCTCGATGCGGCGGCAATCCTCGGCGAGCGGCAGGCCGCCGACCTTCATCTTGACCATGGTGTAGCCGGCATCGAGATGCCGGCGCATCTCGTCCTGCAGATCCGCCATGGTCTGGCCGGGAAAATACCAGCCGCCGCCCACATAGCAGAACACCCGCTCCGGCACCCTGCCGCCGCTGTAGCGCTCGGCGAGCATGCGATGGAGCGGCTTGCCGGCGATCTTGGCGACCGCGTCCCAGACCGCGACCTCGATGGTGCCGATGCCGATCGAGCGCTCGGCGTCGCCGCCGATCTTTTCGCGCGTCCGCATGGCGGCGAGGATTTTTGCCGGATCGAGATTGTCGCCGGTCTCGTCGAGCAGCGACGCCGGGTCGGCACCCAGGATGCGCGGAATGAAGCGCTCGCGCATCTGCGCCCCGCAGGCATAGCGGCCGGTCGAGTTGAAACTGAAGCCCGCGACCGGCCGGCCGTCGCGCATCACGTCGGTGATGACCGCGACCACCGAGGTGGTCATCTCGGAGAAATCGAAGCTCGAATTCTTCAGGTCGGACTTGAGCGGGACCGCGGTCTCGCGGATATCGACGATGCGCATGCTAGCGCTTCACCGACAAGAACATGCGCCACGGTTTAAACACGCCTCAGGCCGCGGCCACGAAGGCGCGCGGCTGGCGCGTGCCCTTGATCTGGGTGCGATGCATGACGCGCCGCGTCTGCTCGTCGAAGGGATCGCGCCGGTGCATGGTCGAACGGTTGTCCCACAGCACCAGGTCGCCGATCCGCCAGCGGTGCTCGTAGGTGAACTGGGGCTGCGTCGCCGCGGCCCATATCTCGTCCAGCAACGCATTCGATTCTGCGGCTGACAGGCTTTCGATGTAAGAGTTTCGGCGGCGGCCGAGATAGAGCGCCGGCACGCCGGTCGCCGGATGGCTGATCACCGCGGGATGCCAGGCGCCCGGCGCCTTGTGGGGATCGTCGGTCGGCGTGACGCCTTTGCGCACGTAACCGCCGCTGTTGTAGGTGCCGTCGTGCTTGATCCGGCGTCCCTCGAGCCGCGCCTTGAGGCGCTCGGGCAAGCCCGCCCAGGCGGCCTGCATGCTCAGGAACCAGGTATTGCCGCCGCTCGGCGGGATCTCCAGCGCATAGAGCATCGAGGCATCGGGCGGCACCTCCGCATAGCTCATATCGGTGTGCCAGACCGCCTCGCCCGAGCCGAGCGCGCCGATCGGCGCGCCCTTGTCGTCGAGCACGTTGGAGACGACGTAGATATCGGGATAGCCGGCCGGGCTCTGGCGCCCATGCTCCTGATTGGGCGGCGGGTCGAGCTCGCCCAGCCGCCGGCTGAAATCGAGCAGATCGTCGTCGGACAGCTTCTGGCCGCGAAACAGCAGCACCGAATGGCGATTCCAGGCCTGCTCGATCTGCGCAAAGCCCGCGTCGCTCAGCCGTCGCAAATCGACGTTAGAAATCTCCGCCCCGACGGCGGGCGTGATGGGGGTCACCGCGATGGACATCGTCGTCTCCGGCAATTTCGATTCATGCCGGCTCCGGTTTCAAAGGCGCCGCAGCCGGCCGCACCACCGAATGATAGGTCGCTTCGAGCGCCCTGCCAATGCGGTTTGGACCATTCGATTTTTCCGTCCGGCCGCGACAGAAGGGGAAAATATTTTCATTTCACCATCGGCCTCGCGGTCCTCTATCGGCGCGCCGGTCCCTCTGGCAAATTCCCGCGCCCGCGGCCGCACGGCTGCCGCCTCGGAGAAGCCTAATGACTTCAATGCTTGCCCGCATTCTGGCGGTTCTGCTCGCGTCGGCCTGGCTCGCGTCTCCGGCCGTCGCCGAGGTCAATCACGTCCGCTTCGCGCGCCAGCTCGGCCTCGGCTATCTGCAATTCTACATCATGGAAGACCGCAAGCTGGTGGAGAAACGCGCTCGCGAGCTCGGCCTCGGCGAC
>Ga0137415_10002845_pt1 | contig 17150 bp, 15 predicted proteins | sample CZODoug3_1_1_16f_FD_183082 | JGI IMG/M metagenome (GOLD analysis project Ga0137415, IMG submission 183082) | Vadose zone soil fungal communities from Angelo Coast Range Reserve, California, USA - CZODoug3_1_1_16fungal (Hybrid Assembly) | ecosystem: Environmental > Terrestrial > Soil > Vadose...
ATTTCCGTGGGAAGGTCCTTGCGGTCCAGCAGCAAACAGAGCTGCGTCTCGTCGAGCGCGGGATTATCGAGCAGGGCCAGGAGTACGTCCGGCGAATGATGATGCAGCAGCGAAGCGAGCTCTTCGCCGGCCGCTGTGCGAGCGCGCTCGCGATTGGGTTCGTTAGCCGGCATCGGCTTCCTTCGCGGCCAAAGCCGCGGCCTCCGCGGGAGAAATCCGCAATCTGCCGATTTGCGCCCTGGGCACTATGTGCTTCAACGCGGCATCGATTTGCGCGTCGAAAAAGCGCGAGCGGCCGATGGTGCCTCCGATCTTGGCCAGCAAAAACTCCTTCTCGCGGAGATGCAAGCGGTCAGCGACATCGGCAACCAGAGAAGACACTTCCTGCGCGGCGTGAACCAGAATTTCTTGCGCAGTGGCGTCGCCGGAGTCCGCCGCCGCCGCGATCACCGGAAAGATAGGCGGGAAAATCTCGTCAGGCATGGTTTGTGCGCGATGCTGCACTACCGGCCATTCCGTGCAACAAAGCCGCAACAGAATCTGCCTGCCCAGTGCGGAATCCGATCCGCTCCTGCGTTCTTGAATCGCAGCGGCGATGGCGCGCTTGCCGATGTCGTACGCGCTGCCATGATCGCTCGAGGATGGCCCGTAGCCTCCAGCGCGCGTAGTTTCACCCTCTACGTTGCGCCCGAAGGCCGCCGAACCCGTTCCGACTATGAGAACGATCGCAGGCCCTTCACCGGCAGCCGCCAGCGCCGCTTCAAAGTCGGTCAGGATGGTTACCGCCGCGCCCGGGAAGCACTTTTGCAGCGCGCCGCGCATTCGCTCTTTCATGTCCGGCTTGGCGGTGCCGGCCAGGCCAGCGCCAACCGCGGTGATCACGCTGCGTGGGAGTCCCAAAGCTCCCAGCGCCAGTTGCGCGCTTTGCTCGACCGCGCGCGCAGCGCTTTCTACTCCGATTCGCGACGGGTTCGACGCCCCTGCATACGTTCGCGCCAGGACCTGGTCGGCCGAGTTCATCAGCACGCACTCCGTCTTCGTCCCGCCACCGTCGAAGCCCAGGATGTAACGCATGCAAGAAGGATAAGCGATTTGTGAGTTCAGATTCGTCCAACGATTCACAGAATTGCGGCGAAGCTAAACCATGCGCTAGTGCACGCGAATTGCGCGGTGCAATTGGCTTAGTGCGCCGGCAAGAGCGCCTGTGCTAGTGTCGGGGCGCTTTTGCACGGCTTCCGCGAAAAAAATGCGCATCCATCCCATCGATTTGGTGATCGTCATTTCGTACTTGCTGGCGGTTACCGCCCTCGGCATGCATTTCCGCCGCAAGCAGCAGGATGCTCGCGATTATTTCCTCGGCGGGCGCACGGCGCCTTGGTGGGCGCTGGCGTTTTCGATTGTTGCGACGGAGACCTCGACGCTCACCATCATCGGAACCCCGGCCACCTCCTATGCAGGCAATCTGACATTTCTTCAGCTAGTGTTCGGGTATTTGCTTGGACGTGTGCTCATCGTGCTGCTCCTGCTGCCGGGCTATTTTCGCGGAGAATTCCTCACCGCCTATGCACTCATCGAAAAGCGCTTCGGCGAGAAAATGCGCGCCGTGGCGGCCAGCACTTTCCTGATTACCCGCGCGCTGGCCGAAGGCGTGCGCGTTTCGGCCATTGCGCTGGTAATCAGCGTGGTGCTGGGCACCTCGGAGAAGCTTGCGGTGGTGTTTGTGATTGCCTTGACCATTCTCTACACGCTGGAAGGCGGAATGAAGGCCGTCATCTGGACCGACGTCGCACAACTGCTGCTCTATTTGACCGGCAGCGCCGTGACATTGTTTGTCCTCCTGCACCGCATTCCAGGCGGATGGAGCGAAGTCGCGCAAGTAGCTGCCGCCGCCGGCCACAAATTGCAAGTGCTCGATTTTTCGTTCAGTTGGTCCACCAAGTACACGTTTTGGTCCGGCCTGATCGGCGGCGCATTCCTGACCATGGCCAGCCACGGAACCGATCAGACGATTGTGCAACGCTTGCTCGCCGCGCGCAGCGAACGCGATAGCCGGCGCGCGCTTCTGACCAGCGGCGTCATCGTACTGATCCAGTTCACTGTGTTTCTGCTGATCGGCGTGCTGCTTTTCGTCTTTGCCCAGCACACGCCCTTGCTGGCGCCGGGCGAGCGCACCGATCGCATCCTTCCGCTTTTTCTCGTGCGCGAGATGCCACCCGGACTGGCAGGCTTGCTCCTGGCCTCTATCATTGCCGTAGCAATGTCTAACGCGAGCGGTTCGCTGAATTCGCTTGCCGCATCGAGCGTTCTCGATTTTTCCCACCTGCGCGGAAAATCAGCTAACTCAGCAAGTTTTTTGAAACTTTCGCGGCGTATGACCCTGGCATGGGGCCTCGTATTAATGGCGTTCGGTCTGAAAAAATGGGGTCCGCTGCTGGAAACGGGACTGACAATAGCGTCGCTCCCGTTCGGCAGTTTGCTGGGCCTGTTTCTTCTGGGCACGCTCGATCGCGGCGCAAACGCGCGCGGCGCGCTCATCGGCATGTTCGCCGGACTATCCGCGATTCTCTGCGTCTCGCGATTTACCACTGTGGCGTTTACGTGGTACGTGATGATTGGGGCGAGCGTCACGTTCGCGATTGGGTCTATTATTAGCCGCATTAAAATGCGGGCTGAAGCATCGCCCTAGCAGCTCAGCAGGACTGCTCGACGCAAAAAAGGAAAATCGTGGCAACCACCGAAGCGCCGAACGCAACACCGACGGAGAAACGCCTCGAACTTGTCCGCGGTCTCGGCGCCTGGGCCTCCGGCGCGATCGTCGTAGGCACCATGATCGGCACCGGCATTTTTCTCAAGCCCGCCGAAATGGCGCGCGAGGGCCGCTTCGTATCCGTGGTTTTCGCGGCGTGGATTGTCGGCGCGATTCTCTCGCTCTTCGGCGCCCTCTCCTACGCGGAGCTGGGCGCGATGATTCCCGAAGCAGGCGGAGAATATGCGTACCTCCGCCGTGGCTTCGGTCCCGTGTGGGGATTTCTTTTCGGCTGGATGCACTCCATTGTCGGGCGGCCTTCCTCGGCCTCTTCCATAGCCGCAGGATTGGTGCGCTTCCTCGGATTTCTGCTGCCTGCGGTGGCTACTCCAATTTTCACGCTGCATATCGCGCTGCCTGGACTTACCAATTGGCTGAAACCGTACGATTTCGTCTTTACCTGGGGCCAGCCGCTGGCGGTGCTTTGGCTCGCCATCATGACCGGCGTGAATTATCTCGGCGTGCGTCTCGGCGGCGCTGTCCAGGTGTTTCTTACGGCGATCAAAATCATTTCGGTCGTCATCGTCATTGGCGTCGCGTTTTTTGCGCCTTCTTCTTCCCCCCACGTGCCAGATCCTGTCTGGCCGGCCTCGCTCGACGCCGGCGTGTTCAGCGCGTTTCTCGCAGCGCTGGCGGCCGCGCTGTGGGCCTATGATGGCTGGGAAGATTTAAATTTGGTCGGCTCGGAAGTGCAAGATCCTCAGCGCAATTTCCCGCGGGCGCTGGTCGGCGGCGTCTCCCTCGTCGCGGTCATCTATCTGCTTTTCAGCGCTGCCTGCTTGAAAGTGCTGCCATTCGCTAGCGTCGCATCATCACAACACATCGCATCCGACGTAGTCGCGCACGTCGCCGGGCGCGGCGCGGCAACGTGGATCACCCTGGCCATGGTGATCTCCGCCATCGGCTCCATGAATTCGTCCATCCTCAGCGGCGCTCGCGTGCCCTACGCCATGGCCCGCGACGGCATCTTCTTCAAAATTGCCGACGGCATCCACCCAAAATTCCGCACTCCGGGCCGCGCCCTGATTTTCCAGGGCGTGCTGGCCAGCCTGATGGCCCTCACCGGAACATTCGAGGAGCTAACAAATCTCTTCATCTTTGCCGGCTGGATTTTCTACGGTCTCGCGGTAGTCGCGCTCTTCCGCATGCGCCGCACCGAGCCGAACCTGCCGCGCCCGTACCGCTGCTGGGGCTACCCGTGGGTGCCGGGAATTTTCGTAGCCGGCGCGCTCGCCCTCACCGTCAACATCTGGATCGACCGCCCAGTCCGCTGCTCCATCGGCCTCCTGCTGATCCTCGCCGGCCTCCCCTTCTACCGCTGGTGGCAAAAGCGATCCTCTATGGCAGGGGAACCGGCTTAAGCCGCGCCAGCATTTACACCATGGCTCGAACGTGACCCGCCCGATAGGAACCGCTGAACGAACAAACCGCCTGTTAGGAGCGCTATGGCGGGCGCCAAAACCCATCCTAAAACCATATAGAGAATCGTTTCGGCCACAATTCCGTAAGCAATCGGGTGGCCGACAACCAACCCCGGAATAGCAACCAGGAACACCGCCGCGAATGGCAGGGCAGGGAAAATGCTCGATAAAAGCGACGTGCGCAGAGTACCTCCCGCGCGCCTCGACAAATAAGCTGCGATTGCTCCGACCAAAAGCAGCGCAAAGATCCAAGAGATATGAAACCGAAGAATTGGAGTGCCGCGATCCAAACTCAAGACGAGCGGATGGGAATCAAACCTATACGACACAACCTCCAGAATCATCGCAAGCGCGAAGCCGAGCAAACCCGGAAGCCAGAATCGCGTTACGCGGGGTTCCATGTTGTCCTCCTTTTTTCGTGCTATACGAATCTTGCGTCTCAGAGCGTTCCAATCAGTCACTTGTGCTAGCGCACGGCAAGTAGCTTCCTGCTCGGACATTCCTTCCCGGCAAAATGATTCAAACGTTTCCTCCAGGTGATCGGCGAGTTCGGCGACCACCGCAGCCTCTTCCTGCTCCTGATGCCCCGCCTTCGAGCCCGCGAGTTGCTCTCGAACCACCTTCTGCCAATCAGGCATCGGCCACCTTCGCAAGCTGCCGCAGCGCATGGAATAGCTCGGACCATTCCTGGCGTAGTGGCGCGAGTTTTTTCCTTCCGGCGGGGGTTAGCCGGTAACAGCGCCGGCGGCGGCCATTTCCGCTGACCTCCCACGCTCCGCGCACCAGACCTTTGTTCTCCATGCGATAGAGCAGCGGATAGAGCGACGCTAAAGTGAAGCGAAGCTTGCCGCGAGTCTGCCGCTCGATCCGATGTGCGATTTCGTAACCGTGCAAGGAGCCGCCCTCCAGCACACTGAGAATCGCGAGCTCCGCTGTTCCGCGTTTTATGCCTGCACCGATCATACATAGGAATCCTATATATAGCGGCCAACACTGTCAATGGTACTTTGTTCCCCGGCGCTCCCCGTCAACTTGCCGCGCGAGAGCCGCCCTGTTTTTACTGTTGACTACTTATAGGTTTGTGCTATACTTCTCTCGTTCAAAAGTGCGCCCGCTCCCTTTTCTCCCGGGCAACTCTAGATCCCGTTTCGGTGAGTGGCTGAACCCTCTGCGGATTCCTAAGCTCCCTGTTATCAACAGTTCCAGGCAGACACCGTGTTTTGCCGGTTTTTAGCCGAAATTGGATATCCGTAACCCCTTTGTTTGCCACACTTCCGAACTACGAAACTGTAACCCCTTTGGAATCCGCACTTACAAAAAAGAGGGGGGAGGGGGCAGGTCGCAAGAATGTTTTTCCACAAAACGTCACGAAAACGGCTAACTCGCGGCTGCGCTGGCACTTAGCGTCCGGACAGCCATGCGATGGACGGCACGCTGGACCTCTTCTCCGTATGGCATTCCGGGATGGAAAACGCCAGCCAAGGCTTCAATCCCCGTGATCAGGCGCGGGCCCGGTCGCGAGAAGTAGCTGTTCGCCTCCAGCGCATAGACGCGCCCGCTCCGCACCGCCGGTATGGCGTTCCATTCATCGCTATGCGACATCGATAGATATTCGTTTCGAGCATGTTGCGCGCCGTAACCGCACGGCGAGACGAGAATGATGTCCGGTGTGGCGTCGACAATCTCTTCCAGCGTCACTCGAAACGATGGCGTATGCGGCCGCCCCAAAACATCGTGTCCGCCGGCCAGCTCGATCATCTCCGGTACCCAATGCCCGCCGACGTAAAATGGCTGCAGCCACTCGAGAAACGCGACGCGCGGCCGCTCGGACGCTTGCGCGACGCTTTGCTCCAGCAGGGCCAAGCGCTCGCCGATTTGCTCCAGTAGCGCTTCGGCGGCTCGACCGCGGCGGGTTTGCTCGCCAACCCACAAAATATCGCGCCACACGTCGCCGAGATCCTGGGGATTGAGGCACAGCACTTCGGGCCGCTCGGCAAAGCGCGCCAGCGCCACGCCCAAATCATCAGGCCCGGCGGCGCAGACGTGGCACAAATCCTGCGTAATAATCAGGTCCGGAGCGAGCTCTTCGAGAGCTTGCGCGTCGACCGCGTAAAGGCTTTCGCCGCGAGAGACGTATTCGCGAACAAGTCGATCGATTTCCGACGGCGAAGCATCGTGGGGAATGCGCGAATGAATCACCACGCGCTTCCTCCGCGCTTGTGGCGGGAAGTCGCATTCGTGGCTGACCCCGACCACTTCGCGGTCGAAGCCCAGCGCAAAGAGGATTTCGGTAGCAGACGGCAGCAATGAAACGATGCGCATAAAAAAGAACTGTAGCACAAAGAAAAGAGGCCAGAGGAGACAAAGGTAGTAAAGCAGTGGAGCTAAAGGAGGTGGAAGGTCAACGATGCAGGAGTGCGCCTACCGCTCCTACATTTCCTTAACTTCCTTTCTCCTTTTCCTCATTTGTACAGGAAATATTTGCGGCGAACAGTGTCGAAATTGGCGAGATCGCTGGACCAACTGGCCACAATTTGCTCGGGAGGCACTCCGGCCTGCAGTTGCCGGATGGTTTCGCCATTGCCGACGAGAGTGAGCAGCTTTTCCGGATCGAACTTATCGGGATACAGCTTCTTAAGAATGGCCGCGATCTCGACTCCTATGCGCATCGCGCGCACTGCTTGACGATCGGTGATGCGCATGCCCACTCCTCCGCAGCGCTGGCTGGAGTACAGGCCGGCGCCTGGAATAAACGGTTGATTCTTGAACTGCACGCCGGCCAGATGGCGGCTGTTCAGCGCGGCGGCCACTTCCTCGCCATTGATCCACGGTGCGCCGAATTCCTCGAAAGGAGTTTCCGTCCCGCGGCCTACCGATACGCCGGCGCTTTGCAGGATTTCGATTCCGGGATAAAGCACCGCGCCTTTGAGCGTGCGCAAATTGGGTGACGGAGGAATCCAGCGCGCCCCGGTGCTCTCGAAAAAATAGTTCCGGTGCCAATTCTTCATCGCGATCACGTGCAACTCGCAATTGATGTGATTCTCCGCGTTGAAGAATTGCGCCAGCTCCCCGATGGTGAGCCCGTAGCGCACCGGCAGCGGAAAATATGCGGTGAAGCTGGTCTTGTCCGCATCCAGCATCGGCCCTTCCACAATGTTGCCGCCCATCGGATTCGGCCGGTCCAGCACGTAGAACGCAATCTTGCGCTTCGCCGCTTCTTCCATGCAGTAACCCATCGTGGTCGTGTAGGTGTAAAAGCGCACGCCCGCGTCCTGCACGTCAAACACCAGCGCGTCGATTCCGCGCAGCATTTCATCGGTCGGCCGCATCGTCTCGCCGTACAAACTGAAAATCGGCAATCCGGTAGCCGCGTCTTTGCTGGAAGAAATCTTCTCATCGTTGCGTCCGGCCAGCCCGTGCTCCGGGCTGAACAACGCCACCAGATGCACGCCCGGCGCGTGGGAAAGCAGGTCTGCCGTACTGCGTCCCTGAGAGTCGACACCGGTGTGGTTGGTGATCAGGCCGACATGCTTGTTCCGCAGCGGCGCAAATTTTTGCGCTTCGAGAACGTCGAGGCCGGTTTGCACGCGGCCTGGGCGCCCGGACTTTTTCGCGCGCGCACACGCAGGTCCGCACAACGCCGCGGCGAAGAGCACGCAGGCCGCGACGCGAACCGCGTGCGTTCGCCATTCGATTACGCGAGAGAAACGAAGGTTCTTCATAGCGCAGCTACCAATGATATTGTGGAACTTCGCGTTTGGAGTTGCATTGTTCACGTGATGTGCGTGTGTTATATACAAACTTTGCATCCGGCGTGAACCGGGGAGACTCCCAATTGAGGAAAGGACGCGTTGGCGTTCTGTTCGTAATTCCCGCCGCAATCATCATTCTTATGGCACTATCCGCGCGAAGTCAGAGCCGCTCGTCTGCCGAAAAAGCGGCTACTGCTGAGAAACAAACGGGAGCAAGAAAGGCGCGGCACCTGACGCCGCGTGCATCGGAATGGGTTGAATCGACGCTGCGAAACATGAGCTTGGACGAAAAAATCGGCCAGGTTTTGTTTGCGACGTATCATGGAAGTTTTACTTCGACCGACGCCGCCGCTTACGCGCAGATGCTGCACTGCATCAACGATCTCCACGTCGGCGGCTTCATCAACATCACGCAAGGTTCGCCGCTCGGCATCGTCAAGAGCCAGGCGTATCCGACGGCGGTGCTGGCCAATCAGTTGCAAGCTAAATCGAAAGTGCCACTGCTGGTCGGCGCCGATTTCGAGCGCGGCACAGCCATGCGCCTGGACGAAGGCACGTCGTTTCCCACGGCGATGGCGCTCGCCGCCGCTGGAAATCCTCGCGACGCGTACACGATGGGCAAAGTCACTGCGCTCGAGTCTCGCGCCGTCGGCATTCACTGGGTGTACGCGCCCGATGCCGACGTAAACAACAATCCTGGCAATCCCATCATCAATACGCGCTCGTTCGGCGAAGATCCCGCGCGCGTGGCAGAATTCGTCAAAGAATTCGTCCGCGGCGTCGAAGAAAACGGCGCGCTCGCCACCGCAAAACATTTTCCCGGCCACGGCGACACCGCCAGCGACTCGCACATTGATTTGCCGGTAATTCACGCGGACCGAGAACGCCTCGAGCATCTCGAGCTAGTTCCATTTCGCGCAGCAATCGCCGCCGGAGCCAGCAGCATAATGACCGGCCATCTCTCTGTGCCCGCACTCGAGCCCGATCCCAACACGCCCGCGACTCTTTCCTCCCGAATTCTGACCGGTCTGCTCCGCAACGAACTGCATTTTGAAGGCCTCGTGGTCACTGACGCCATGGACATGGGCGGCATCACCGTGCGGTACGCGCCGGGAGAAGCGGCGGTGCGCGCGTTTGCAGCCGGGGCAGACGCCCTGCTAATGCCGCCGGTGCCCGACGCCGCGTTCGAGGGCTTGCAGAATGCCATGAAATCCGGGCGCATCTCGCGCGAGCGACTCGACGCTTCCGTGCGCCGGATTTTGCAGGCCAAGGCGCGAGTTGGGCTGGAAGAGAATCGCCTCGTCGATGTGAACGCCATCAACCAGAAATTTGGGCATGTGGCGTGGCAGAGCGAGGCGCAGGACATTTCGGATCGCGGCGTGGCGCTTCTCCGTGATACCGCGCATCGCTTGCCGCTCGATGCCACGAAGCCAACGCGCGCGCTGCTGCTTGCCTTTTACGCCGATCCGGAACCTTACCCGGGAGAAGATTTGGAGCGCGAACTGCGCTTGCGCTTTGATTCGCTCACCACGCTGCGCGCGGACACCAAGTTCGTCAAAGCCGACATGCTCAAGCTGCCTCCGCCGGATTCCTATGACGTCGCCATCCTCGCGCTTTTTGTGCGCGTCAGCGATCGCAAGGGAAATGTCGACGTGCCTCCGGAACAGGCCGCGCTGGCCGAACAACTTTTCAAAACCGGCAAGCCGGTAGCCACCGTCGGACTTGGCAGCCCCTACCTAATCGAGCGATTTCCGCAAGCGGAGACGTGGCTGGCGGCCTTCGGCATCAGCGACGTGGCGCAGATCTCCGCGGCACGCGCGCTCTTCGGCGAAATTCCCGTGCGCGGACATTTGCCGGTAACCATTCCGGGCGTGGATATGAAGTTGGGTTTCGGCCTCGAGCTGGCGGAAAATCCCATGACGCTCCAGCCCATGGACGTCCGCGGCGAGGCGCAGTTGCAACCCGCGTTCCAAGTGATCGAGCGCGCGATCCAGGACAAAGCTTTTCCCGGCGCCACCGTCGCCGTCGGCTATCGCGGAAAAGCTTCGCTGCATGCTTTCGGCAATCTCAGCTACGCCACCAATGCGCCGGCCGTTGACACGCACACGATGTACGACATCGCTTCGCTCACAAAAGTAGTGGCGACGACCACGCTGGTAGCGAAGCTCGCGGAAGGCGACTTCCCTGTTCCGCTCGATCTCGACGCGCGCGTCGAGCGTTACTTGCCCGAATGGGCCAGCGGACCGCAGCCCGAATGGCGCCATCAGGTCACGGTGCGCCACTTGCTCACGCACACGTCGGGCTTGCCGGCCTTCAAGGAATATTGGCGCACGTCAAAGAGCAAACAGGACACGCTCGCGAAAATCTTCGCCGAGCCACTGGAATACGAGCCGGGAACAAAGGAAATTTATTCCGATCTCGGCATCATCCTCATGGCGGAAATCATCGAGAGACTCACCGGGCGCACGCTCGACGACCTCGCAAAGACTTATATCTTCACGCCGCTCGCCATGAAAGACACCATGTTCCGCCCGCCCAAAAAACTTTGGCCGTGGATTCCTCCGACAGAGATTGATAACAATTTGCGGCACCGCCTGGTGCAAGGCGAGGTCCACGACGAAAACGCCTTCGCCATCGGCGGCGTCTCCGGCCACGCCGGACTCTTCAGCACCGCGCCCGATCTTGCTGCCTTTTGCCAAATGCTCCTGAACGGCGGCGTCTACGCGCATCACCGCATCCTGCGTCGCGCCACCATCGCGCAATTCACTACGCCGCAGCAGCTATCGAGCGGGACGCGTACCCTCGGATGGGCCGTCCCCACCGAAGGCGGCTCGAGCGGCCATTACTTCTCGCCACACGCCTTCGGCCACACCGGCTTCACCGGCACGTCGATCTGGATCGATCCCGACCGCCAGCTCTTCGTGGTATTGCTGACCAACCGCGTCCACCCCACCCGCGAAAACCAAAAAATCGCGCAACTCCGTCCCACTTTTCACGACGCCGTAATGCAAGCGTTGGGATTTGCGACGGCGGCAGCGCCGGCAAAGTAAGCGAGTTTGCAGTTCTTAGTTGTTAGAGAACCTTTTGTTCTAAATCTTGAGCGGCTTGCTGCAGATCGGCTGGTTTGCCGAGATCGCGCCAGTAATACTCGTCCGCACGAAACGCGACAATACTTTCCCCTTGGCCGGCCAGCCTCAAATATGAAGTAATGATCGAGAAAACGCCCTCTTCGGTCATCTTGCCCAGCAGCCGAGGCGAAATAACATGGATGCCGGAAAAGGCCAGCGCTTGCGTTCGCGGCGAGGGTCGAACGATCTCCTGTTTCTGATCGCGCCCGGCGCGCCGACCACACAGCTGAAGCTGCTCGTCGAAGAGCAGGTAGCGGCTCGTTTCCCGCTCTTGCACCGCCAATGTCGCGAGCACCTGACGCTGCTTGTGAGATTGCACCATGCGATCTAAATCGATGGTGCTGATGACGTCGACGTTGTGGAGCAGGAACGGCTCTTCGCGGATGGAATCTTCGAGGAAAAACCACCCGGCCTTTTTCAGCCCGCCGCCGGTATCGAGCAACACATCCTCGCGCGAGACTTCAACGCGCATCCCGAAGTTCTTCTTCGCCTTTAGGTACTCCGCAATCTGGTCTGCATGGTGATGCACGTTGACAATCACTTCGCTAACGCCGAATGTCCGCAAGCGACCGAGCGTAATCTCCAACAGCGTGCGCCCAGCGACCTCCACCAGGGCCTTCGGGCGATCGTTCGTGAGCGGCCGCAAGCGCGTGCCGAGCCCCGCGGCCAGAATCATAGCTTTCATTGCGGGGCTTTCATCGGGGCGCCTTCATTTGCCCAGCTTCTCCAGCTCCAGATGCCGCACCGCCACCTCTACTCCATTTGTGGCGCGGAAATGTTTCGCCAACTGCTCGGCCAGATAGACCGAGCGGTGTTGGCCGCCGGTGCATCCGAAGGAGACCATCAAATTCTTGAAGCCGCGCTGCCGGTAGCTACTCACGCTCGCGTCCACCAGCGACATCACGCTGGCGAGAAACTGGTGCACACTCTCTTGTTGATTGAGATAGTCGATCACCGACGCATCCTTCCCAGTGAGCGCTTTAAAGCGCTCTTCACGGCCGGGATTCGGCAGGCTGCGGCCGTCAAAAACGAATCCGCCTCCGTGCCCGCTCTCGTCCCTGGGCAAGCCGCGGTGAAAGGAAAAACTGAAAATCCGCACCACGAGGTTTTCCGCTTCGTTCGCCAGGCCGTGCAATTTCTCCGACGCCAGCATGCTCTGGAACGCGCCCATCAGGGTCGGCAGCGCAATGGGCAGCTCCACGTGATGCAGCAGCCAGCGCAAGTTTTTCAACGCGTAGGGCACGCTTTGCAGGAAGTGCGCTTTGCGCTCGTAAAAGCCGCGAAATCCATAAGCGCCCAGGGCCTGCATGATGCGCACGTAAACGTAGGCGTAGTAGTGCCGCGTGAACGCTTCGCGGTCGAGCCTTATGTACTGACCCAATACGTCGAGATAATGATTGAGCAAATCCTGACGCAGCTCCGGCGGCAGATCGGCCTTGGCATCGAACAAAAGAGAGGCAATGTCGTATTGCAGCGCGCCTTTGCGGCCGCCCTGGTAATCCACAAAGAACGGCTGGCCGTTGAGCAACAAAATATTTCGTGATTGAAAATCGCGGTACAGAAAGTAATCGCGATCCGCGGTCATCAAGAATTCCGTCAAGCGCCCGAAATCGTTTTCCAGCGCTTGTTCGTTAAAGGGAATGCCCGCGAGCCGGAGAAAATAATACTTGAAGTAATTCAGGTCCCAGGCGACGGACTGGCGGTCAAAACTGGCGATCGGATAACAAACGTCGTAATTCAAATCGCGCCCGGCTTCCACCTGAAAACGCGGCAACACCGCGACCACTTTGCGATAAGTGTCCGCCACGGGCGGAGCGATGGTCTCCGCGCTGCGATTTGTGGTCAGGAACTCAAACAGCGTGGTGTCACCCAGGTCCTCTTCGAGATAAGCTCCGTGATTCAGATCTTCGCCATATATTTCCGGAACCGGCAGTCCATGTTTGCGAAAATGCCTGGAAAATTCCAGGAAGGCGGCGTTCTCTTCACGCACGCCGTACAAAATGCCGATCGCGCTGGAGCGTTCGTTGGAAAGCCGGATGATCTTCCGCCCCGACCCGCCGAGCTCTCCCTGCAGCGGCTGAATCCGCTTCACCGGCCAGTGAAAATGCTCCTCAAACAACCTGTTGAGAACATCCATGACGGAATTTTCCAGTAATTCTGTTTTGTACCACAGGTGATTGGCTAGAAGGGATTTGCTTGCAGAGAGGTTGCCATCCCGAATCAGAGGGGGACGCCTTTGGCAGTCTGACCAGCCAGCAGAAACGTCTTGGGATGCGAACCGTGGCCGCAAATCTTGAAGGAACTAAAGTCCTTGTACCAATCGCCTTCCGGGACTTCGGGATTCGACTCAATCCAAATACGAAGCTGATTTAGGTCCGTGAGACTGATCGCCCTTTCGTTCATTCGTTCCGTCAAATGTTCGCGCACGCCCACGGGCAGGTCTTTCCAGCATGCGATCCATGGCATCAGCCGCCAAACACCATCTGGCCTAGTTTGTCCCCGAGCCGCTTGGCTTCCTCAGGATCCGTGGCATTGCGGAAGCGCTCGGCAAGATCGAAGAATTCCTGCTGCCGACGCTCCTCGGCTTCAATCCCATTCTCGATGAGCTCGACAAGCATCCGGTTCGAGCTGACTCGCCGAGTCTTGGCCAATGTGCGAACCTGCGCAGCTGTCCTCTCAGGAAGGCTCACGCTTTGACGCACAGTCTTGTTTGCAGTTTTCATAGCACCAGTATGCACCATAATGGTGCTGCCACACAAGTGGGGAACCGCGTGCTCACTATTGACGATCTCACAGCAACAGTTCTCTTCTTTTCTGCGTGCGCCCCTGAAACCCTTCAGCTCACGGCTATAATTCTATGATGCCCTACCAGCCCAAGGAACGCAGGCGCAGCGAGCAACGGAACGCCGCGTCGCGAAATCTCGATCGCATGAGCGCGATGCAGATTGCGCGCTTGATGAATCGCGAGGACCGCAAGGTGGCGGCCGCGGTCGGCCGGCAGCTTCCTGCTATCGCGCGCGCGGTGGACGCCATCGTGAAGGCCATTCGCAACGGCGGCCGGATGATTTATGTCGGCGCAGGCTCAAGCGGGCGCATGGCGGTGCTGGACGCCGCGGAGTGCCCGCCAACCTTTGGGACTTCCCCGAAACTTGTGCAAGCATTGATTGCCGGCGGCAGGCCCGCGGTGACCGGCGCCGTGGAAGGCGCCGAGGATTCGCCGGCAAACGCCAAGCGCGATTTAAGGGCAAAGAAACTTGCCCGCCGCGACGTACTGGTCGGGATCACCGCAAGCGGCACCACGCCGTACGTGCTGGCAGCTCTTAAATACGCGCGGAAACGAGGCGCGACGACCGTGGCGATCACCGTAAACCAGCACACGCCAGTAGCGCGGCTGGCGAAGATTCTGATCGCGATCGACGTGGGCCCGGAAATCTTGACGGGTTCAACGCGCCTCAAAGCCGGGACTTCGCAGAAAATGGTGCTGAACATGCTTTCTACAGCAGCGATGGCGCGGCTAGGGCATGTCTATGAGAACTTAATGATTGATGTAAAGCCGTCGAATCAGAAGGTTTCTGCGCGAATCCTGCGCATTCTCGCCGAAGCCAGCGGCAAGAGCCTGTCTGCGGCCGAACACGCTTTGCGTCAGGCGGGACACAATATGCGTGTCGCTTTAGTGATGTTGGAGCTGGGCGTCAATGCGCAAGGGGCGAAAAAAAAGCTGCGCACCGCAAAAGGAGGTGTGCGTGAAGCGTTGGGCGAGTAAAAGGCGCTTGTACATCTCCGCGCAACTCCGCGTACTCTGCGTCTCTGCGTTATCCTCTTCCGCAGTTCGGGTCACATGGACAAATTTTTAATCAAAGGCGGCAAACCCCTGCACGGCACGGTGAGCATTAGCGGCGCAAAAAATTCCGCGCTGCCGCTCATGGCCGCCGCTCTGCTCACTTCGGACCAAGTCTCCGTCCACAACATCCCCAAGGTCCGCGACCTGATCACCATGAGCAAGCTGCTCGCGTTCATGGGCGCCAGCGTTTCCGTCACAGAAATTCCTGCCAGTGATTACACGATCTCGGCGCCCACGCTGAACCACGCCGAGGCTCCCTACGAACTGGTGAAAACGATGCGCGCTTCCATTCTGACCCTCGGCCCGCTCATGGCCCGCCTCGGCGTCGCTCGCGTTTCCCTGCCCGGCGGCTGCGCAATCGGCGCGCGGCCCATCGATCTGCATCTCGCCGCGCTTGAAAAAATGGGCGCCGAAATTACCATGTCACACGGCTACATCGAAGCCAAAGTCCGCAATCACGGCCGCTTGAAAGGCGCGCACATCATCTTTGAAAAAATCACCGTCACCGGAACCGAAAATATTTTGATGGCCGCCGCGCTCGCCGACGGCGAAACCATTCTGGAAAATGCCGCCCGCGAGCCGGAAGTCAGCGACCTCGTCATCATGCTTCGTAAGATGGGAGCCTGCATCGCGGGCGACGGCACTTCCACGCTGCACATTCGCGGCGTGAAGGAACTGCACGGCGCCGAGCACACCGTCATCCCCGACCGCATCGAAGCCGGCACTTTCCTCATCGCCGGCGCCATCACCGGCGGCGATCTGACCATCGCCAACTGCGCCGCGGACCATCTCGGTGCGGTCATCGCCAAGCTGCAGCAAATTGGAGTCAACACCGACATCGTCGATGAGGCCACGCTGCGCGTCCGCCCCTCAAGAAAACTCATCGCCGCCGATGTTATCACCGAGGAGTATCCCGGCTTCGCTACCGACATGCAGGCCCAATACATGGCCCTGGCCACGCAAGCCGAAGGCACATCGGTCATCACCGAAACGATCTTCGAAAACCGCTACCTCCACGCCAGCGAAATGGTGCGCATGGGCGCCAATATTTCCGTCGACGGCCGCCGCGCCGTGGTGCGCGGCCCCGCGCAACTTTCCGGCACCACCGTGCAAGCCTCCGACCTCCGCGCGAGCGCCGGTCTGGTCCTCGCCGCCCTGGTCGCCGGCGGCGAAACCATCATCGACCGCGTCTACCACATCGATCGCGGCTACGAGGGCATCGTAGAAAAGCTTCGCTCCATCGGCGCCGATATCACGCGCGTGCACGGCTCAGGTTTATAATCCCCGATTCGTTCAGCAGCAGACTCCTCTGGAATCTGGTACAATCTCCCGCTAAACCGCCTGCGCTGTCTGCGCAGGCTGGAGGCCGTTATGGCTAATGCCGAACTTCTTGCCCAGCTGGATGCTGCAATCGCCGAGAAAAATCTGCTGAAACATCCCTTCTATCAGGACTGGCAAGCCGGCAAGCTCAGCCGCGAGGCGCTGCAGCTTTATGCCGCGCAGTACTACCGGCATGTGGAGGCGTTTCCGAGGCATTTGCGGGTGCTCGCCGCCCGCACCGAAGGCCCGCTGCGCGACACCGTGATGGAAAACCTACAAGAAGAAGAAAATCCTAGCGCTCCGCACCCCAAGCTCTGGCGCGATTTCGCCGCCGCACTCGGAGTCGGCGAAGACGACATCACCTGCTGCCCCGCGCTTCCCGGCACGCAAACCGTCGTCTCCACCTTCCGCGAAATTTGCGGCGATCGCCCCGTCGCCGAAGCCGTCGCCGCGCTCTACGCCTACGAAGCGCAAGTTCCCGAAGTCTCCAGCACCAAAATCGACGGTCTCCGCAAATTCTACGGAGTCAACAAACCCGCCGCGCTGGCCTACTTCGCCATCCACGAAGAAGCCGACAAAGCCCACCGCGAAGCGTGGCGCACCTGGCTCAACGAACATACCGACGCCAGCAGCAACGACGAAGCCGTCGCCACCGCCAAAGAGGCCCTGGCCGCGCTCTGGGGCGCCCTTGACGCCGTCTACCACACTCGATTAGCCGCCAAACGCGCCGGCGCGAGCTAAGTAACAACCGCCCTTAGCCGCGCGGGAAGAGGATTAAACGAAAAAAAGGCCCGGGGAAAAAACTCCGGGCCTTTCTATTCTCTGCGAGTCTCAGAGGACTCTGCGTCTCAGCGTTATCCTTATTTCTGGCTCTATTCCGAA
>Ga0137415_10002846_pt1 | contig 17149 bp, 16 predicted proteins | sample CZODoug3_1_1_16f_FD_183082 | JGI IMG/M metagenome (GOLD analysis project Ga0137415, IMG submission 183082) | Vadose zone soil fungal communities from Angelo Coast Range Reserve, California, USA - CZODoug3_1_1_16fungal (Hybrid Assembly) | ecosystem: Environmental > Terrestrial > Soil > Vadose...
AGTTCGGACTCGCCGGCGAGTACGCGGACGACCGCAAGCTGATGGTCGGCCTGAACACCAGGTTCGGGCCGCGGTTCATCACCATATCCGGCACGGGAGCGGACCTCGCCTTCACCGTCCAGGCGGTGGTCGGGTACCGCATGTAGGCGGATGCACCCGTCGCGGGGCGGAATCTGGAAACCCCCGCACGCCGGCCGTAGTCTCCCGGCGTGGAGCGGCACGCCAACCTGCTCAAGGTGCGCTTCGCGGACCTTTCCCATCTGCAGGGCCACCTGCACGTAATCGAGGGAAGGACGCTCTTCTTCTTCCGTGAAGTGGCACCGCGGCTGGTGGGCGGGGACCGGGTCGTGGTCGAGTTCTCGCTGGCGAACAGCGAGCAGGTGAGCACGCTGCGCGGATCCGTCCTCGGCCGGGTCGACGTCAATGACGGCAGCCAGACCGGCGCGTGGATCGAGTTCCCGGACGCGAAACTGGCAAAGCGGCTCGAGCGCGGCACCTCGGCGCTTGCCACCCGTCAGCACCAACGGGTGGTGTGCGATCTGATGGTGGAAGTGCGGCAGGGCCCGCATTCGTTCCTCGCGCGGCTGATGGATGTGAGCATGGGCGGCGCGAGGATCCTCGGGGCAACCGCCCCGCGCATCGGCGCGATGCCGCTGCGGGCCGGAGAGGCGGTCACCCTGAAGCTCTCCGGAACGGCACCGGCGTTTCCCACCGAACTCGGCCGCGCGGACGTGGTGCGCACGGACAAGGGCACCGGGGAGCTCGCGGTGCGGTGGGTGCGGAGCGATCCGGCGGTGCGCGCTTCGTCGCTGAAGCTGATCGATGCGGTGCGTCGCTCCTGGGCGCAGGCGGAGGAGATGACGCACGCGCCGCCTTGCTGCCAGAAGGGCCAGGTACTCGATCCTCCCATGCCCGCGCTGCGCGGACGACTTTGACCGACACCACGGCGTCGCCTTTTCTTCGCCGGCGCGACCGCCTCTGCGACAATGACCGCGAACCCAACACGAGGGGTCCATGGACCGACGAACCGTTTCGACGGCGCTTCCGCCCGGACATCGCGCCTCGCTCGACCGGGCCGAGAACGATGACTTCAGCGCTCTCGAAGTGCTCGCGGAAGGCGCGGGCGCCTGGCTGTCCCATCTTCCCGCGTACGCCGGGATCGCGCTGCTCCTGCACGCGCCGCTCGTCCTCGTGCTCCTGCTACCGCCGCTCCCGGGGGCCGTGGTCGCCGCCATCCTCGTCGTCGCCGGGCTCTTCGTCGCACTGCTGGTAAAGACCGCGGTGGTCAAGGCGGTCATCGACGGCCGCCGGAACATTCCCACCGACTTCCTCGAGCTCGTCGAGGCGCTGCGCGCCGCGCCGAAGGTCCTCGTCCTCGGGGCGCGCATCCTCGGGCGCGCGGCGGTGCGGTCCGTCCTTCTGCTGGTGCCCGGGCTCTACTATCTGACGGAGACGTTCGCGGCGGTGCCGGCCCTCATCATCGAGGGCGGCTCGACGCGCGCGGCGCTGCGCCGCAGCGAGAAGCTCATCGACGGCGTGCGCATCCATGTGCTCGGCATCTGCCTGCTGATCTGGACCCTGGCGGTGGGCCTCACGCTGTTTTCCGGGCTGCACAAGGCGGGCAGCGTCGGGAGCACCACCTGGATCGTCGTGTATCTCTGCACGCGCGCGCTGGACACTTCGCTCGCCGCCGTGCTGAGCGCGATGACGTACCATCATCTCTGCGACCGGCCCGACGTGGGCTGATCCAACAGAGTTCGTCAAGGGCGGAAACGAATCAGACGCTTTGCCGGGCGCACTCGAACTCGAAGACGCTCGAACTCGAAGACGTCGAAGTCCGTCAAGAGGAGCGCGAACGAGGCCTTCCCGCGCAGCGACGGGAAGAGGTCGTGCACCAGCTCTTCCACGAGCGACGGCTCTACCGTCGCGTCGGCAACCCGGAGCCACGGACCAGGCGGAAACCGCACTCCCTTGCCGATCAGGGCGAGCGTCAGAGCACTCCTGTGCAGGTAATACGCGGTTTCGGGGGCGAGCTGATCGGGCATGCTTCGGTTGCCGTGTAGTCGAGCTGCTCGACGCGCACAACGTTTTCCGACCTGTTTTGGACCTGCCGCTCTTTTCGTGGGACGGCGCGTTCACGGGTGAACGAGCGCCAGCTACTTGCCGCGGAAGACCGCGGCGTCGACCATGATGAGCCGCGCCTTCACGTCCACGCGATACTCGAACCGCCAGCCCTCGAGGTCGAGGATCATGCCGCTCGCCTCCAGAGACGACCAGAGACTGCTCCCGACCGGAAGCGTGCCGAGTGTCTTGCCGATCTCGCGCAGACGCTCGCGAAGCTCGATGAGCACGCCACCGGGCACTCTCTTGAACGGCTTGGCGAGCTCGACGTGGAACATCCGCCGGCGATACTCGTGGCCGGACCGGCGCGGCGCAACGCGCACCCCCACCCACCACCGATTGCCGTCAGCGAAATCAGAACCCGCGAATGACCAGCACGACGAACTCTTCGCCCGCCGCCAGCATCGCGACGCCGGCCTGCAGCCTTACTTCTTGTTGGGCAGGAAAGGATTCCCGTAGGAGAAGAGTCTGCTAGGTTGTTCCACGGGGTTTGCGCGATGACGTGGCGGGCATCGGCGGAGCTGTTCGTTCGCGAGGCAGTCCGGGCTCTTTCGCGCAACAAGCTGCGCAGTGTGCTCGCGGCCATCGCCATCATGATCGGCATCGGCGCCGTGGTGTGCGTCGTCGCCATCGGCCGCGCAGGGGCGAGCCGCGCCGAGGAGCAACTGCGGAACCTGGGCGAGAACTTCGTCTGGATCGAAGCCGGCTCCCGCTCCCCGAGCGGAGTGCGCACTGGCTCGCACGGAACAACTCGCCTCACCCTGGGCGACGCGCATGCAGTCGGCCGGGAGCTCCTGATCAAACGCATGACCCCGAACGTGGATGGCAGCGCGCACGTCGTGAACGGCAACCGCAACTGGCACACGCACTGGCGCGGCATCGACGTGACCTACTTCGAGATCAAGCAGTGGGACGTCTCGTCGGGGACGCACTTCCTCGACAACGACGTGATCTCGGCTCGCAGCGTCGTGCTGATCGGCGAGACCGTCCGCGAGCAGCTCTTCGGCGAAGAGGATCCGATCGGGCAGGTCATCCGGATCAACGAGCAGTTGTTCCAGGTCGTCGGCGTGCTGGCGCGCAAGGGACCGAGCGCCTTCGGATCCGACCAGGACGACACCCTGATCCTGCCCTGGACTACCGCGCAGATGAAGCTGCGTGGGCGAAACGCCTCCTGGCTGGACGACATTCTCTGCTCCGCCATCTCGCAGGAGGCCGTGAATCCCGCCATCGACCAGATCACCGCGCTCTTGCGACAGCGGCATCACATCCAGCCAGGGCAGGAGGACGACTTCAACATCCGCAGGCCCGACGAAATCATCAAGGCTCAGATCGAGACCAGCCACACGCTCGAAGTCCTGCTCATCAGCATCGCATCGATCGCACTGGTGGTCGGGGGCATCGGCGTCATGAACGTCATGCTCGTCTCCGTGACCAAGCGCACCCGCGAGATCGGGATCCGGCTGGCGGTCGGCGCCACGGAGGGTGCCGTGCAGATGCAATTTCTCGGCGAGGCGGTGATGCTGACCCTGTTCGGCGGCGTGCTCGGGCTCTTCCTCGGCGCCGCCGCATGCATCGCCCTGGGCCACATCCTGGGCTGGTCGACGCCAATCCCGCCCGACGCATTCGCCGTTGCGCCTCTAGTCTCGACGGTCGTGGGAGTCTTCTTCGGCTTCTACCCGGCGCGCAGGGCGGCCCGCCTCGACCCGATCGCGGCTCTGCGACACGAGTAGCCGGCTTGCCCGAGGGGTCAATCCGCTAGACGCAGCGCGCGACGTTGGCGCGGGATTGAACGGTCACGCGTCCTTCCCCTCCCGCCGTTTCTCCAGGTCTCCAGCGCAACGATCTGCTCCCGCTTGGACAGCTTCGTGTGCTGCTCGCACATGAAGCGGAACCGCGGACCCTTCGACCGGTTCTTGCAGCCGGGATAGTGGCAACGCATGTCGAGCTTGCGGCCCTTCAGCGCGGAGACGGCGCGGGCGCCGTCATGCATTCCGCGTTGAACGCTCTCGTTGATCTTCGTTGCGGCCCGTTCGGCAATCAATTCTGCAATCTGATTGAGAATCTGATCGAGATGGAAAGGCATGCTTGCCTCCGGAATGAAGGCCATATCAGCTTCAATCGACGCTCGCCAGCGTCGCCTCAGGCGACCCCGTCGCGTGTTGCGCGATCTCGTCGGCGGCCATTCCACTTCCGCCGAGCCAAGCCGAGACATACGTTTTCGCCGGAGTATGGCGGCGTCGCTCCGCATCCTTGTCGTTGCTCGATACCGCGATCTCTGCGACGCGGTCGCCACTGCGCTCAGGGACGCGGGCGAAGAAGCGCACTGCTCGACGAGCGTGGACGATACCGTTCGGCGCCTTCAGACGGAGGCCTTTGACCTCGCAGTGATCGAAGCCGTGCCCCCGAATCTCACCACGCACCAGGCAGCACGCGACGAAGCAACCAGGCGTGGCGTGCCGTGGATCGCGCTCGTGACCACCCATGTGCCAGCGGGCGCCGCGGCGGTGCTCCGAATGCCGTTCGACGATGCCGAGCTGGTCGATGCGGTGCGCTCCGCCGCTCGGCGGCCGTGAACCGGAGCAGCCCCGGACTGCCAGTGAACTCGCTACAGCATCCCGCGCTCGCAGGATCTGCGGCCGGTCGCCGGGAGGTCGGCGGGCCAGCCGATCATCGCGCGATGCCGCAAGCCCGCGCTACGTCGTCGCGGTAGGCGAGCCAGCTCTCGAGAGCCCTCTCCACCATTCGGACGACGCGGTCCTCCAGCGTCGCCGGCGTGTGGTCCAGCACCATCTTCCAGGCATCCAGACGATGGCCGCCCTCGACCTTCTTATGCACCCGCTGCAATTCGAGAAACTTCGGGTCGACGCCGTGGATCCGGACCAGCGAGTGCTGCCGGATCGCCGCCTCGATCGCGGCATCCGATTCCGGACTTGTATTCTCCAGCTCCCGCCTCTCGTTGACGCTGCCCTCGACGAAGATCGTCAACACCGCCGCACCGATCACCCATTGATCGAGGCCGCTCATCTCGTCGAGAAACGTCCGATAGCGCTTCGCGGCGGGGAGCAGTTCGACCTCGTCGAAATCCGAGCGGCTGAACCCGCAGCCCTCCATCATGCATAGGAACAGCTCCGGGTGCGACGTCGTCCCGCTGATGCCGCCGGTCTGCTCCTCGTAGATGTTGGCGGCCAGCATCTTGCGCGCGTCCTGCGGCGTACTCGAATGACCCATGACCCGCGCGAGAAGCTGCGGGAAGTCGCGCACGTACACCGCCCACTCCTGCTGGAAGTGCGGGAGCAGGCGTTGAAGCGGCACGCGCCCCTCGGCAAACCAGGGCCACGCCCAGTGGTCCTTGCGGTCGAGGATTCGGAGCAGACGGTCCTGGAGCACCCCCGCAGTCTACCGGGCGTAGCTCGACGTGGCGAAGAACTCGCCGTCGATGCTCTCGATTCCGCAGGCGAAGTTGGTGGCGGCGCGTGGACTCGAACCACGTACCTGCGGATTATGAGACCGCCGCTCTAGCCGGATGAGCTACGCCGCCAAAGGGGCGCGGAATGTAGCGGCGGCCGGATCCCGAGTCAAGGACGCGACGCGGCCTCAGATGCGGCCGCTCCAAGTCCGTCCAGCGGCGCCATACGCGGTCCGGATCGATGCCACGACGCGCGAGTCGAGGGGGCCTTGCTCCACCGCGGCGATCGCTTCCTCGAGGTGTCCGAGGCTGACGGTCCCGATGAGGATCGCCGATACGCCCGGAGCATGCGCGGCAAAACGGGTGAAGAGCACCGGCCAGGGGAGCCCGCCTGTATCGGGCCGCAGCACGCGGAACCGATCCCACGCCTCCGCGACGTCGGGCTCGGGTGGCCGAGCATCGAATCGCCAGGGCGCGTTCCCGAGCGCGCGCTTGGCGAGCACGCCGATCCCGCGCGACTGCGCCTCGGGGACCGCGCCGTCGAGCACGGCCTGGTCCACGATGCTCACCGAGCACTGCACCCCGCCGAACAACCCCGAGCGTACGGCCCAGAGCAGCGCCTCGCCTTCGCCGGAATAGGCCGCGACGCGCACCTTTCCCGCCTCGACGGTGGTGCGCAGCGCCTGTGCCCCGCCGCTGTGCTGGAGAACACCCAGCTCGCAGGAGTGCAGGTGCACGATGTCCAGGCGATCGGTCCGCAGGCGCGTGAGCGCCGCGTCCACGCCCTCGGTGATGCAGCGAGGCGTCCAATCCGGAACCCCGGGAACGCCATAGCCGACCTTGGTGGAAAGGACGATGCGCTCGCGCCGGCCCGCCAGCGCGCGGCCGAGCCGCTCCTCGGAAAGACCGTAGCTGCGCGCCGTATCGATCAGCGTGACGCCGGCGTCGAGCGCACCGCCGACCAGCCGATCGACGTCGGCATCGCTGGTCTCGGGCCCGCCGATGCGTCCGGCCCCGAGTCCCACCGTGCTCACCGACAATCCCTTCGCGCCGAACGGCCTCGTCTCCACGGGAACCCGGGGTGGTTGGATGGACTACGTATCTCCACTCGCACGATACCCGGTTTTCGCGCCTCGCGTTGGTGCCGGTAAGATCCAGTTCGGATCTCGATCGTCCACGATTCTGGGGGGAACTTGGACACTGCTTGTCCCGGGTGCAGCCGTCGCAGTGACGAACGCCGCTGTGCGTTCTGCGGTGTGGCCCGCGATGCCGGCGGGTACCGCGTGGAGCGCGTGCTTGCGCAAGGTCCCCACGGGCGCGTGTACCGCGCGCACGCGCCCGATGGCGAGATCGTCGCCCTCAAGGAGCTCCAGTTCGCCAGTGTGCCGGGGGCGTCGCAGATCGACGCCTTCGAGCGCGAAGCTGCGACGCTGAAGACCTTGCACCACGCGCGCATTCCCCGGTTCGTCGCCAGCTTTGCCGAGGGCGAGGGTGTCCAGCTGCGCCTCTACCTCGCGGCCGAGTTCATCGAGGGCGAGCCGCTCTCCACGCGGATCGCAAGAGGGCCTTTCAGCGAAGCGATGCTCAGCGACGTCGCGCGCCAGGTGCTCGGCGTCCTCGCCTACCTGCACAAGCTCGGCGTCCTGCATCGGGACATCAAGCCCGACAACCTGATCGTCCGGCCCGGCGGCGAGATCGTGCTGGTCGACTTCGGCAGCGCCCGCCGGCTATCCGGCTCGCGCACGTATGGGTCCACGCTGGTGGGAACGTTCGGCTACATGCCGACGGAACAGCTCGGCGGCACGGTAGACGCGACCAGCGACCTGTACGCACTGGGCGCCACGTTGCTGCACGCCGCGACCGGAAAAACGCCTTCCGAAATGCTCTCCAGCGACTTTTCGCTGACGGTAGCCGCCGGCGTTCCGCTTCGCGATCTCATCGCCTGGCTGGTGCAGCCCCGGCGCGAGCGCCGTCCGAGGAGCGCCGAAGCAACGCTTCACGCTCTCGATCATCCCGCGCGGCGGCCGGTCGTGAGGCTGCGGTTCGCGGTGGCGGCAGCCGCGGCGCTCACGGTGGCGATCCTCTCCGCCTGGGTGCCAAGGGTGCCGGCCTCGGCCGCGATCGGTCCCGGAACGCCGCGGGGCACGCCGGCGCAGCGTTGGTTTGGCAGGGCGAAGCCGTTCTGCAACCCGGTCGAGGTTGCCCAGTTCATGGCGCGCAATGCCGCCGCCCCGGGCTGGGACGGCACCGGATACGCCGCGGGATGCTGGGCGCTGGCAGGAAAGATCGACGAGGCGCGCTCGCTGCTCGCGCGCGTGCAAGAGCGCGACCGCTGGCGTGCGGCAGGGATCGTGTTCGATCTGGCGCATCCGGTCGCGGACGCGGGCGACGATGTGGCCGCGGCCGCGATCATGAACCTGGTGCTCGAGTCCTGGCCCAATCACTACCAGGCGCTGTATCACGCGGGCATGAGCGACTTCGCGCTCGGCAACCGCGATCGCGCACGCACACACCTGACCGAGTTCTTGCGGCTCTACACGGAGGACGACGGCTTCCGGCGCAACGCGAAGCAGGCGCTGGCGAAGCTGCAGTAGGCCAACGCCAGCTGTCCTGTTTCTTCCGCCACCAGACTCGAGGCTGGGATCGCCTGCAAAGAGTCGCGGTATGAAGCCCTGCCATGCGCTATCGAGTCCTTGCCTTCGCGGCCGCTCTCGCGTGTTCCGTTTCCCGCCCCGCGCCAGTCCGTGCTCCCGGCGATCGCTCGCTGCAGACCTGGGCGAACGGCGCTGTCTTCTACGAGGTGTTCGTGCGGAGCTTCCAGGACTCGAACGGCGACGGCAAAGGCGATCTGAAGGGATTGATCTCGCGTCTCGACTATCTCAACGACGGCGATCCGGCGACCGCCACCGATCTGGGCGTCGATGCGCTCTGGCTGATGCCGGTGTTCTCCTCCCCGAGCTATCACGGTTACGACACCACCGACTACGAGACCATCAACCGCGACTACGGCACCAATGCGGACTTCGACCAGCTGATCGCGGAGGCGCACCGGCGAGGCATCAAGATCGTGATCGATCTGGTGCTGAACCACACCGGAACGGCGCATCCCTGGTTCAGGGAGTCGTCCTCGCCCTCCTCGCCGAAGCGCGACTGGTACGTCTGGAGCACGACCGAGCTCCACTGGGGACAGCCCTGGAACCCTGGAGCCGAGACCTGGCATGAGCGGAGGGGCGCCTGGTACTACGGCATCTTCTGGGGCGGGATGCCCGACCTCAACTACCGCACGCCGGCCGTGCGCGAGGAGGTGAAGCGCATCGCCGCGCTGTGGCTGCGCCGCGGCGTCGACGGCTTCCGTCTCGATGCGGCCCGCTACCTGGTGGAGGACGGTCCGGGACCCGGTCAGGCGGACACCCCGGAGACGCACGCATTCTGGAAGGAGTTCGCCGCGCACGTCCGCTCCGTGAAGCCGGACGCGCCCCTCATCGGCGAGAACTGGACCGAGACGGAGCTCATCGCGCCCTACTACGGCGATACCCGAGCGGTGCCGGGCGGCGACGAGCTGCCGCTGAATTTCGATTTCCCACTGGCCAGCCAGATCGTCCAGGGCGTCCTGGGGGGCAGCGCGGACGGAATCGCCGCCAAGCTGGAGGAAGTGAAGCGGACCTATCCCGCCGGCGCGACCGATGTGCCCTTCCTCACCAACCACGATCAGCGACGCGTCGCCTCCGAGCTGCGCAATGATCCGGACCGGCTGCGGACCGCCGCCGCGGTCCTGCTCACGCTTCCCGGCACGCCGTTCCTTTACTACGGGGAGGAGATCGGAATGCAGAACGGCCCCGAGACCGCCGATGAGGACAAGCGCACGCCGATGCCGTGGGATTCGAGCCAGGGGGGAGGGTTCACCACCGGCGAGCCGTGGCACGACTTCGCGCCCGGGCGCGAGAGCGCAAACGTGGCAGCGCAGACCGGCGACCCCGGGTCGCTGCTCTCCCGGTATCGCAGCCTGATCCGCGCGCGGCACGCGTCGGCCGCCCTTCGCCGCGGCGCCCTGGAAGTGCTCTCCGGCAGCGGCCCGCTGCTCGCGTTCCTGCGCAGGGAAGGAACGGAGCGCGTCCTGGTGGTGCACAATCTCGGTGGTCAGCCGCAAGTGGCCACGCTGACGGTTGCCGCAGCCGGCTCCGATCCTCTCTTCGCCGACTCCGGAGCGACGCTCGAGGTCGCATGCGATTCAGCGCGCGTGTCCGTTCCACCGCACGCGAGCGGCGCCTTTCGGCTACGTTAATTCACCGGCTGCGGGGCGAGCCGGTTCTTGATGTAGTCCTCGAGCGCGACCTTGTGTCCGACATCCTTTTTCGCCCGTTCGCTCAGGTACCATTTGTGCTCGAGCACCTGGCAGTAGAGCTCGGTCTCGTCGTCCCTGGGCCCGAGCGCTTCCTGCAGCCGCTGCGTCGTCGGGCGGTACATCTGCTCGAGCCACCGATGCGCGGCCATGCTCAGCGACTGCGTGTACTTGTGCTGCGCTGAGAGCTTCGCCTGCAGCTCCTTGATCTCGTTGATCATCAAGGCGGCCTGCCGATCGCCGGCGACGAGGCCGGTGAGCCCGTGCAAGAGCCGCCGGTGGTACTCGCGGTCGACGACGATGGTGCGCAGTCGCAGGCTGTCTCCCTGTTCGGTCTTCACCAGCTCGATCTCGCCCACCGAGAAACCGAGGTCGTTGAGGGCGCGGATCCGCTCCTGGATGAGGTAGCTCTCCCCGGGCAGGATCAGCAGCTGCCGGTTGATCTCGTTCCACAGCCGCTGATAGCGGGCGCGGATGGTGGCGCCGGTCTCCTCCACGGGCAGCGCCGGCGGAAGCTGGACCTCCGCCTGGAGGTCCGCCAGCTCGCCCGTAATGTTCTGCTCGAGGATGTCGAGGTCCATCGATCGCTGGCCGTCGGACAGCTTCTCGTGCTGCTCGGAAGTCTCGAAGTCGACCGCGTAAGCCTGCAGCTCGCCCGCGTCGCGGCGAAAGAGCGTGTTCGACAGCGAGCAGTCGCCCCAGTAGAAGCCTGCGAGGTGGAGACGCACCAGCAAACCGGCCATCGCGTCCATCAGCCGCTCCCGGTAGCGCTCCAGGCCCTTGTTCTTGAAGAGCGTACGGTAGGGAAGCGAGGCGTCGAGGAAGCGGGTGATCAAGATGCCGTTCTCGCCTCCTTCGCCTCCCTCGACGGCCGCGCGCGCGTGCCCTGCCGCCGTGACCGCCGGCAGGCGCCGATCCTCCATCCCGCGAAGCAGGCCGTACTCGCGCTCCGCGAGGGCCGGCGGAAGCTCCTTGAGCGCGTAGAGGCCCGTCCCGTACTCGACGAACACGACCTGGTGGCGGGAAAGGCCGCGCTCCATCTCGACCACCCGCTCGCTGGCGCTCGCCCATCCGGCGAGCGGCAGTTGCCAGGGCAGGTCGATGAAGTCGGGATGGCCCTCGCGGACGTGGATCGCGATCAGACCCGCCATGCCGCTCTCGTACACGGATTCGGGCGCCTCGTCGACACTCCGGCGGATCGGCCAGCCGACCCGAGTGCAAGCGCGCGCGATGCGATAGCATCACAGACCGTGCGTCTTCTCCTTTGCATCGAGCTCGTGGCGATTGCCGCTTGCGGCGGCGGCGCTCCCGCTCCGCCACTCGTGCCGGCGACGCGCGAGCCCGCGCTTTCCGCGGAGTGGTGGAACGGCGCCGTCGTCTACGAAGTCTTCGTCCGCAGCTTCAGCGACTCGGACGGCGACGGCAAAGGCGACCTGGCAGGGTTGATCAAGAAGCTCGACTACCTGAACGACGGAGACCCCGCGACCGGGACCGACCTCGGGATCGACGCCATCTGGCTCATGCCGATCTACGCGTCGCCGAGCTACCACGGCTACGACGTCACCGACTACGACGGCGTCAACCCGGATTATGGCTCCTCGGCGACGATGGACGCGCTCATCGCGGAGTGCCACAGGCGGGGGATCAAGGTCATCCTTGATTTCGTCCCCAACCACACCTCGATTCAGCACCCGTGGTTCGCGTCCTTCCACCGCGACTGGTACGTCTGGAGCGCCACGAACCCGGGCTGGACGCAGCCCTGGGGCACCGGGGCGACGTGGTACCAGGCCGGCGGCACCGGCGCCTGGTACTACGCCGTGTTCTGGAGCGGGATGCCAGACCTGAACTGGCGCAATCCTGCGGTCCGCGCCGAGATGGATGCCATCGCCGGGCGCTGGCTCGCGCGCGGGGTGGATGGCTTCCGGCTCGACGCCGTCCGCTATCTCATCGAGGACGGGGCGGGACTCCAGGAGGACCGGCCCGAGACGCACACCTGCCTGGGAAATTGGACTGCGGGCGTCCTCGCGACAAATCCCCACGCGATGATCGTCGGCGAGTCCTGGGCGGATTGCCAGACGATCTCGACCTACTTCGGCGCGCCGGCCGCGGGCGGACTGCCGCTCCTGTTCAACTTCCCTCTCGCGGACGCCGTTGTGAGCGGCGTGGCTGCAGGCTCCGCACGCACCATCGCCGCGATGCTCGACACGGTGGCGCGCACCTATCCTGCGGGCAGCGCGGACGCACCGTTTCTCACGAACCACGATCAGGAGCGCGTGGCCTCGCGCCTGGGCAGCGATCCATCCCGGCTCAAGCTCGCGGCGTCCATCCTGCTCACGCTGCAGGGAACGCCGACGATCTACTACGGCGAGGAGATCGGGATGCGGAACGGAAGCTGCTCCTCGGACGAGTGCAAACGCGCGCCGATGGCCTGGGACGGCACGGCGGGAGCGGGCTTCACGACCGGCAGTGCCTGGTGGCCGCTCTCGCCGGGAACGTCTGCGACAAACGTGGCGTCGCAGACGGGCGACCCCTCGTCGCTGCTCCTCGCGCTATCGCGATCTGATCCGCGCCCGCAAGGCGTCTCCCGCTCTTTCCCGCGGCGGGACCGCGCGTCTGTCGGCGGAGGACGCGAACATCCTCGCCTGGCTGCGCACGGACCCGGGAGAGACGGTGCTGGTCGCCCACAATCTCGGCGGAAACACCGCCAGCCGGAGCTTGACCGCCGCGGGAACGTCCGCCGAGCCACTGCTCTCGGACGCAGGGGCTACGCTCGCGGCGGCAGGCGGGGCCTGGTCGGTGACATTGCCGCCCTACGGCAGCGGGATCTGGCGGCTTCGCTGAGGTGAAGATGGGCAACGAACGCTTCCGCGTGGGCGTGATCGGAACGAGTTGGTGGGCCGACCTCGAGCACCTGCCTGGCCTGCGCGCCCGGCGCGACGTAGATCTAATGTCGCTGTGTGGGCGCAATCCCGAGCGGCTCGCCGCGCTCGCCGCGAAATTCGGGGTGCAGAAGACGTTCACGGACTGGCGCGCGATGATCTCCGGCGAAGGCCTCGACGTCCTCGTCATCGCCACGCCGAATTCACTTCACCATCCCCAGGCAATGGCCGCGCTGGAGGCGGGCCTGCACGTGATCTGCGAGAAACCGCTGGCGATGAACCTGACGCTGGCGCGCGAGTTGGTCGCGCGCGCCGAGGCAGCACGGCGCAAGACGCTGACGTTCTTCACGCATCGCACCGTGGCCGCGGCCGCGCACGTGAAGCGGCTCGTCGGCGAGGGATTCCTCGGGCAGCCTCTGCACGTCAGCGCCGTGTACTTCACCGCGTCGCACTTGCGCGAGAACAAGCCGCTCGCCTGGAAGATGCAGCGCGCGGAGTCGGGTACGGGCGTGCTGGGCGACATCGGATCGCACTTGATCGATCTGGTGCGCTGGTGGTTGGGCGATTTCTCCCGGGTGGCCGGGCAGTGGCAGACCGTCACCCGCGAGCGATCGGGCGGCGTGGCCGATGCGGACGAGGACTGCTCCTTCCTCGCGCAGCTCGCTTGCGGAGCGCAGGGGGTGTTCCAGGCGAGCAAGCTCGTCGCGGGTCGCGGCAATTACCAGCGCATCGAGCTTCACGGCAGCCGCGGGTCGTTGACCTACGAAGCCGATCCGGGCTTCGACCCGACCTGGGAAGGCCGCGTGCTCGCAGGGCGACCGGAACGCCCCGGCCTCGAGCTCCTTGCCCTGCCGCGCGAGCTGGCCGCGGGCCTGGATACGCCGGACAACCAGGGCGATCGGAACGAAGCCTACCGCCGCCTCACCGATCCGTTCTTTGCAGCCATCCGCGACGGCGGAGCCGTCTCGCCGGATTTCCGCGATGGCGCGGCAGTGCAGGCCGTGCTGGACGCCGTCGCCGAGTCGGCCGAACGCAACAGATGGGTTTCGGTGCCGTAGAACCCGGTGCCCGCGATTACTTCTTGCGCTGCGCCATGTCCACCCAGACCGCGAGCAGCAGGATGAGGCCCTTGATCACGTACTGGAACGTGATGTCGAGGTTCATCAGGCTCATCCCGTTGTCCAGGGAGGCCATCACCAGCGCCCCGATGACGGCGCCGAAGATGGTGCCCTCCCCGCCCATCAGGGAAGTGCCGCCGATGACTGCCGAAGCGATGGCGTCGAGCTCGGCGTTCTGACCAGCGGAGGTGGTGGCGGCGTTGAGGCGGGAAGTGGAGACGATGCCCGCGATCGCGGTCATCAGCCCCATGATCATGAAGAGCCCGAACACGTGCCGCGGCACGTTGATGCCCGAGAGCCTCGCGGCGTCCGGGTTGCCGCCGATGGCGTAGAGGTGCCTGCCGAAGGTCGTGTCCCTGGCGACGAAGTCGAAGATGACGGTCAGGGCCAGCACGAAGATCACCGCCCAAGGGATTCCGAGATAGATGACCATGATCATCGCGAAGCCGCCCATCAGCGCCGAGACGAACGCGAGCCTGAGCACCTCGGCGAAGAAGGGGACGACAGGGAAGCCGTACTTGACGCGCGCTGCCCGCCGGCGCAGGGCGGCGACGATGAAGACGACGATCATCGCAATCGTGAAGTACAGGCTGGTGTCGTGGACCTGGCCGTCGGTCGCCGGGATGATGGTGGGCAGGTAGCCCTGGCCGATCGCCTTGAACCAGCCCGCCGTCGCCTCCGAAGCCATCTCGAGGCCCTGCGTCTGACCGCCGGTGACCCCGATGATCAGGCCGCGGAACGCGAGCATCGATGCGAGCGTGACGATGAACGCGGGGACCTTCCGGTATGCGATCCAGAAACCGTGCCAGGCCCCGACCGCCAGCCCGATCACCAGGGTGGCCGAGACCGAGGCGATTACGCCCCATTCGAACTTGATCATGCACAGCGCGCACACCGCCCCGGCGAAACCGAGGACGGATCCGACCGAGAGGTCGATGTGACCGGCCACGATCACGAGCACCATGCCGATGGCGAGGATCGCCGTCGTCACCGTCTGCACGAAGAGGTTCGACAAGTTCCGCGGCGTCAGGAAGACGCGGTCGGTGACGAACGAGAAGATCACCCAGATCGCCAGCAGCGCGAGGAACATCGTGTACTGCTTGCTGTTGCGCTTGATCGAGCCGAGGATCAGGTCGATGAGCCCACCTTCCGCGGTTCCTGCCTTCACTACTGCCGTCTCCATCGCAGCCTCCCAACCTGGATGTCGAGCGCCTACGCCCCGCCCGTTGCGTAGTAGATCACCTTCTCTTCGGTCGCGTCGTCGCGTTTGAACCCGCCCGCGATCTGCCCCTCGTGGATCACCAGGATCCGGTCGCTCATCCCCAGCACCTCGGGGAGCTCCGAGGAGATCATCATCACGCACACGCCCTGGTCCACCAGGTCATTCATGATGTTGTAGATCTCGACCTTGGCTCCGACGTCGATCCCCCTGGTGGGCTCGTCGAGGATCAGGACCTTGGGCTGGGTCAGCAGCCACTTCGCGAGCACCACTTTCTGCTGGTTTCCGCCGGAGAGATTTCCCACTCTCTGCTCGAGGTTTGGCGTCTTGGTCCGCAGCTCCTTCACGTACTTGTCGGACCACTTGATCTCCTCGTTCTTGTTGATGACGCCGAGCTTCGAGATCCGCTGCAGGCTCGCCAGCGTCGAGTTCTCCTTGATGTCCATGCCGAGGATCAGCCCGTAGCGCTTGCGGTCCTCGGAGACGAGGCTGAGCCCCGCACGGATGGCGTCCCGGGCGCCGTGGATCTCGATCGGCTTGCCTCCCAGCCGCACCTCGCCCGACTTCTTCTTTCCCCAGACGCCGAAGAGGCTCATCACCAGCTCGGTGCGGCCGGCGCCCATCAGGCCGGCGATGCCGACGATCTCGCCCTTGCGCACCTCGAACGAGACGTCGTTGACGGCGATGTCGTTCGTCAACGGGTTCTGGACGGTCCAGTTCTTCACCTCCAGCACCGTCTCGCCGACGGTGCGGGCGCGGCGCGGGAACATGTTGGTGAGCGGGCGCCCGACCATGTTCTGGATCATCCGGTCCTCGGGCATGGCCCTCTTGTCGTCGGTGATCACCGTGCGCCCGTCGCGCAGGACCGTGATCCGATCGGCGATCCGCGCGACCTCCTTCAGCCGGTGCGAGATGTAGATGCAAGAGACGCCCTGCGCGCGAAAGGAATCGAGGATCTTGAGCAGGTTGTCGGCCTCGGTCTCCGTCAGGGCGGCTGTCGGCTCGTCCAGGATCAGGACCCGCGCTTCCTTGGTCAGCGCCTTGGCGATCTCCACCAACTGCTGCGATCCGACGCCGAGATCGATGATCCGCGAGGCCGGGCTGAGCTTGAGGCCCACTTGCTTGAGGGCCTTCGTCGTCCGCTGGAACGTCTCGTTCCAGTTGATGACACCCTTCCCCTTGCAGAGCTCGCTACCGAGGAAGATGTTCTCGGCGATCGTCATCTGCTTCACCAGCGCCAGCTCCTGGTAGATGATCGCTATGCCCGCGTCCTCGCTGTCGCGGATTCGATCGAACTTCTGAACTTGCCCGTCCAGGACGATGTCGCCGCTGTACGTGCCGTACGGATAGAAGCCGCTGAGGATCTTCATCAGCGTCGATTTTCCGGCGCCGTTCTCGCCGACCAGCGCCTGGATCTCTCCCTTGCGGACCTGGAACGTCACGTTCTCGAGCGCCCGGACGCCCGGGAACTCCTTGGTGATGTTCCTCATCTCCAGCAGGTACTCGCTCATGGCGTGTCCATGCATCCCCGCCGGCGCCAGCCGGCGGGGATGCCGTTTGCGCTTACTTCTTGTAGACCTGCGATTTCTTCAAATAGCCGCTCTTGATCAGCACGTCGTCGAGGTTCTCTTTGGTGACGATCACGGGCGTGAGCAGCACCGACGGCACGTCCTTCTTGTTGTTGTTTACCACCTTGCCGCCGGTATCAATCGACTTGCCACCCGCAATGTCGACCGCCATCTCGATCGCCTTCTTTCCCAGCGCGCGAGTATCCTTGAAGATCGTCATGCTCTGCACGCCCTGCACGATGCGGATGGCGCCGGACAGCTCGGCGTCCTGCCCGGTGATGGGGACCTTCCCGGCGAGTCCCTGCGACGCGAGCGCCTGGATGCATCCGCCCGCGGTGCCGTCATTGGGAGCGAGCACGGCGTCGACCTTGTTCTGATTCGCGGTGAGGGCCTGCTCGCAGAGCTTCTGCGCCTCCGAGGGCTGCCAGTCCTTGACGAACTGGTCCATCACGATCTTGATGTCGCCCTTGTCGGCGAGCGGCTTGATGTACTTCATCGC
>Ga0137415_10002847_pt1 | contig 17147 bp, 14 predicted proteins | sample CZODoug3_1_1_16f_FD_183082 | JGI IMG/M metagenome (GOLD analysis project Ga0137415, IMG submission 183082) | Vadose zone soil fungal communities from Angelo Coast Range Reserve, California, USA - CZODoug3_1_1_16fungal (Hybrid Assembly) | ecosystem: Environmental > Terrestrial > Soil > Vadose...
GCATTGAACGCCATGCTGCTGAAGATGCTTCCTGTTCGCGATCCGCAGCAGCTCTATACAGTTTTGCTCGTGAATGGCGGTACGCAGCCTCCGAATACTTCCGGCACTGGTCACGGCAATACTTCCTTCTCTTATCCCGTTTTTCAGGCTCTGCGGCAGAGATCGGATGTCTTTTCCGATCTGATGGCTCACATTCCACTCGGCTACGGCAAGATTCCCATTCGTCTGGGCGATACGCCTGCCGAGAAAGCCGGAGAAGAAGTCAGCGGAAATTACTTCTCAGGTCTGGGCGTTCCTATGGTGTTGGGGCGTGGACTGAACGAAGCAGAGGAGCGCGAGCACAGACCATCCGTCGTGATCAGCTACCGGTTCTGGCAGCAAGCCTTTGCACGCGATTCTGCCGCAATAGGGAAGACCTTATACATCAAGAGCATCCCCTTCACTATCGTTGGCGTCACTGCGCCTTCATTCTATGGAGTCAGCCAAAGCGGGGCCATGGATTTCTGGATTCCGCTGCAAACCCGCCCAGAATTGAATGCTTGGGGAAAGCCTGCGACAAAAGATGCACCGTTTGGATCGCCGAAATGGTGGGCGATTCCCATGATGGCGCGGCTGCGTCCCGGTATTTCCTCTGAAAAGGCGCAGCATATCCTGCAACCTACTTTCTGGCAGGCGGCAAGCGAGGGCATCGGCACGCTCGATCCCAAGCGTTGGCCCGCACATCTGGGCTTTGAGTCTGTTCGTGGAATCCCCGGCGCTGCCGACCGGTATCGCACACCACTAGAGATCATGATGGCCTTGGTCGGGCTGGTGCTTCTCATTGCATGCACCAACGTGGCGCTGTTGGTCATGACCAGGAACGCTGTCCGTCAGCGTGAGTTCGCGGTGCGCATGGCCATAGGCGCGCGTGCCTCCCGTATCTTCCTGCAACTGCTGGTCGAAAGTCTGCTGCTGGTGAGCGCAGGTGCGCTGTTAGGTTGGGGGCTGGCTGTGGGAGCAACGCGAGCTTTGGCCGCATGGGCCCGGATCGATGCCGGTCTTGCGCCGGACTGGCGCGTGCTCGTCTTCACACTCGGCATCGCATCGTTGTCGGCGCTCGCCTTCGGGTTGATTCCTATGCGCAGCACCATGCGCATTGCGATAGAACGGGAACTGAAGAGCAGCAGCCAGAACATGAGCCAGAGTCGCAGCCGGGTTCGTGGCGGCAATGCAGCCATGGCGCTACAAATCGCCATATGTCTTACGCTGTTGGTGGCCTCATCGCTGACTGTGCGCAGTCTCTTGAACTACGAGCGGCAGGACTTAGGTATGCAGGCGGAAAGTCTGTTGGTCTTCGACGTCAACCCTCTGAGTGTTTCTACTGACAAGCAGGCAGTTCTCTTTTATCAACGTCTGCTGGACCGCATCCATGCTATCCCCAGTGTTCAGGCCGTATCTCTGGTTCAGAATCGGCCCGGCACCGGCTGGCTCTACAGCGGCGGTATCAAATTGGATGGAGTCGAGCCGCGCGATACTTCCGGTTCGCGTACAGAGATCTATTTCAACGAGGTTGGCCCCGGATTCTTTCAGACCATGGGCATTCCCTTGCTCCAGGGTCGCGATATGAGCGAGGCAGATACAGCAGACAGTCCTAGCGTTGCAGTGGTTAATGAGGAGTTTGCGCGGCGTTTTCTGAAGAATGGAGCTTTGGGACACAGGATCGACGATCATCCAGGCTACGAGATCGTAGGCGTTGTAAAGGACAGCAAATATAAGCGGGTGGCTGAGCAAGTGATGCCGACGGCCTACTACGCGCTTGCTCAGCGCGGCATGCGGGGACAGATCACGGTCGAAGTGCGCGCGGCAAGTTCCCCAACAGCCTTGCTGCCTGAAATCCAGCGGGCGATGCGCGAGCTTGACCCCAATATGCCGCTGCAAAAACCTATGACCCAGGCTGCTCAGTTCGAGGAATCCTACCTCACCTCCCGGCTGTTTTCTCGACTTGCCGTGGGCTTTGGCCTGCTCGCCGCTTTTCTGGTGGCCACTGGTTTATATGGAACGCTCGCCTATCGCGTGCAGCGTCGTCGTGGCGAGATTGGCGTCCGCATGGCTCTGGGTTCAAGCCGCGTATCCGTGTTGGGAATGGTTCTGCGCGAAAGTCTGTGGATGACGCTGGCTGGTTTTGCCGTGGGCCTGCCGTTGTGCTTTGTTGTTGTACGCCTCCTGCGCACGCAGCTCTATCAGCTTGACGCCCTCGACCCGGTTAGCTTTCTCGCCGCAATCACGATCACACTTTTCGTTGTTCTTGGCGCGGCGCTACTGCCAGCAAGAAGAGCCGCCTCTGTCAACCCGGTGGAAGCATTGCGAGCGGAGTGAGCTGTCATAGCAAAATGAAGATGAATCTCGTTTCTCATCATGGAAGCTCTTAAAAGAGTGGTTTACTCGAAGGCAACCACAAGTGTCCCTACTGGCGTTTCCGCAAATTTCACCGTATACTGTGCAATAACGGGAGCTGGGAAGTAAGAAATCCCGGTTTGCCGCCTAAGGGGTGAGTCTTCTGCAGTCAGAGTAATGCGCTGACGCTCGAAGTTCCGCCATCCGATACCTCGGTATGGCGTGCGATTGTTCGCGTGCTCCGAAGTCCTCTGGACGCCCTTTCTACCGTCCTTTTCCCTGCCGAATGCCGCCTTTGCGCGGAACCCCTTACTGGCCTCAGCCGCCTGCCAGTCTGCAACGCCTGCTGGAATCAACTTCCCACACAACCTGGCACACTTTGCACCTGCTGCGGTGAAAACCTCGGCGCGCAAGGCTTCTATGGTGTCCAGCAAGTGGGAGACGACCTCTGCCGCCCTTGCCAATCCGCTCCGCCACGTTTTGAAAAAGCCGTGGCTCATGGAGTCTACTCCGGCCATCTGCGTGCTCTGCTGCACCTGATGAAGTACGATGGCCTGACACCTGTCGCGCGCCGCCTTGGTTCTCTCCTTGCGCAACAGATTCTCGCGATTCCTGACCTGCCGGGGAATCTTCTGGTTGTGCCTGTGCCGCTTTATCGCAGCAAACGCCGCCAGCGTGGGTTCAACCAGGCTGATCTATTGGCTCGCGCAACAGTGCACGCTCTCAGGAGGCAGAGTCCCGGCCTCAGGGTCAAACTCGTGCCGGGGGCGCTCAGGCGTCACCGTGCTACGGAAAGCCAGGCGGGTCTTAGCCCGCATCAGCGTCGCGCCAATATGCGCGGCGCTTTTTTAGTCCCCAGCCCAGAGCGCATTGCCGGGCGGGACATTCTCCTCATCGACGACATTTACACCACTGGAGCCACGGCCCGCGCCTGCTCGCTTGCGCTCAAACGCGCCGGAGCAGCGTCCGTCCGAGTCGCAACCGTAGCCCGCGCACAGAAATACGAGGCCACGATCCGGTTTTCGGGTTCACAAGTGGAAGAGGACAAAGTAGAGATTCCCATGCACGAGAATGTCGCAATGTGGGGCTGAACGGAGAGGTTTTCAGGTAGAAGCCTCGGGCTTTAGCCCGAGAAATGTTAGGGGAGCAGCTTAAGGGGCTTTAGCCCCAGGGAAGTCAAAAGATTCGGGGGAGAGGATGTCGCTAGGGAAAGCAGTCGTTCACGCTCGCAAGCAAAAGTCACTTGCCAAGTGTCACACCATGCCGCACCCGGAGCATGAGCCGCGCCCTGTCTCAACCGGGCAGGCCATGCAGACGCCGGTGCTCGTCCTCAACGCCTCCTATGAGCCCATCAACATCTGCGGAGCCCGCCGTGCACTGGTATTGGTGCTGAAAGGCGTCGCCCGCACGGAAGAGGAGCAGGGAGCAGTGCTGCATGCCGCGCGTGTCCGCATGCCCATGCCGTCGGTGATCCGCCTGCTCGAATACCGCCGCATTCCCCACCAGACCCGCGCCCTCTCGCGCAAGAACATCCTGCTGCGTGACCGCAACAGTTGCCAGTACTGCGGCGTAGTCCTGCCGTCCAGTGAGCTGACTCTGGATCACGTGATCCCGCGCTCTCGCGGAGGTTTGTCTACCTGGGAAAACCTCGTAGCCTGCTGCCACGCCTGCAACCGCCGCAAGGGCAACCAATTACTGCACGAGCTGCAGGACATGAAACTGATGCGCGAGCCGAGGCCCTTCTCGCTCCACACCAGCCGCCACATCATGCGTATGATCGGCCACTCCGACCAGAAGTGGCGGAAATACCTCTACTACTAATAAAAAAGGGACGCGGTGCCTTCAACCGCGTCCCTGGAGTGTTGTCCCAGTTATCAAGCAACTGGGGAATACTAAGAAAATTGTATGTGCGAGAAACTCTTTTCTTCATTGAGAAAGATCAATAGATTCAGTACTTTAGTGGTACAATAAATTGTACAAAATCGATTTACTCAGTCGAAAAATGGCGCTACCTGCTCCTGCCTGGGAGGTTTCGTAAGGGCGCTGATCACGACGAGACAAAGGACCGAAATCAGAAGAGCTGGGAAGATGGCATCCCGATCGGCAATCATAGCCGGCAGATGCTGGTGGATGAATGGTGAATCCCAGAAGACCGTAACAACGGTCCCGGCGGCGATGGCGCTTACCGCCCCGGCGGCATTCGCGCGCCGCGAGTAGAACGCCGCCAGTATAACCGGCGTCAGCGCAGCCGAATAGATGGTGTAGGCATACATGGTCTTCTTCAACACGGACTCGGTATGCAGCGACTGGTAAAGCGCCCAGATGCCCAGCAACACCACCATCAGCCGCGAGACAATCAGGACTCGCTTGTTCGAGGCGTCCGGCGCAATGTAGCGGACAAAGATATCGTTCACCAGATTGGTTGCCGGGGAAAAGAGATAGTTATTCGCTGTCGAGATGATCTTCGCGAAAACAGCGCCCATCAACAACGCCCCAAGCCATGCGGGCAGTCCATGCAACGCTGTGAAAGCAAGAATCTCGCGGGGATGCTTCGCGACCTCGCCGCTGGGAAAGATCACGGAACCGAGCATCGCCAGCACAACGATCACGGTTTCCAGAATGATGGTGCCCACGATCCAGCCGGCAACGGCAACGCGGGCATCACGCTCGGAGCGCGCCGAGAAGAACTTCTGATACATGGTCTGGTTGCCAAGCATCAGCAGCATGGTTGGCACCAGCAGTTCAAGGCCCTGGATCAGTGTGAAATCACCCAGCACCTGAAAGTGCGTTGGAGGAAGGGCATGATGAACACCACTCCATCCGCCAGCCGCGTGCAGCAGGAAAGGCGTTGCAACCAGCATCGTAGTCGTAGCCAGTAGGCCAATCACCACATCCATGTAAGCGACCGAAGACATACCAGCGATCGCTGTGAAAACAATCACAAATACCGCGATGATGTACTTTCCGAGATCCGAAGTAATTACCGTCGGAAAGACCAGGTGCAGAATGTCGCCGCCGCCGGTGAGCTGGTAGCTCGTAATCGCCGTGAAGGCAAACAGCACCGCAATCACGCCAAGCACGCGAGCCACCTGGTTATAACGAGTCTCCAAAAGGTCGGGAATCGTATACTGAGCAAACTTGCGTGCACGCGGAGCGATGAAGTAGATCAGCAGCAGCCCGCACCATCCACCGCCCGCCTGCCACAGCGCAGCAAAGCCGTGCTTGTAGGCATTCTCCGCGCCACCCAGTAGCGAGCCAGAGCCTACCCAGGAAGAAAGCAGCGTGAGCACGAGGACAAAAGCAGGCAGCGAGCGGCCTGCCACCAGGTAATCGGCCTTGGTCTTTACCTTGCTCGCGCGGAAGAGAGAAACACTCAACAGAGTAAGAACGATGACGCCAAGCACAAGGGCGTACAAAGAGGGCATGCAACATCCTTCGAAAAAAGAAAAGTAAGGCCAAGAAGCGATCTCATAAACCCACAACGCTCGGTGACGCCAAGAGTGAGACCCGCCATCGAAGCGGATCTCATGCTCTCCGCCGAAGCATAGTAAGGCACGTATGAGACCGCTTCAAGTGTACGGGAAGCGCGCCGAGAATGTCAGGAGCGAATAAGTCCCAGCGCGGCATTCAATATCGCGATGATCTCTACCGAAGTCTTTCCTCGGATGCGAAACATCTTGTTACGTGACTGCTGCCCGCCAACAACTTCAACAGCTGACCGTGGAACATCCAAGACTTCAGCCATGAATTCGATCAACGCGGCGTTAGCTCGGCCATCGACAGGAGGAGCCTGTAATGCAACCTTCAACACAGCAGCATCGCCTTCACCCAGTATGCCTGTAATGGCAGTACGGCTTGCTCGCGGAGATACACGAATGCTGATTGTTGCGCCGTCCCGTGAATCTTTCACGCATGCAGAAGCGTTCAACATAAGTTGTTACACAACGTGGGCGCGTTTTCCGAAGAGAGCCGTACCAATCCGAACCAGTGTCGACCCCTCTTCGATAGCAATCTCAAAATCGCCCGACATGCCCATCGAAAGCTCGCCCCAGTCGAGCTTCGGATACGCAGCACAAAGCACATCGCGAAGCTGTCGCAATGTTCGGAAGCAAGCACGGGCAGTCTTGGGATCGTCATCGAGAGGAGCAATGGTCATCAACCCGCGCATTGCTAAGCCGTGCAGGTCTGTCAGCCGATCCAAAATCTGTCGCAGTTCCGTTCCTGCTGGATCTAGCCCATCCTTAGAAGGTTCATCGCTAAGCTTGATCTCAAGAAGAATTGGAAGCACGCTCCCAAACTTCACAGCACTCTCGTTAAGCTTTTCAGCGAGTCGCAAAGAATCCACCGTATCGATGGCCGAAAAAAGCTCCGCTGCTTTGGCAGCTTTGTTCGACTGTAAATGTCCAATCAGATGAAAATCAGCGCCAGTGATTCCAAGAGCCGCCAACTCAACCGACTTGGCCTGAAACTCCTGCACACGATTCTCGCCAAAGAGCGTAACGCCCGCTGCAATTGCTTCGGCAATCGCGCTCACCGGATGCACTTTTGAGACCGCCATCATCCGTACATCGCCACGAGCTCTGCCCGCGCGCTGGCAAGCGGCTTCGATGCGAGCTTCAATCTGCGCCAGTCTGTCTTTGAATTCGTTCACAAGACCTATCTTAAGCGGCTTAACCATTCAACAAAAGAAATAGGCGGGATAAATATCCCGCCTGCCAGCAATCAAACCGATTCATCTATTTCTGAGCTGCAATCCACTCTTTCAGCTTCAACTCCTGCGTAGATCGCAACTCGACACAATCGCTGATTGCATCCTTCGCTCGCTGTAAGGCGTGCTCGGATGAGCGAACTTTATGCGATGTAAAAAAGTTTGTGATTTCATCTCGTTTTTCCACGCTGCAAAAGCTCGTTGTGCCTTCAACCAGGGACTCGCCTCCCCACGTGGTCATCTGCGCCAGGACCTTGTCCCAATTTTGCTGGATATAGTGCCACGCAAAATCCTGTGTCTCGCGTTGATGCATGGCAGCTGTCAATAGGTAGGGTGAGTCCTGGTTCCGTACCTTGCCAGAGATCGCGTAGTCGAGCGCGCGTTTTTCCAGTGCAGGGTCGCGGAAGCTCGTGAGCAACCGCAACGCGCCTTGCTGAACTTCCGGATTCGACGAACTCTCGAATGCCTTCTGCAACTGATCGAAGTACGCGGCATCGCCATTCGCAGCCGCGATGCCTTCAGCAGTCTGGGCATATGTAGCTTCTACCGAAGCTGGATCGCTCAGATATTGTTCGGCAATCTGTTTTGCCTGTGCAATCACATCGGGATCTTTACCCACCAGGCCCAATGCTCGGAATAACACAGCTCGAAGCTCTTTCTTCTGCGGCTCGTCGCTCGGCGAAGGTACGCCAAGTCGCTCATAGGCTGGCTTGAAGGTCTTCCGCACCCAGGCCGAGATCGCATCACGCTCTTCAACCGTACCTGCGACGCGGTTGTATGTGGAGGCCACTCCATTCAGTGCTGTGTTCAAGACTTGAGCGCTGCCATCGTCCTTTACTGCCGCTGCGAGATTCAGATAGTCGCCAACGGAAGCCTTACCGGATACGACCAGAGCCCACTCGTTGCCGGTGAAACTGATCCGCTCTTCAGGAGTGAGTTGCATCTCGATACTGTCAAGGATCTTTGTATAAGCGTCCGTGGGATAGATGTAACGGTAATATCCTGCACCTCCAGCATTGCCGAATAGCAGTGGACTGTCTGGAGCTTTCAGAGCCTGTTGTGCAGATGACAGTATGTCGCAGGTATTGTCCTTCCCATTGGCCTTGAAGCAAACCGGAACAGACCATATCTGCTGACTATCAGTTTTCACGCTCGGGCTCAGGAAGAATCGCTGCTGCCGGACAGGTATGCTCCCGCTTTGTACTTCGGAAAAATCCAATACAGGCTCGCCCGGCTGCGCGACGAAGCTCTCCATAATTTTATCTACAGGCTTATGGCTTACTTCCGTCTGAGTGTTCCAGAAGTCTTCCGCCGTGGCATTGCCGTAAATATGAGCGTTCAGATAGTTGTGAACTCCCTGGCGAAAGGTCTCTTCGCCGAGATAGTTCTCCACCATCAACAGCACTGCTGCGGCCTTGCCGTAAGTGATGCCATCGAACATCTCATTGATTTCATCCGGAGTCTCTGCCTCGGCGCGAATCGTCCGCGTCACTCGCCGCGCGTCAAGGTTGAGAGTGTTGTTCTGGTCGCTTGCCACATCTTCTGAAATCTTCCATTCCGGATGCCAGACGGCTACGGGCTTGTTTTCCATCCATGAGGCAAAGCCTTCGTTCAGCCAGAGATTGTTCCACCATTGCATGGTGACCATATCGCCGAACCACTGGTGGGCCATCTCATGTGCAACAACCGCTGCTACTCGTTTTCTTGCTCCAACCGCTGCTGTTTTGTCATTCAACAGAAGGTCTGTCTCGCGGTAGGTGATCGCGCCAAAGTTTTCCATGGCGCCCGCTTCGAAGTCGGGCAGTGCGATCATGTCAAGCTTGGGCATTGGATACTTGATCCCAAAATAGGTGTCGTAGTAGTGCAGCGCAAACTCTGCTGCAGAGACAGCGAACTTTGTGTATTCCACTTTGTCTGGAGTGGCACAGGCACGAATGGGTACGCCATCGCTCGATCCCGATGTGCATTGGAAGTCGCCGACGAGGAACGCTACCAGATAGGTCGACATTTTTGGCGTCGTGGCAAAGCGGACCGTGTGCTCGCCGATGACTGGCCCTGGTGTATCGGAAACGATGTTCGTATTCGAAATTGCTGTGTCGCCCTTATCGATTACGAGGCTTACATCAAACGTAGCCTTGAATGCAGGCTCATCAAAAGATGGGAAGGCGCGGCGCGCATCCGTGGGCTCGAATTGAGATACAGCGTAATTGCGTTTGTCTGTTTTTGATAAGTAGAAACCGCGCAATTCGTTGTTGAGGATGCCGCTGTATTCGATCGATAGCGTAATGTGTCCGGCAGGCAAATTGCGATGGAACGCAAATGTCACCTGCTGCTTCTGGGTATCCTCGGTGACCGATGCTTTCAGCGTCTTCCCATTTACGCGAGCCGTCGCGCTCTGGAACTTGATCTCTGCTGCGTTGAGCGTGATCGACTCCAGTGGCTGGTCGAGCAGAACGTCGATTTTCTCGCTGCCCGTGAACGTCGCATTTTTCAGGTTTGGTGTAAGCGTCAATTTGTAATGCTCGGGATGAACGGCTTGCGAAAGCCGTTGCGCGTGCATGGCAGAACTGGAAAGCAGACAGGCGGAGAGAAGTGAAACCGCGAGTATTGCCCGGCGGCAAGATAGAAAAACAGATGGCATGAATTGCCTCAAGACTAAGATGAGCGCTAGCAGAAACGACAGGTCATTTCGCAGATGGACGCTGATATCTAGTAAGCCTGTTATGACTCACGATAGTCAAGCAGTACTAACCCAAGCAGCATGAGGCAGATAGGCCAGAGCCATGCTGCCAGGCGTGTACCGCGCCGGTCAGGCAAGCGTAGTTCAAGCCAGCGACTCCATCCAGCAGTGGCTCCAAGTAGTGCAATCGGCGTGTGACTCATTTCGGCGAACATCTCATCCTTTATGTTGCCAAGGGAGTGCGAGTGGGTCATTAGTAGAGCGCCGCCAAGTGCGCAGATGGCAGGAAAAATAAGTGAAGCTTTTTGCCACTTGAGACGGCCCGTCTCAACGCCCCACTCGAAGAACGCGAACGCTGTGATGAGCAGTGCATAGAAACGGTGCTCCAGCACGTCCGGCGCAGAGAAACTGGCCCAGAATGGGCGTGGACCAAGCGGCCAATTTTCAGGATCGGCTCGAAGAAGGATGAATATCGCCAAACCAATGAATAATAGAGGCCAGTTGCGAGCCCAATGTAACCTGGGGATCCTAGCCAGAAGAGCGAAGATTCCTGCAATCAGAACGATCAACCCTGCCCAATGATGGTTGTACTCTGACCAGGCGCGGTCATTCGCATCGTTCGGCTTACCGCCGGTGTAGATTGACTCGCGCATGCCAACCTCAATTGGCGTGGGCGGAGTGAGTTGCGCCAGGTTGGGCGTCTGGAAGCTCGGCCATTGCCACTTGGCGCGTTGTGCTATTTCCTGCTTGGTGAGACGGTCCTTTACGAGATCGGTGGCCGGTGGTTGTGAGGTAAGCGAGGCAGCGACGAGAATTGCTGTGAATCCCAGGCCGATCTCAGCTTCAGTGAAGCGCCTCAGCCGCATGAGCAGAGGTGTATGCTCGCGTGCTAATAGAAAATTCATTGCGCCGAGCGCCAAAGTGATCAGTAACAGATACGTTTTCGCGACCAGCATCACGCCATACGACGTGCCGTAAAGCGCGCTCCATGATCCGGTATAGAGCCAGGCCATTCCCAGGCCAGCAGCTACCAGTAATGCCACAGCAACGATAGCGAGCGGAGAAAAGCGGCGCACAAGCCTCCACGCTACTTCGTGATTCTCTGTTTTTCCGAGCGCAATGAGCAGATGCGGCAGCGCGCCCATCCAGGCTGCCATGCCCAGGTGATGCGCAGCGGTGAAAGCCAACAGCAGGCCGCGATCTTCCATCCGCGAAGCAGCGTGGCTCAAGGCGACTGAAGCGCAAACAACTAAGAGTGCAGGCACGATACTTGCAGAGAGCGCCCACTTCCATGAGGAGCGAAGCAGAAAGAACAGGAGCAACGCTGCGACTGTGAGCACGCAGTCTGCAATGAAGTAATTCGCGCTCAGCACGTCGGTGAGCTTGAGATCTGAGCTTCCTATCAAAACCGCAGAGCTGACTGTGGCCAAGGTCACTTGTACAAGCGCTAAGGCCAATGCAAACCACGCAGTGATAGGTCGAATGCTAGCGTGAACGGCAGGCAAGGCTCCAACGGGCCGGGCTACAAAAATGAGGAAGAAGATACCGCCGAGAGTGAGCGCCTCAAGCGAGAGTGTTGCTGCACGCAGCAGCACGGAGAGCAAGTCGAAATCGCGAAGAAGCCAGATCAATGTTTTCTACTGCACGGTGAAGGGGATGACGCCTCTGGTGATATGTCCATCGGCGGCTAGCGCTTGCCAGCGTAATGTATAGGTACCAGGCTTAAGATCCGCGTGGCTCGAAAAACGGTCAGGCGCTTCTTGCTTGTCTAATACCAATGCTTGCGTTGTGCCATCAGGCTGCACGACATATATGCGCGAACGCGCACCGTCTACGCGAGAGTTGAATTTCAAGTCGATTGAGATACTCGGGCCGTGAATTGTTCCGTGAACGGCAGGCGTGCTGGCAAGAAGAACAGCATGTGCCAACGCCAACCGCGGTGCAATCAGCAGGAGAGTAAAAGCTAGCAGGCCGATTCCATATTTCTTCATACGCTTATACAGAAAGATGCGCGAGAAGAGGTATGCGCATCAGAAAATTAACAAGAAGCGGCCCGCTCCGACTGGCCGCTCAACTCTGCTGCGCGAGCTTCAGCGTAGGCAGCGGCTCCCATCAGAGCGCAACGGCTTTCAAGGATGATCCGCACCGGTGTTTTCACCAGCAGATCGCTCAAGCGCCCCTTGTCTGTGAAGGCTTGCATGAATGGGCCACTCTGCATGGTCTTCAGAATCTTCGGAGCAATACCGCCGCCGAGATACATTCCACCAACGGCTAATACTTTGAGCGCCATGTTGCCGGCTTCGGCGCCATAGGATGTGGTGAACATCTCCAGCGTTTTGGCGCAAAGCTCATTTGTGCCTTGCTCGCCGAGTTCGCCAATCACCGCATTGGGATCTTCGTTTTGCATTCGCTCTTTCAGCCAGGCAGGTTCTTCCATACCTTTTTCGTCGCGAAGAAAAGAGTAGATATTTTTGAGGCCCAGGCCCGAAACAACACGCTCGAAGCTTACGCGACCCTTCAATATGCGGATCAGATAGCGCAGCAGGTCGACCTCAAGTTCATTGCGTGGAGCAAAATCAGCATGGCCGCCTTCCGAGGCGAGTGGAAGATGTACCTTGCCATTCCACACAAGCACGCCCTCACCCAAACCGGTCCCTGCTGAAACCAAAGCGCGATTTCCCACCGCGCTGGCATCGCCCACATTCAACGTAAAGATCTGATCGGCGCTCAGCTCAGGAATACCGTAGCCATTTGCCTCAAGATCATTGATCAAGAACAGATGCGCAATGCTGAGTTGCCGTGAAAGTTCACGGCTGTCCAGCAACCAGGGGAGATTGGTGAGCTTCAGACGTCCATTGCGCACCGGTCCCGGTACGCCGAAGCATGCGGATGTGATGTCTGGGTTGCTGCTCTCGGATAAAAATTTCTGGACGACGACTTCAAGGCCCGCGTATTCATGCGCCGGAAATTTTTCATCGCGAATATGTGCAAGCTGGCCGTGATCGAAACTATATAATGCCAGATGAACTTTTGTGCCGCCCACGTCCCCGGCAAGAATCATCGTGCAATCTCCAATCGTCCTATGCCCAGCGCATCCGGCGCGGGCAACAGCGCGGCGGCGTCTTTATCCAGAAGCAAAAGCAGCTTTCCACTTTTTGGCTGAATCAACTGCGATGGCAGAGTATCTGGATCATACGGCCCTTGCAGCACGCGATGCAGCGGATCGGCTTTGTCCTTGCCGCCGATGAGGAAAAACAAATCGCGAGCCTCAATAATCACGGGCCAGGTAAGCGTCACGCGCCAGGTTTCTTTTTGCGGAACATAATTTGCAACCGCCACGCGTCCTAATTCGTGGATCGCCTCGGTATGCGGAAACAGCGACGCTGTGTGCCCGTCTTCACCCATGCCCAGCGCCAGCACGTCAAACACCGGAGCCTGCGCGCCTTCGAGACGAAACTGTCCACGAATTGCTGATTCATAGCGTGCTGCCGCTTCTTCTGGATCAAACTCACCTTCGATGCGGAAGACTTGCTCGGGCTTGATGGGGACTTTATCGAGCAAGGCCTCGCGTGTCATGCGATAGTTGCTGTCTTTGTCATCGGGAGGAACGCATCGCTCGTCGACCCAGAAGAGTTCAATCTTGTCCCACGGCATTGCATTGAGGTATGGCTCGTTCGGATCGGCCAGAAGCTGAAATGCCAGCTTTGGCGTACTGCCGCCGGAGATGGCAATGCGTGCTCGCCCACGCGCGGCTACGGATGCTTGTGCTGTTTCTACAAAGTGTTCTGCGGCAGCGCGAGCCAGTGTTGCTGCGCCGTCAGATATGCGGTACTCAACGTTGATTGTTTTTGCCATGTTTAGCTTTACAGCTTATGCCAATGCCGCCCATCGCGCTCGATCAGCTCATTGCCACAATCCGGACCCCATGAACCGCTGGCATAATTTGGAAAGCCTTGAGGTACTTTTGCAGCCCAGGCCTCGAGCACAGGTGTAAACAATCCCCATGTCGTCTCTACGCCATCACGATGCGCAAACAATGTTGCATCGCCTAACATTGCATCGAGTAGTAGGCGCTCGTATCCATTGGCAGAAGACGTTCCGAAGGCCGAGGCGTAGTTGAAGTCCATGGTTACAGGGCAAACTGTATTGTCCGGGCCTGGCACTTTGGCGCCAAAGCGCAGTGAAATACCTTCGTCCGGCTGTATACGCATGGTGATGATGTTCGGTTGTATTTCCTGGCACGGGCCACTGGATGCGCGGTCGAAAAGCAGCGTGGGCGGCTGCTTGAATTGCACGGTGATTTCCGTGGCGCGCTTGGCGAGCCGTTTGCCAGCACGGAGATAGAAGGGGACTCCGGCCCATCGCCAGTTTTCGATTTCGAGTTTGATAGCCGCAAAGGTCTCTGTCTGCGAATTGGGACTCACACGATCCTCTTCGCGATACCCCTTCACTTGCTGTCCGCCAACCGTGCCGGGACCGTATTGCCCGCGTATCGTATGCGAGATATCAATCGGCTTGATGGCCTGCCAGACTTTGACCTTCTCGTGCCGCACAGCATCGGCATCGAACGAGACCGGAGGCTCCATGCAGACGAACGAGAGCAGCTCCATCATGTGATTTTGCAGTACATCGCGCAGCGCGCCGGCTTTTTCATAGAACGGGCCACGGCCTTCAATGCCGATGCTTTCAGCTGCGGTGATCTGCACGTGGTCTACGTAATTCCGGTTCCAGATAGGCTCGAAGATTCCATTCGCGAAGCGGAAGACAAGGACGTTCTGCACCGTCTCTTTGCCAAGATAGTGATCGATGCGGAAGATCTGATCTTCACGAAAAACTTTGTTCACGTCATCGTTCAGTTCACGCGCACTTTCGAGATCGTGCCCAAAGGGTTTTTCAATGATGACGCGAACGTTGCCCGTTTTCGGCTGTGCCATGCCGTGCTCGCCGAGACGATTGATGATGTCGGCAAAGTATTCAGGCGCGACGGCGAGGTAGAAGAGGCGATTGCCTTTTGTGCCGCGCTCGCGGTCATACGTTTCGAGCAGATCTTTAAGCTTCAGATAGCCGTCGTTGTCGTCGAAGTTCATCGCGTGATAGCCGACTTTGTCGATGAACTCGTCGAGCTTGGGCGCGCCGTCTTTCACGCCGCCAAATTCGAGGATGCCCTGCTTCATATCCTCCGCAAAGGCCGAGCCGAGGTCACGGCGGGCAACACCGACGATGCTGAATTGTTCAGGCAGCAATCCAGCCTGCTCCAGATGGAAGAGCGCAGGCAACAGCTTGCGTTTCGTCAGATCACCGGATGCGCCGAAGATAACAACAACGCCTGGCTCGGGGATACGTTCATTTATCTGTAGCGTGGCCTGCTGTACATCTTCGGGCGAAATTTTTACTTCTGTCGTTGCCATGGTGCATCCTTTGCTCGATGAAGAGCGGGTACTAACCCTTCTTGATTGCGTGCCCGCCGAAGGCGTTGCGCTGGATCGCGATCATGCGATCCGTGAAATTGTTCTCTTCACGGCTACGAATTCTGCGAATCAGCGATTCTGTAATCACCGGAGCGGAGACATTGAGATCGATTGCTTCAAATACGGTCCAGCGTCCTTCGCCGGAATCCGCTACATAAGCTTCAAGGCCTTCGAGGGTAGGATTCTTCTCCAGCGCTTCTGCTGTCAGATCCAGCAGCCATGAGCGAACCACGCTGCCGTAACGCCAGATTTCGGCAATTTGCGCCAGGTCAAGATTCAACGGCTTCTTCTGCTGCATGATCGAGAAGCCTTCTGCATAGGACTGCATCATGCCGTATTCAATGCCGTTGTGGACCATCTTGACGAAGTGACCAGCACCGGCTGGCCCGACATGACCCCAACCCTTATCTTTTCCCGGAGCTAATGTTTCAAGGATAGGACGCAGGCGTTCGACAGGCTCTTCGTCGCCGCCAACCATCATGCTATAGCCCTCTTTCAGGCCCCATACGCCGCCCGAAGTTCCTACGTCGACAAAGTTGTAGCCTTCTGCTTTCAGCTCCGCATAACGGCGCTGCGAGTCTTTGTAGTTGGAATTGCCGCCGTCGATGAAGGTATCGCCCTTCTCTACAAAGGGCTTCAGCTTGGCGATGGTTTCATCCACGGGATCGCCTGCCGGTACCATGATCCAGATGGCGCGAGGCGCGGAAAGGTTCTTCGCCAGGTCTTCGAGCGATGAGACGCCCACCGATCCAGCATCTGTCAGCCGCTTCACTGCGTCTGAGCTGAAGTCGAAACCAACAATCTTATGGCCGCCTTCACGCAGCCGCTCGGCCATGTTGCCGCCCATTCTTCCCAGTCCGATGATTCCCAGTTCCATCTATCTCTCCTTCAAATCTCAATACGCTTCGGTGGTAACTCCCAGCCGTGCCAGCTCATCTTCTAGCTGTGCCGGATTCTGGTAGTGAATTGCGTTGATGCCAAGCGCCGCGGCAGCTTCTGCATTGGCGGCGCGGTCATCGATAAAAATGACGCTATCGGGCTGACGTTGCAGCACATCGAGCGCAAGCTTGTACATGGCTACATCAGGTTTACGCAGTCCTATGTAACAGGAGCTTAAAAAGACGTCGAAATAATCAAGAAGATCAAACTTTTCGATGCGGAAGTCGTTTAATTCGCGCGCTTCGTTATTCAGGATGCCGAGTTCCCATTCTTCCGATGTTGCGAGTTGCTTCAGGACAGGCAATGCAGTGTGGTCCAGCACCTGGGACTGCGCCTTCATCGCTTCTACAAATTCATCGAGAGTAAAACTGCGCGGCTGGTAGAACAAAGTTTGTTCAAGATATTGCTCTACGGTGATGTGACCCTTTTCCCAGGCGTCATTTGCATCGGGGTGCCGTTGTTCGAAGGCCTCGCGGTCGATTTCGAATTGAGAGAAGACGGCGTTCCGTTCGTTATGATCCCAGCCGTTGGTCAGCAAAACTCCGCCCACGTCCCAGAGGATGGTGCTGATTTCTAACATGGCAGTTCTCTCATTGGGTTAAGAGATGTTTATTTGACGACGCCGGATTCCAGCTTCGCCGCTTCGGGCATATTGCGCGCTTCAATTGCCTTTACTTTGTTCAACCGCCGCACAAAACGCTCTTCCTGTTTCTGAAAACGCGCATTGAGATAGGCAGCTATCAGATCAAATGCCAGAGCCGAGCCAATAATGCGAGCGCCCAGCACCAGCACGTTCATGTCGTCGTGTTCTACGCCCTGATGCGCGGAATATGTATCGTGACACATGGAAGCACGAATACCCGGCATCTTGTTGGCTGCCACATTCACGCCTACGCCACTGCCGCATATCAGGATGCCGCGCTCTGCGCGTCCTGCCTGAAGTGCCCGTCCAACAGCTTCCGCAAAATCGGGATAGTCG
>Ga0137415_10002848_pt1 | contig 17145 bp, 14 predicted proteins | sample CZODoug3_1_1_16f_FD_183082 | JGI IMG/M metagenome (GOLD analysis project Ga0137415, IMG submission 183082) | Vadose zone soil fungal communities from Angelo Coast Range Reserve, California, USA - CZODoug3_1_1_16fungal (Hybrid Assembly) | ecosystem: Environmental > Terrestrial > Soil > Vadose...
ACAAGCTTAACAGCGGTTGCGCCGCCAGAAGGAATCGGGAAGGTTAGAAACTTTACGGCTCAGTTAGAGGGCGCAACCGGCTAAACACCGGTTGCGCCCTCAATTTTTTGCTCTGGCGCTTCCGCTGAAGGGTCTTCGATGGATCGAGAGTCAGCCACGCGCCGAAGCGAAGAACTGCCCACTCTTTGCGCAAAAGGGAATCGCAACGGGCAGGCCACCAAGATCATCTCAGCTTTTAGGCATGGCCCTCCGCCAACGAATCGACGCGTGTTGCTGATGTACCTTCAGTAGAAAGATGCTACGTTCGGCGAGTGGTCTGGACCCCTGAAAGGAGTTTAGCCGATAGCTTTTCCATCAGATCCGTAAACAAGGAATTGCACGTAAGGAGAAAATCATATGAGCACGATTACAGTAAAAGATGGCACGACGATCTACTACAAGGATTGGGGATCCGGTCAGCCCATCGTTTTCTCGCATGGCTGGCCGCTGACCGCGGACGACTGGGACGGACAGATGCTGTTCTTCGGGCAACGCGGCTATCGCGTCATTGCGCACGACCGGCGAGGCCATGGGCGCTCCAGCCAGACGTGGGACGGTAATGAGATGGACACCTATGCGGACGATCTGGCGGCGCTATTTGAAGCGCTCGATCTCAACAATGCCATCATGGTTGGGCATTCCACTGGCGGTGGCGAGGTCGCGCGCTATCTCGGGCGTCATGGCAGCAAGCGTGTTGCTAAGGCCGTGCTGATCAGCGCTGTGCCACCGCTTATGTTGAAAACGGAAAAGAATCCTGTTGGTCAGCCCATCGCGGCCTTCGACAGCCTTCGGGCAGCACTCGTGGCCAACCGGCCGCAGTTCTACAAGGACATCACCCTCCCGTTTTACGGATACAACCGCCCCGGCGCAAAGATTTCGGAGGGTATCCGCGAGCACTGGTGGTTGCAGGGGATGATGGGAGGCGTCAAGGCCCATTACGACTGCATCAAGGCGTTCTCGGAGACGGACTTCACCGAAGACCTGAAGAAGATCGACATCCCCGTGCTGGTGATGCACGGTGACGACGATCAGATTGTGCCGATCGCCGCAGCAGGGCCCATGTCCGCGAAAATACTCAAGAAAGCAACGCTGAAGGTCTATCCGGGCTTTCCGCATGGCATGCCCACGACCAACGCGGAGCAGATCAACGTGGACCTGCTCGCGTTCTTCAAAGGCACAGCGAAAGCGGCGGCTTAACGGCTAGCTTACCCGGCCTTTCGGATTTGCCGTAAAGGCCGGGTAACTCGGTTGCAGTCAAGCCGTAGAGCCGCCCGGCAGAAAGAGAGTTGTCAGTTTTCAGTTGTAAGTCATTCGATGAAAACCAAGAGTGGAGAGTCTGAAGAACCTCCCGCGCGCTGAGGCTGCGTATCGAACAAGGAAAAAACGGCTCTGCACAAGAATTCGTAGAGACCCGCATTTTAGGCGGCTTTCTGAAGAACGATGAATTCGGTCTTGGTGACCGCCATGCGTTGGGCCTTGAGCAGTAGATAGCCGAGATTCTTGTAACCACGGCCCCTTCTAAGAAGGGTTTTGATGTTGCCGTTGATGGCTTCCACCACTCCGAAACGTACCTTGGTGCGGCAGTAGTTGAGGATGCCGTCGAGGTGATCCAGAAGCATGTGAGCAAGTTTTTGAAAGGGTTCCAACCGTTGCCATCGCAGTTGATCGATCCAACTTTGCAGATAGCGCAGCATGGCCCCTTCATAGCGGTAGGTCCACAACCGCTCCAAGCTTTCCTTCAGAAGGTAGGCTTTCATCACCCGTCGATTGAGGGCGAACAGATCGTTTAGCTGCTGACGTTTTTGGCTGTCCAGATTCATCCAGCGCGTCAACAGCAGCCAGCGTTTGCCCTTCACTACACCGCGCATGCGTCCGCCTTTGCGGAAGAACTCCGCCCGGCGCACTTCATCGATGGCTTTGTTGGCGTGCTGCAAAACGTGAAACTTGTCGTAGATGATGCGGCAGTTCCCAGCCCATTGTTCAATGCTGTTGGTGAAAGGCCGCCACATATCCACGCAAGCCGCTTCCACTCGTTTCCGTTGCGAGGCGCTCAGTTGCGTCCGGAAAAACTCATCGAGGGTTTCCTGTTTGCGGTCCTGCCCAAACCACAACGGCTCGCCGGTATCCAAGTTACTGACCACGGTGATGAACTTCATCTGCTTGCCGAAGTAGATCTCATCCACTCCCATTTGTACTAACGGGTCCTTGCGACGTGCGGCACTCCAGCGCTGCAGATACCGCAGGTCGATCGCTCGCACGGTACTGGCGGCCAGTCGGAACTGCCGGGCCACTTGTCGTACCGACGCGCTTTCGCACGCCAACCCCACGGCTTCTTCAAAACGCTTACTAAAAGGTGCTTTACTCGGCAATTGCGGGACCTTCTCGACTCGTACCCCGCATTGCGGACAGCACACCCGATACACTTCGATGATCACCGTCGTCCGATACTCGCCCCACGGCAAATCGCGCACCTCGCGCTCGTTGCAATCATGCGCATCGCTAAACTTTCGTCCGCATCCCGAACAGACCAGTTTCCGGTTCCCCCGCTTGCGCCGCACCCATAAACGCAGGGTCTTGGCGACTTCATCGATTTCGTGCCGCTGGACTCGGTAGCCCGGCCATCCCAGAATTTTCGTGAATTCGTTGTCGCGCATTCCGCCGAGTCTAGCCGAACCGCGCCCACGACGGAAACCCGCTCCTTTATTGAGGCTCTACGAATTCCTGCTCAGAGCCGACTTAACTATCCATAATTGCGGATATCCAGCTTTTGGATGAGCCTGACGCAACATTCCACTTTTTTGAATAAGCCGGACGCAACATCCCACTGAGCTAAAAAATACAAGAAACTCATTGACAAGAGAGGGCCGAGTGAGAGATATAGGTGCGCAACGGGGTGTTCTGTTGCGTTCAAGCTTCAGGCCAAGTACTGATTCTGATTGGATGACAAACTCCACTACTTCCTTCGCGGGGGTGATGCATGAACTCTGTAAAAAATTATTTTGAGATGTCGACGAGACTGTTTCGCGGCGCGTCTCTCTGCAGCTGCTTTATAGCGCTGCTACTTGTCGCATTTGCGGCGATGCCGGCGCATGCGCAGGTGACGAACGGCGTCTTTACGGGGACGGTTACGGATCCCCAGGGTGCAGTCGTGGCTCGAGCTGAGGTGGCCATCACGAACGTGGGCACGAGTGCAACGGTCACGGTAAAGACGAATGCAGATGGTTTGTATCGAGTTCCAGAGGTAGCCGTCGGCACCTACAGGTTAACCGTGACGGCTCTGGGATTCAAGAAAGAGCTGAAGACGGGCGTCTATCTCAACGCGGGAGCCATCGAGCGGGTGGATTTCAAACTCGAACTCGGTCAGCAGACAGAGACGGTGATGGTGGAAGCCGGTGAGGTGCAGGTCCAGACCGAAGATTCGCTGTTGTCGACGACAATCGGTGCCGGCCAGATCTCGAACCTTCCGCTGAACGGTCGCAACGTCTTTGACCTCATTCAGCTTGCGCCCGGCGCTGTGAACGTTACTGGCGTGTCCTTTGAGAACGGGCACAGCACCGTCGTCAACGGCTTGCGCCCGAACTTTACGGGCTTCCTCATCAACGGCGGTTCAGACAAGGGCCTGAGCGGCGGCGTGAGCACCACGCCGAATGCCGATATCGTGCAGGAATTTCAGGAATTGACGCTGAACATGTCGGCACAGTACGGCAATAGCGCCGCAGCTATTGTGAACGTCGTGACCAAGTCCGGCACGAACTCCTTGCATGGCAGCGTGTACGAATTTCTCCGCAACGACAAGCTGGACGCGAACGATTTCTTCTTCAACCGTGGAGGGGTTCCGAAACAGCCCCTGCGCTTCAATCAGTTTGGCGCAACCGCCACGGGACCCATCTGGAAGGACCACCTTTTCTTCACCGCGTCGTACCAGGGGGAGCGTTTTGTTACCTCCGCGCCGGCGAAGACTGTAATATCCGAAGCACCGCAGTGGCGGCAGGCGGTAATCAGCGCTCTACCCAACTCCACTGCGGCCCTGATCTACAAAAGCTTCCCGACGGCCAATGCGGGAACGCCGTTGCAGAACGTTACGGATTTTGTTGGAACCAACTTTTCGAGATACGTCTGCCCGGCGAACTTTCCGACCGGCTTTAAACAGCTTGCGACGAAGTTTCAAACCATGTTCGGTGTGACCGCAGCGGAAGCTGCCGCCTGTCCGGGCTTGGTTGCGAATGGGGGAGTGGGCTCGATCTCGCGCACTACTCCCTTCCTGAACGAAAACGTGCTCGTGTTTGGCTCCCAGACGCAGGGCAATTTATTCGCTGGAAATGAATGGTCCGGTCGTATTGACTGGTTACGGACGAATGACCGGGTATTTGGCGAGTTCTACTGGCAGAAGGCGACAGACAGCTTTGGGCCGGCCAATTCCAACAGCGGCATCCACGGCTTCAAGAATCCGCAGGTGATCTATTCGCCGAACTTCCAGACGACGTGGATACATACGTTCAGCCCGAGCTGGATTAACGAAGCACGGGCTGGATACCAGCGAAATCGCAACGATATCCTGACCGCAGCGCCCGGTGTTCCAGCGATCGCCTTCGACGACGGCTCGGCCGGATTCGGCTCCTACAACGGCTACCCGCAATTCTTCAGAGAGAACGTCTATAGCTACGGGGACATGATGACGTTCGTGCGGGGGAAGCACAACATCAAGACCGGCGTGGACTTCCGCCGAAACCTGGAGAACAGCGAATTCAACGTCGCCCGGCCGTCCTACTACTTCTTCGATCAACTCTTCTTTGCAGTGGACGCGCCCTACTCGGAAGTTGGCGGAGTGGACCCTGGCTTCGTGGGCAACAAAGCGCCCCAGCTCGCCTCGAACCAACGGAATTGGCGCAACCTCGAGATGGGCGCGTTCGTTCAGGACGACTGGAAGGTCCGCCGAAACCTGACGATCAACGTCGGTCTGCGATACGATCTCTTCGGTCGCCACAAGGAGGCAGCCGGGAGAGTGACGACATTCATCCCCGGACCGGGCTGCCTGACGCCCATCAATGGCGGTTGCGCGGACTGGATTTCCGGCGCCAACATAGCGGCGGGATCACCAGGTTGCGACACGCCATTTCAAATCTCCCATGCGGTGCTGGCTGGAGTCTGCGGGCCGGGCGGCTTCGCGATAGCCAAAACACTGGGCGGTTCCGACCACAACAACTTTGGGCCGCGTGCCGGCTTTGCCTGGGATCCCTGGAGCAACGGAAAGACTTCCATCCGCGGCGGTTTCGGAGTGTCCTACGAGGGCACGTTGTATAACCCGCTGTCGAACTCTCGTTGGAACCCGCCGTTCTACTCCTTCAACCTGAACTTCAACGCACTGGATGGTAGTGCGCTGGATGGCATCATCTACGGGCCCACGGCGAGCTGTGATCCTGTGACAAGCGCGTGCACGCCGAGCGGCGTGGCTCCCACATTTACTGGACCGGCGGGTAACCAAGGTCAGGGCACGGGTGCTCAGGCGACTGGGAACCTGACTGGATACGCTCCCTTCAATGCCAACACGGCGTTCCTGACGGGAATCGTGTTCCCGGAGGGAATCAAGGACCCCTACGTGCTGAACTACTATTTCGGGATCCAGCGGGAAATTCTCCCCAAGACGGTTCTTGAAGTGAATTACGTTGGCACGCAGGGGCATACGCTCTTCCGTGCCGAGAACGTGAACCGTTTGCCGGGGATCCGATGCTCGGCCGTCCCACTAACATCGGCCGGTGATCCCAATCCCAACTTTTGCCCAGGTAAGGATGGCTTAACGGGGACCGCGGACGACGGTACTGCCGTGGATCGGTTCGGTCGCACGTTGACAGGGATCGACAGTCGCTTCCTGAACGCCAACTATGGGACCCTGCGAGTTTGGGAAAACGTCAGCAAGTCATGGTACCACTCCTTGCAGGCAACACTGCGTCACCAGGTGACTCGCGGACTAATGTTCAACGCCAACTATGCCTGGAGCCATTCGATCGATACCGGCTCGACCTGGCACAGCGGCGCGACGACTGCAAATGGAGCCGCTGGAGGCGAGGGCTTCAGCAGCGACGTAACGAAGCCGGAGCTCGATCGGGGCAACTCCATTTTCGACATCCGGCACCGGCTGACGTTCAACTACGTCTATGAGTTGCCCTGGTATAAGGCTCAGAAAGGGTTCATCGGACACGTTCTGGGCGGCTGGCAGTACCAGGGCCTCTGGAGCTTCCAGTCGGGCGCCCACTTCAGCCCGTTCTGCGCCACCGGTAACGCGTGTGACTTCAACTTCGATGGCGTGCGGAACGACAGACCCGACGCGGCTGTAAATCACTTCGATGCTAGCCGCAACCAGTGGGCCAACGGTTGGTTCAGGGCCGGTACTGCTCCGGCCTCGTGCACATTTGGCGCGGCGGGTTCAGGCTGCTTATTTACCACGCCTTGCATCGCCTGCGCCGGGAACCTGGGCAGGAACACGTTCGAAGGCCCGGGGCAGTTCAACACCGACCAGTCCATCTTCAAAAACATCAAGATAGGTGAAAAACTAAACGTCCAGTTCCGGTGGGAGGTATTCAACGCCTTCAACCGTGCCAACTTCACGCTGCCGAACAGCGCGACAGGAGGCAATCGAGCGAACCGGATTACCAGCAGCGTCTTCGGACAGGCGGACAGCACGCTGGGTCCGCGCCGGATGCAGTTCGCCCTGAAGTTGCTCTTCTAATCTGAAACCGACGATTCGGAAAGGGCCTGAGCAGTTCGCTCAGGCCCTTTTTCTTGTACGCCGCGCATGTTCGGCAGCTAGCGGGTGAAAGTCCCGTCCCAACCTGATGGAGGTGAAGGGTAGCGAAGCGCAAGGGCGTCACCGTGAGGTGGGGTCTGAAGGAAGCGTGGAGCAAAGATACGGGCCGATGGACAAGAACTGGATTTGAGGCCTACGGCGTCGGACGAGCGGGCAAGTGATCGCGAAGTCCGTATCCATCAAGGACGCTGGTGGTAAATCCGGCGGTCGCGTATCGAAAGCAGTCGAACTTATCGCGGGAGATCTGTTGCACGTCTCGGATTCGTGACTGAGCGTGGAGTAATTCACGCTGATCCTGCAACAGAAGTCAGCAGCGGGCGTAGTACTCACGCGAGTGAGGAAGGCCCAAACAGTGAGAGCGAGTAGTAGAACGTCGAACTCACGGGCGGCACTGCGCCCGCGACTGTGGCAGGGGAGAGTGGGCGACCACTCCCCCTATGCCGATTTTGCGCTTTATCCATCGTCCCTCTGGGGCGCACGCGTCGAGGTCCGTCCTTGCTGAGCCTAATTCGTACAGGTCAAAGGCTAAAACTTCTGAACACTGTTCCAAATCGGGACATGTTTTAGGGTGGAACACCAAAACGGGAACTAAAGACAGGGGTGAACAGATAGCGAATCCAATAAGCTACATGAAGACATTCACTTAGACGTTCCGTTTTGGGAATGATGTGGATTCATTTCTGCTCTGGATTAGAAGTTACCAATGTTCCTCATTGGATAAGTTCATGCGGCGTGGCCGACTTCATTTGCGAATTGCATGCAAGACGGTGTCAGCACCCAGCGACCGGATTGCGTTTCCCCGAAAAAATGGCCGTCAGACGGGTATATCCTCGAAATGGACTGTCGAGATCTCAGGGATCACATTCTCCCACATCATCGCAATGAGTTTGCTGGTTCTCGCGATTGCTTTCGCGGCGGCGTCTCTCTTAGCTTTAATTCTCGCAGGCTTACACTTGTGCCCGCCGTCCCTCGCAACAGAACTTTTTCGCCAATGTACAATAAGCGGTTTCTCGTCGGGTTTAATTTCCATCCTTCAAGGTCATCGATTACGAAGGTGACAGTTCCACAGCACTCACGGCACTAGGTAAAGTTGCACTTCCGGCATCGGAAAGTCTTTGCGGTTGTCAGTCAGAAGTGCGCAGCCACGCTCGATCGCGATCGCAGCCACAATCGTATCCGCAAGAGTTAGCGTGTGGCTCTTTCGCGCCCAAGTGTTCTTCAGCTTGCCAGCTAGACGCGCGCTCGTCCCGCTGAGCTCGTACAACTCCAGGCCGCTAAGCAGCGCTTCCGTTCTGCCTTCCTCGGCGGGCCGCATACCAGCATAGATCTCCGCAATGTTGAGTGTCGTGGTTGAGAGCGTATGTCCGCCTCGAACTAGTTCGGCAAGCCATTCGCGGCGTTGGTTCCTGAGGCGAAGGACGTCAATCAAGATCGACGTGTCCAATAGCAGCTTCATTTCTTCCCGCGCCGCAGCTTCTTTGTGCGCTTCGTCTCGCTCTCTTGTCGAAGCTCACGGATAAACTCTGCCGCGCTTCGCCGTAGCTCGGGATGATCCGCGTCTTTCCATGCAGGCGTGTCGCTCTCCAGGAAACGCAGAAGCTTCCTGCGCCGCACGGCTTCCCGCGCCGTTTCGACAAGAAAGGCGCTGCGTCCTCTTGGCCCGACAATTGAATCGATTTCCTTGACCAAATCATGGGGCAGCAATATATGCGCGCGTTTGCTTTTCATGAGCGCACACTAGCCATGTGCCTGACAAGTGTATCATAGGTCTATGCACAAGTGTCCTGAAAAACTCTGCAACTGTCTTGAGGGCGCGGTAAGGGATTCGCTACTCAATGCCGCGATTCGCGTTGACCGTTTCTCCCCGCAAAATTACAATTATTGTGTTGCTCGCGTTTTTCTGAGGAAGAAAGGCCCAGCCCATGCGCCATTCCTTCGCTGCAGTTCTGTGTTCCATCAGTTTGTTCGCGAGTACCACTCTTGCCCAGAGTCCAGACGTTGCTCCCGTCCGAGTCGCCGCTGGCACCGTTTTGAAATTTCATGTGCAAACCCGTCTTCATCCAACGGCCGCGGATGCGTTAGATGCGCTGCCCAAAGGCACCGTCTTGGAAGTAAGAATGCTGGACTCCATCGATTCTGCCGTCGATCACGACGGCGCCGAATTTCACGGCACGCTGGCTGCCCCGCTCGTTTTGGGAGGCGAGGTGATTATCCGTTCTGATTCGGAAGTTCGTGGCTTGCTCGTACTTCTGAGAAGCAAGAGCCATCCGGAGGGTTTTCGCTATGAACTTCTTGTTACCGGTCTCACCGACCGCGGAAAATCATACGACTTAACGGCATCTCTCAATCCCTCTTTCGTTGATCCTGCGGCCCAACCTGCCCCCGAATCGAAGTCCGCGACCAAATAAGACTCCATGTCAGTGTGAGCGGTATTGAACTGTCGTCGTACTCATGTGGGCCGCGACCGGGCCGGAACCTGTAATCCTTATGAGTCCCTACCAAATCCCATGCTTTTCCGAGGGTCGTGCAGAAACTAGCTAGATTGGTCGTCCATAAGGAAGAGATTTCCCGTTCTAGTACCCAAGTCGCTAAGCGAACTAGCTCGCAAACTCTCCCCGTAAGGTCAGTGTTTGGTTGAAGATATCGGATTATTCACATTCCTTGGCTAGGGTGGCAAACCCTCTGCACAACAATCTTGGCTCGGCCGAAAATCCGAGGAGGGTTCAAAGATGAGGAATGTAGGACGAGTATTTTTTACCGCTCTGGCCGGTCTAACTCTCGTGGTAGCGGTCTGGGCCTTTTCACCCCCCACAGCCCACGACGCTGCGCTCCTGAGTTTGTCAAACAACCAAGCCGCTGCACCAGAGCAATCCGTATCGGGAAAGATTGCTTCGGTGGAGAAGAATTCCTTCACCCTAACCGTTGGACAGTCGCAGACCTCTACTGCGGGACAGAACGTGCTGCAGGATTCGGCTAGCCCCAAAACCATGGTCTTCCAGCTCGACAAGAATACGGCCATCGAAGGCAGCCTGAAAGTCGGCGCCAGCGCCGATGTTACCTATCGCCAGGAAAAAGGCACGAACATAGCGATCAGCGTTCGCGTTACTCCGTAATTCGCAGATTCGCGCGATCAATTAACATTTAACCATTCTGCCCGAATAGTATGGGTTGACCATTCCAGCGGAGGGTGGCCTTTCACCACCCTCCCTGGGCATCGGTCGTTGTCGCCAACCTTCTAGTGCGTTCTCGCGCTACCGATCGATGCCTGCCTCGTTCGTACTATTGGAAGTTTTTTCCCGCCCGTGCTATTTCTGGTTCATGTCGGAGAGGCTGTATTCGAAGTCCTGCCCTGAATGTGGCGGTGTCTGCCCACTCCAGGCGCGAGCTTGCAAATACTGTAACTTTAGCTTCCCCGGCGGCAGGACTTTCTCCCTGAACTGGCGCGCTGCTCGCGTCGGCCCGCTTGGCAAAGTGGCGATTTGGGTCGCCATCCTGATGATCATTGTGCTCATCGTTATGAACGTCTTGCGCGGCTAGCTCTTGCCCACCCCCCGATTCACTTTTCCTCTGATACGGGTCGTTTAGGCGAAATTGTCAAACACCCTTTTTGAACGCCGAAATCGGATAGAACCCGCTCGCATCCCTGCCGCACAATGGTCATAGTGGAGAGCGAAATAGGCCTCTCTGAATCTTTAGAAATAGTGTAAGGAAAAATTCATGCTACCCATTCGCATCGTTGCCATTCCCACCGAAGTGGCGGAAAAGGTTCGCGCAACCCTTCGTGCCCCTGTCTATGGATTCCCCGCGCACGCCGAGCTGGCCACTGACGATGCTCCGTGCCGGCACTGCCTGCGCACCATCGTCGCAAACAAACACCGCAGAATTCTATTTACCTATGATCGTTTCGCCGGCGTCGAATCGCTGCCGCAGCCCGGTCCTGTCTATGTTCACGCCGATGCTTGCTCGCGTCATTCGGAGGACGCCGGTTTTCCCCAGGAGCTGCGCGGAAGTCCTCGCACCATTGAGGCCTACGCGCGCGGTCGCCGCCTCGTCGCTCAGGAATATGTGGCCGACGGAAAATTCGAACCAGCAATCGAAAAGCTCTTTTCGCATTCGGAAGTCGACTATCTGCAGGTGCACAGCACAACTGCAGGTTGTTTTACTTTTCGCATTGAACGAGCTCCGGCTAAATGAAAAATCCCCGAAGAGATTCGGAGCGTCGCTCCCATTTTTGGATATTCATTCGTTTCAGCGCCCCCCAGTGATTGGACGCCGTTGAGAGCGTCGCCTTGAGCTCTTGTGAATCGATTGCAAACCAATCCTCATGGGAGTACGCTTCCCCTGCCTCACCCTTCTCATTATCCTCAGCCGATGGTTCCGTGAGGTAAGGTCCCATCTCCGGTGATAGCGAAGAACGTCATCCGGACGAGGAGGAACCCATGTCAGCCGATAACAAAGCCATCATTCGGCGCCTCTACGAAGAAGTATGGAACAAACGGAAGCTCGAGGTTATAAGCGAAATCATCTCTCCCAGCCACGCGCTCCACGGCCCCAATGTTGCGGGTTCCGCCGTGGGCCCCGAAGCCTATAAGCGCCAGCTCTTAGCCTTCCTTGCCGGCTATTCCGATCTGCACTTCACTGTCGAGGACATCATTACCGAGAACGATAAAGTAGTTGCCTGCTGGACCTTTTCCGGCACCCACAGAGGCGACTACATGGGAATTCCCGCAACAAATAAGAAAGTATCCATGGACGGAATCACCATTCACCACCTGGCAGGCGGAAAAATCATGGATTCCTGCGGCAATTGGGACCTTTTGGGAATGATGCAGCAACTCGGCGCCGTTCCCGCTCTTGGACAATCCAAAAGCCTGTCCGCTCGCTGATCCTTGATTCCGAGTACTTTCGCTCCGTTCACCACTTGGCCGCATTCCCAAATTGAAACGATTTCGTCTCCTTCCACACTACCCTCCAGGAGGATTTGCATCATGGCGGGAAAGGTATTGCTTGCACAAGACGCCGCTTACGACATTTTGATCTTGGACGCAGACGGACAGCACCTCGCGCTGGAAAGTTTCAAGGACTTGGATACTGCACGACGGCGGCTCCCGGCGCTCGCTGCCCAGTATCCCGGCACGAAAGTCGCCGTTTGGAATCGCAACACGCGCACCATCCTGGCGGAAACCGATGGATATTGATACTCCCTCCTGAATTTCTCGTAGCCCGAGCTTTTTGCCGCTCTGAATTCTCCCCCAGTGATGAAAAGGGGAACTCTGCGGAATTTCCGATCAGGTCCAATTCAAACTCAATTCGCAGTACGGCTCACCGGCTTCAATTGGTACTCGGAAACGAACATCGATCTGTTTCGCGCCGGAAATCTCCAGGGCCTTTCTGAAAAAACCAATGATCGCAAATCCGATAATCCGGTGTTCCCGGGTGAAGCCTACGTACTGGATTGCCGCGCTGTTCGGTCCTTTCATCTCGGCGATAATGTCTACGCCTTCGAAATACGTGGAGTGAACTGCGGCAATTCTCCTGATCACGAATTCCGGCGATCCGAGCCTGATAAATATTTTGTAGATCCCGCGTAGTTGCCACTCAATCACGGCTTCTGAGCGCTTGATCAGTTCTTCTTCATTCCCGCCCGCTGTTTCTCTGATATCTGCCTCGAGGAATGGCGCAAATGCATCGAATGGGTACCACGACGAAGGGAAAATCTCTCCCTGAAATACTTTTTGTGTCTCTTCGTCCAGGTGCCTTACTATCCTTTCGAATTCGCCCTCTTTTATCGTCTTGATCGTGTCCAGAACGGCTGTACCTTTGATTTGGACTATCATGGGCATTCTCTCTGCGCGGCTTCAACCTACTCTCTCTACCCTACTATGAACTGGACAACGCCCGTGTCAGTGGGCGTTTTCATGCGGCGAAAAGATCAGCCGCGTAAGTGTGGTGCATCCGCATTAGACGAACTCCCTGGTAACCTGCGAACTGTTTCATCGATTCTCCGTATTGAATCTTTCGATTGGCCGTCCAATGAATTTTCATTCCATCGCTTTCTCCCGAATGTAAAATGGATGTCGCAGTCGAAAGGAGAACAGCATGGCCAAGACGGGGAAAAGCTCCTCGCCAACGGTGAACAAACTGCGAGCGAACGGATTCCATCCAACTACGGAGGAAATCGCGTTGCGTGCCTACCACATTTACTTGCAGCGCGGCGGCGCTCCCGGCGATGCGCTGGAGGACTGGACCCGCGCTGAACGCGAGCTGCTTGGAAATTCTGCCAAGCCTCGCCGCAGGCCAGGGCCTAAATCGATCGCCGCTTAAGCGCGCAGCTCCCAGGTCTACGGCGGCCCTTGTCAGTCAGTGCAGGGCGCTCATGCCACCGTCGAGCGATAGCCATGCCTGTCCCGAGGTTCAGGTGTACCGCAAAGGCAATTCCGCTTCTACGTTCCGCTTTTGTCCCTTCGAATGCTCCTAGAATTAACGAATGCCCCAGCCCTCCAAAGGCGCTGCCGTTTTTCTGACCCTGTTTGGACTCCCCTTTCTTGGAGCGGGTCTGGCCTTTATTTACGCGCAGTTGGTCAGCCGCGAAAATTTCACCACCACCCGCACGGTTGCCGCGGTCGTATTCGGTTTGGTCTTTGCTTCCATTGGCGGAGGTCTCATTTATGCGGCGATCGGCGGCTACGGCCGGTTGAAAAAGCAAGCCGCAGTGGAAGAAGCCAATCCACTCTCTCCCTGGCTGTGGCGGACGGATTGGGCTTCGCGCCGCGCGGGAAGTCAAAACAAGAAGAGCGAAATCTTCTACTGGGTACTTGCGATTTTCTGCAACATGATCACTCTCCCGATCTTCTTCCAGGCGGTTCCGAATCTTGTTCAAACTAGCGATCCGCGCGTGTTCCTGGTTCTTGGTTTTAATCTGATTGGCGCCATTCTGATCGTCAAGGCTGCCCGCGCCACGATTCGCCACCGGCGCTTCGGTGACACCTATTTCGAGTTCGATACACTTCCGTTTTCTACCGGTGAACGTGTGGGTGGAAAGATTCATCTGAAACTTGACACCCGCGTGGAGCACGGCATCGATCTAAAGCTCTCCTGCGTGCGCAAGATCGTTTCGGGGACGGGTGATAGCCGCAGCACGAGCAAGGTGACCCTCTGGCAGGCGGATCAAAACGCTCCCGCTGGAGCTGTGGGGCCGGGTCCCCTCGGCCGCGCCATTCCTGTGGATTTTTCGCCCCCTGCGGATTGCGTGGCCACGAATCACGATAATCCCAACGATCAAATCCTTTGGCTGCTCCACGCGCAAGCGGACGTGCCAGGCGTGGATTACTCGGATGATTTCGAGATTCCGGTTTTTCGCGGTGCCACCTCAACCGCTCCGGCGACCGAATTAGGAACTGGCATTAGGGCGGGAACTTGTAATTTCGGTTTTGCCACCGCGCAGACCAGCGACGCCGATTCCGCCGGGGCAGCGCAGCCTGAGCATACGAAAGTAGTCGTTTCGATGGGCTCGGGCGGCACCGAATTTTATTTTCCAGCTTTTCGGAATCCCGGCCGCGCTCTGATTCTTCTTCTCTTCACCGTGGTTTGGAGCGCAGTGATTTACGTGATGTACCTGAAGCACGCACCACTTTTATTTTTCATTCTTTTTGGCCTGGCCGATTTGCTGATTATCGCCGGCTTTCTGCACACCACTTTTGGCATCTCGCGAATCGGCGTTCGCAGCGGAGAAATCCTCTCGCGCACGGGAATTTTCGGCTTGGGCCCCATGCGCCGGATTCAAGTTTCCGATGTGGCTTCCATTCTGCCCGTGGTCAGCATGGTGCAAGGGGGCAATTCGGGAACCGCCCTGCACGCCATTCGCATGCGTTTGAAAAATGGAAGCAAGATCACCCTTGCGGACGAAATCGACAGCCGCCAGGAAGCGCGCTGGGTGGTATCGCAGATCGAAACGCTAGCCGGTATGAAGTTGGATACGCACGTGGAAGTGGACCTGCCCCTTGGCGTGTCTTCCCAACCGCCGCAGCAGGCATCCGGGCAGATATTTACTTCGTCGGCCCAGCGCAAGTCGGCGACGGCATCGGTCGGCGTGTTTTTCGTTTTCCTGTTTGCAATGTTTGGTTTCATGGCGTGGCGCATGACTTCGTTTTCGTCGCGCACGAAAAGCTCGCGCACTGCGGCGGCGGCGCCAATCAAGCCGGTGGCGCGACGCGTTTTTTCGGCACCGTTGACGGATGCTGACGTACAACGAGTTCGCACCATGCCCGCGCAAGCGCAGGCGGAAGAATTACTCGAACGCGCCCTCGGTCACGACCCGCGTGCGCTGGAACTTTTCGATGAACTCGTTGACGGCTGGCGGGGCCATATTCGAATGAGCGACCGCATGAAGCAGTTGGAGCGGCGGTCGGAGTTTTCCAAGGATCTGCGCGTCCGTTACGCCAACGCGGACATCAATCTTGTGCTGGAAGGCTGGCAAAAGAACGAGCATGCATCCGATCTGTTGATTCAGCGCGCGCAATCTGACCCGCGCTACCGCGCCTGGGCTGTCTACTATCTCGGCATGCTTGCCGGACGCGGTGTCGACTATGAGCGCATTCATGGCCTGCTCTTGAACTATGTGCGGCTCGACAAAGACCCCACGGTACGGCAATGGGCTGTCGAGGGAATGCGCTTTTTGGGCAAAGACGAAGTTCTCGACGAACTGTTCACTTCATTCACGGAAGATCCCGCCAACGCCGTGCGCGATCGCGCAGGCTGCAATATTTCCGACGGCGGAATTTTCACGCGCAAGCAGCGCATGGCCATGGTGCCAAAGCTCATCGATTTGGCAATGAACCCCCGCACGACCGGGCAAATGCGCAATTGGACTTTCCTAGCGCTACAGGAAATCACGGATGAAAATCTGCCGGCAGACCCCCTCGTCTGGAGCCGCTGGTACCAGGAACACGGCTCCGAAAAAATGGCCGAGTTCGAACGCCTCGAATGGTGGCAAGTCCGCGGCGATGAATAGCGCGGAAGCTTCCATGGCTCTCCTCGCGAATCGAATCAACATTTCATAGACGCATCCATTTACAGTGGAGCGGTGCGGTGTAGACTACCTCCTCGCCGGTGGGAGGCCTTAGCGATGCCGGGCACGCAAGAAGAACAAAAGCTCATTCGCATTGGCGTGGATCTTGGCGGCACGAAGATTGAATTCGTGGCCCTCGAGCGGGACGGCAGGGAACTTCATCGCCATCGCATTGCCACTCCGCGACACGACTACGAAGATACAGTGCGCGCCGTTGCGGAAGCCGTGCAAGGAATCGAGAAAAAACTTGGACGGAACGCTACTGTGGGCATGGGGATCCCCGGAACGATTTCCACGAAGACCGGCTTGGTGAAAAACGCCAATTCGACGTGGCTGAATGGGAAGCCGTTTGACAAGGACCTGAGCCACGCCATGGCGCGCGAAGTGCGATGCGCGAATGACGCGAATTGTCTGGCAGTCTCCGAAGCGATTGACGGCGCCGGTGCGGGCAAGCACGTCGTTTTCGCAGTCATACTGGGCACGGGTTGCGGCGGAGGAATAGCCGTGGATGGCCGTGTGCACAGCGGTTCGAACGGAGTCGCGGGCGAATGGGGGCACAACACCTTGCCGTGGATGCGCCCCGAGGAGTTTCCCGGTCCTGCGTGCTATTGCGGGAGAAAGGGTTGCATCGAGACGTGGATTTCCGGAACAGGCCTGGAAGCGGACTACCATCGCGCAACGGGCGTTCAACTCAAGGGTCCTGAGATCATCGCGCGAAGTAGCACCCGTGAACCGGCCGCGCTGGCCGCACTCGATCGATTCGAAGACTGCCTTACGCGCGGGCTGGCGCAAGTCATCAATTTGTTGGATCCGGATGTAATTGTGATGGGCGGAGGCGCTTCGCAAATTCCGCGCATCTACAAAAATGTTCCGCCCCGTCTGAAGGAGTACGCTTTCGGCAAGGAGGCGGACACGCCGATTCTCCCCGCGAAACACGGAGATGCTAGCGGCGTGCGCGGCGCCGCCTGGCTTTGGCCTCTGGAATAAAAAACGAAAAGCCCCGCCGATCAATTTACGAGCGACGGGGCGTTTCAATTGGTTGGAGGTAAAGGTTTCAGCTCTGTCCAGCAGCCTTGGCCATTTTTGCGGTCCATTCCTGGGAGCGGCGCTTCATCTCATCGGGAGCGACATCCTCGACGTGCTGCGCAAGGCCCCACTGGTGGCCGAAGGGATCGGTCAGCTTGCCGTAGCGATCGCCCCAAAACTGGTTGTCGAGTGGCATGTCCACCTTGGCGCC
>Ga0137415_10002850_pt1 | contig 17127 bp, 12 predicted proteins | sample CZODoug3_1_1_16f_FD_183082 | JGI IMG/M metagenome (GOLD analysis project Ga0137415, IMG submission 183082) | Vadose zone soil fungal communities from Angelo Coast Range Reserve, California, USA - CZODoug3_1_1_16fungal (Hybrid Assembly) | ecosystem: Environmental > Terrestrial > Soil > Vadose...
GGCTTGTCGTCGATGAACTGCCCCTTCCCGGTGAGCAGTCTCTGGTCTTCCAAACGCTTGACCGGCTGGCCCGCACCGAAACGCATATTGCCGGGAAAAATGTTCATCAGTTTGTCCTTCGAGCTTCTTTTAGGATTAAGCGGGTTTTTGTCGGGCCTGCTTAAATCGGCCTGCTTTGATCGATCTGCAAGGTGCAGGCCAACCCCCAGGAGGGTAACGGCATATTGTCTGCCTCACACCGCCGTCAGCCGCGGCGGACCTTCGCCGCCGCCAGGCCCTTGATGATGATGTCCTCAAGCGTGGCGATGAGCGCGTCCTTGTCAGCCCAGGGAAAATGCGAACGGGTGGTGAGCAGCGAGACCGCGCCATGGCCGGCGAGCCAGAGCACCTGGGCTGCGAACATCGGGTCGAGATCCCCCATCAATCCCGCCGGGGCAAGCTTTGCGAGGTGATCGCGAAACCGCATGAAACTGCGCGCGCCTGCCTCCTGCTCTTCGAGCGGGCGCGAGAAATCCTTGCCAATTGGCGTGAGAGCGTCGGGGCCGACGGTGAAGGTCAAATGGTATTCGGCCGGATTGGACAGGCCGTAGTCGATATAGGCATGGATCAAACGGCGGAAGATTTCGCGCGGGCTACCGGGCCTGGCGACAGCGCGATCGAACGCGGCACTGATCGCGTCATGCGTTTCATCGCCGATCACCTTGAGAATATCTTCCTTCGCCGGAAAATAAAGATAGACGCCGGTTTGCGACAACCCCGCCTTTTCGGCGATCGCGCGCGTGGTGACCTTGGTAAAGCCCTCGGTCATGAACAGCTCTTTGGCCGCCGCGATGATCTCCTCACGGCGCTCCTGACCCGATCCCTTGGGTTTTCGTCGGGACCTGACCGCGAGCGGACGGCGCATTTTCTTCTCCATGGGCTCTCGTAACCGCTGCAGGTTTTGAAAGCTACTTTCTCGCTGAATCGCCCTTGAAGCTTCATTTGGATTCGTATATGTTCAAAGAACAGTTATAGTACGGGAGAGCCCAATGGCCAGTGAATCCATCGCCAGCCGCCGCAATTTGCTTACCGGAGCCATAGCAGGCGTCGCCGGTTTTGCCGCCGGAGCAGTGAGCGCCAGCGCCATGGTCAGCTCCAAAAAAGGTCCGCAGGTCATGGTCGACGGTCGGGCCCGGTTCAAGAACAAGGTGATCCTGATCACCGGCGCGACCTCTGGCATCGGCGCGGTTGCTGCGAAGATGTTCGCGGCCGAGGGCGGCAAGGTGGCGTTCTGCGGTCGCCGGACCGACCGCGGCGCCCAAGTCGAAAGCGAGATCAAGACCGGCGGCGGCGAAGCGAAATACATCCGCGCCGACGTCCGCATCGAGGACGATGTGCGACGCCTGGTCGATACAACGGTGCAGCTCTACGGGGGCCTCGACATTTGTTTCAACAATGCAGGGATCACGATTGAACGGCCATTGCATGAGTATTCCGCGGCAGAGTGGGACGACGTGGTCAACACCGACCTGCGCGGCAACTTTCTTGCTCTCAAATACGAGATCCCCCATCTGATCAAGCGCGGCGGTGGAGTCGTCGTAGTGACGGCGTCCTCGAATGCGATCGCCACCAATCCAAAGCGAAGCGCCTATAGCGCCGCCAAGCGCGGTCTGGTCGGGATGGTCCAGGCGGCGGCGCAGGACTATGCGGACGACAACATCCGCATCAACACCCTCATCCCAGGCACCACCGACACCGAGTTCGTCCGCCGGGCGGCCGGCATGATGAATGCACCCGATTCCGTGTGGCAGGCGGCGGTGTCGGTTTGGGCGAAGTCGAATGTGGCCGTCGCCAATCGGCTCGCGCGTCCCGAGGAAATCGCCGCTGCGGCGCTGATGATGGCGTCCGACGAATTCACCTTCATGAACGGCGCTCAGATTGTCGTGGACGGCGGCAAGACCGCCCACGCCTGAAGCGCAAAGTCATCCAATCTCCGTTAACGCCGCCTCGACCACCCTGCGCTGGTCGGCCGTCAGCGCGGCCTGCGGCGGGATGGGATCGCCGACGTCATAGCCCTGGATCGCAAGTCCGGCCTTGATGCAGGCGGCGAGGTTGAAGCGCGCAAAGGCCTCGTTGATGCGCCAGAGTTTTCGTTGCAGCGCCATCGCCTCGTCCCAGCGCGCCCGCCTGCAGAGATTGTAGAGTTCGACGCTCTGCCGGGGGACGATGCAGGCAGGGCCCGCCATCCACCCGAGGCCGCCGATCAGCATCACCGCCGCCGGGATATGCGCGGATGCCGAGAACACTTTTATATTGTCGCCGCACCGGTTCATGATCGACAGCAGCCGGCCGGTATTGGTCGAAGCATCCTTGATGTAGCCGATGCGCGGATGAGCGGCGAGGCGCTCGATGACGTCGAGCGTGAGATCCGAGCGCTGGAATTGCGGGTTGGTGTAGATCACCACGGGAATGTCGACCGCGTCGGCAACGCTGCGGAAATAGGCTTCGACCTGCGCGTCGGCCAGCGGGAAATACGCCTCCAGGATCGCGAGGATGCCGTCGGCGCCGAGTTTTTGATAGGCCTTGGCCTGCGTCACCGCATCCGCAATCGAGGTCGAGGCGACGCCGGCGACGACGGGCACGCGGCCGTTTGCGGCTTCGATCGTGGTCTGCACCACCGCCGCGCGCTGGGCGTTGTTGAGATAGGCGAATTCGCCGGTCGAGCCGAGCGGCGTCAGCCCATGCACACCTGCCTTGACGAGATCGTCGCACAGACGGCCCAGCACGCCGGTGCGGATCGCCCCGGATGCGTCGACAGGGGAGACCAGATAGGGAAAGACGCCGTGAAAATCAGTCATCGTCACTATCAAAACACCTTCGCGATTGCGGCCTGCGCCTCGCTCTGGATCCGCTTTAGATGATCCGCACCCTGAAAACTTTCGGCGTAGATCTTATAGACGTCTTCGGTGCCTGACGGGCGTGCCGCAAACCACCCGGAGTCCGTCTCGACCTTGATGCCACCGAACGACTGATCGTTGCCCGGCGCCTTGGTCCTGACAGCGCGCACCGGCTCACCTGCCAGTTCCTTGATGTTGAGCTGCTCCGGCCCGACCGCCTTCAAGGCGTTCTTCTGTTTCGGCGTCGCCGCGACATCGATCCGCTCATAGAAGGGGACGCCGAGTTCGGCGGTCAGCTCCGCGAACAACTGGCTGGGGTCGCGCCCAGTCTTCGCAATCATTTCCGCCGCCAACAGCCCCATGATGATGCCGTCCTTGTCGGTGGTCCACACCGATCCGTCGCGCCTCAAGAACGACGCGCCGGCGCTTTCCTCGCCAGCAAAGCCGAATCCGCCGGTGCCGAGACCGTCGACGAACCATTTGAAGCCGACCGGTGTCTCGACCAGCTTGCGGTCCAATTTTTTCGCGACACGATCGATGATCGAACTGGAGACAATGGTCTTGCCGATCGCAGCCTCCTTGCCCCATTGCGGCCGCTGCGCAAACAAATAGGCGATCGCAGCAGCCAGAAAATGGTTCGGGTTCATCAACCCGCTCGAAGGCGTCACGATGCCGTGGCGGTCCGCGTCGGTGTCATTGGCGAAGGCTATGTCGAACCTGTCGCGCATCTGGATCAGGCTCGCCATCGCGAACGGCGAGGAACAATCCATCCGGATTTTTCCGTCCCAATCCGCGGTCATGAAACGGAAGGTCGGATCGATCGCGTCGTTGACGATGGTCGCCCTGATCCCGTAGCGCTCGATGATCGGTTGCCAGAAGTGCACGGCCGCACCGCCGAGCGGATCGATGCCGATGTTGACGCTCGCCGATTTGACCAGCGCCATATCCACGATATTGCCGAGGTCGGCGACGTAGGGGCCGATGTAGTCGTACAGATGCGTCGACTTTGCCTTTCGTGCGCGCTCATAGTGCACCCGCGCGACGCCCTTGAGCCCTTCTTCCATGTAACGGTTAGCATTCCTCTCGACAACCGAAGTGACGTCGGTATCGGCCGGACCGCCATGCGGCGGGTTGTACTTGTAGCCGCCATCTTCCGGCGGATTGTGCGAGGGCGTGATGACGACGCCATCTGCCAGACCCGCGCTGCGCCCCTTGTTGTAATTCAGGATCGCATGCGAAATCACCGGGGTCGGCGTGTAGCCGCCGTGCTCGTCGATCATGATCTCGACGCCGTTCGCCGCGAACACCTCCACCGCGCTTGCGAGCGCAGGTTCGGCCAACGCGTGGGTATCTATGCCGATGAACAGCGGACCGGTCAGCCTGGCCTCGCGGCGGTGGTCGCAGATCGCCTGGGTGGTCGCCAGGATATGATCCTCGTTGAAGGAATTCTTCAGCGACGAGCCACGATGGCCTGAGGTGCCGAAGGCCACGCGCTGCGCCGGATCGGCCACATCCGGCTTTGAAGCAAAATAGGCGGTGACGAGCCGCGGCACGTTGGCGAGATCAGCGGGATCGACCGGTTTGCCTGCGGCGGGATTAGGTGCAGTCACGCGACCTCTCAGAACCAATCACGGTTTCGGCATATCCGGGAATATTTCTCGAGAAATCCGATCTCGTGTCTCGGGTGCTACCATGATGAGCTACCCCCATCAAGCCGGGGCACCCGGTCCGCGAGAAGCGGAACGACTGTGGCGCACTTGCGATCATATTGTCGATGTCATTTCGGTTGATGAAATTTGGATCGGTGCTGATTTGTCTGCTCGGCGCTCACGCCGCGCGGGCTGGCGAATGCCCGCAGCCGACCTCAGAAATCGCCACCGATCGGCCGGATGTCACCAATTCCAGCCTGGTCGTGCCATCAGGTAGTTTTCAGAGCGAGAACGGGATCAACACATCGGGTCAGCATGCCGGCTCGGGCTTTGACGGCACCAACAGCCGGTTGAGGTTCGGCGTCGCGCCATGCCTTGAATTGCTGGTCGACCTGCCGAGCTATGTCGGACGGTTCTCGGGCAATCTGGATACCGGCTTCACCAATGTCACCCCAGCGGTCAAATGGCAAATGAGCGCGCTGCCTGACCCGTGGAGCCTGTCCGTGGTTGCAGGCGCAGGCCTGCCGACGGGCTCGCCTGACATTACCGGGTACGGCTTGCAGCCCTATCTGCAATTCCCCTGGGCGCGCGAACTCGGCAATGGCTGGGGCGTCAGCGGGATGCTGACGAGCTTCTTTCGCCCCGCCGATCTGTCAAACCGGCAGACCACGGAAACGACGTTCGTGATCGAGAAGAAGATCACCGACAGGATGTCGCTGTTCGCCGAATATGTCGGTGACTTTCCGTCTCGTGGCCCCGGCATCGATCTGATCAACATGGGCGGCGGCTATCTGTTGAGCCGGACCCAGCAGGTCGATTTCCACGTCGCCTTCGGCCTCAACCGCAACTCGCCGAACACCATCGTCGGCTTCGGCTATTCCTGGCGGCTGGACCGGGTGCTGGGCGCATCCGCCCGCTGAACCACGGGCAACGTCGTGCGGCGATTTTGCGTAGAAATACCGCGGGCGCTTGTCGTGCATTTGCGATCCCTGGCCCGGGCGCTGCAAACGATCCCAGCATAAGGATGCTTATCTGCGCGCCTTGATCCAGGCATCGACCGCGGGCAGCGCGCGCGCCTTGAAATCGGCCGAGATCGAAATCGACTCCAGCGCGCGGGCCACCATCACGCGGCCACCGGTGGTGGACTGCGCCGGAGCGAAGGCTGCGAGTTCGGCGGCGTGCGCTTCGTCGGTGAAGTTGGTCATGAAGTTGGCGACGAACTGGTCGCGAAATCCGGGTCCCTGTTTGGTCAATAGCGTATTGAAGTTCTTTTGCACGAAATCCCAGGCCAAATCAGCCTGCTCGCCGGCGGAGGCAACCGTGCTGATCATGCTGCTGACGATCGTGCCCGGCAGTTCATCGGTCAGGGTCAGCGCCAGCGTGGCGCGCGCCAGCTCGGGGTCACGCGCGCTGGCGGCGGCGAAATAATAGCGCAGGCGTTCGTTGGTGACCGTGCTCTTGCGCGCCAGCGTCAGCAGTGTGTCGTAGGTCGCGCGGTCCGCCGATAGGCCGACCAGGTGCGTGACCGAATCGCGCAGCGCGTTCGGCAGCGATTTCGGGTCTTGCAGAAAGCCGGAAAAGCGCCGCTTGGCCTCGGCCAGGATTTCCTCGTCACCGAATTCGCCGAGCGCCCGGATCAGGCTGGCACGCAGCAACGTCGTATCGTCGTCGCCGGAGCCGCCGCCGTCCCAGCCGAGCCGGTCGAACACCGGACGCAGTTTGGTGCGGGCATAGGCTTGAATCGCCGGGCGCTCGGCGCGATCGCGTGCCAGGCGGTCGAATACGTTCAAGGAGAAGATGATCTGATCCCACACCGCGCGGTGATCGCCGGCGTCGATCGCCTCGACCAAAGCGAGATACGACGACGACTCGGCACGCCCGGCCTGGACCAGCGCCCAGCTATCGGTCACGAAATTGAGGCGGTCATCCACCGACATCCGCGGCAGCGATTTCGTCAACACCGCGCGGCTGTTCGGACCATACTCGACCCGGTAATAGCCGATGTCGCCGAGATTGACCTTGACGGCCTCGCCGCAAGCTCCCGCCGCAATATCGGCGCTGCCCTGCAGCAGCACCTGCTCCGGCTGCTTTGTCTGCAGCGGCCCGACCGCGACCGGGATCTGCCAGCTTCGCGGCGGCAAGGCCACTGCCGTGGACGGCGCGATCACGAAGCGGTCCTGCCGCAGCGTCATGCGCTGCGAGGCACCATCGCAAGCCGTTTCGGCGACGATCAGCGGCACGCCATCCTGCTCGGTGAAAGAGGCGGCAACGCCCGTGACTTTCTTGCCCGCCGCGCTCTCCAGCGCCTGCCAGAGATCGGTAGTCGTGCTGTTGCCGTAGGCGTGCGCCGCCATGTACTTGCGGATGCCATCGCGGAACGCCTGCTCGCCGAGATAGTTTTCCAGCATGCGGATCAGCGCCTGGCCCTTGTTGTAGGTGATGGCATCGAACGCCACGGTCGCCTCGCTATGGTCGGCGATCGCTTGCTGGATCGGATGCGAGGTACGGCGGGCGTCGAGCCCCATCGCATATTGCTTCTGGCCGTAGCCGTTCAGCCAATTCTGCCATTGCGGATAAAACTGCTCCACGGCCTTGGTCGCCATCCAGCTGGCAAAGCCCTCGTTGAGCCAGAGATTGTCCCACCAGCCCATGGTGACGAGATCGCCGAACCATTGGTGCGCCATCTCATGCGCCAAAATGTTGAAGATGCCGCGCCGCGCGGTATCGGCATTGGTCGCAGGATCGAACAACAACCGGCTCTCGAAAAAGGTGATGCCGCCCCAGTTCTCCATGGCGCCGCCGAAGCCGCCCGGTATCGCCAGCAAATCGAGTTTCGGCAACGGATATTTCACGCCGAAATAATCGTTGTAGTAGCCGAGCAGCTTGACCGCGCTGTCGAGCGCATAACGGCCCTGCCCGCTCTTGCCCGCGGTGGTGACCACGCCGACCGTTACGCCGTCCGCGTCCGCCGTCAGCCGCTCCAGTTCGCCGGCCGTGAACACGAACAGATAGCTCGACATCTTCGGCGTCGGCGCGAAGGCGACTTTCTTCGAGCCTGGCTCGACCGGCTGCTCGCGCACGATGGGCATGTTGCCGACCGCGAGGAAGTTGCGCGGCACCGTCACCGTCAAGGCAAACGTCGCCTTAAAGGCTGGCTCATCCCAGCACGGAAAAATCCGCCGGGCGTCGGCTGGCTCGAGCTTGCTCGAGATCAGCCGCCTGGTGCCGTCGGCGGTCGGATAGTCGACGATGAAGAGGCCGGTGCCGAATTTGTTGATCTGCGCCGTGAATGCGATGCGCAGCCGGTGCGCGCCCGCCGCGAGCGGTTGCGGAAAGCTGAAAGTTGCAGTTTGCGCCGCGGCATCGAGCGTGACCTCGGCGAACTGCGCCTCGTCATCGATAGTAGCGGAGGCGAATGTCGTGTTGACGGCGTTCAACGTCAGCCGAGCGGTGGGCTCGCGCACGTCGATCTCGACCATTTCGACGCCGGGAAGCGCGAGGGTCACAAAATCTGGAGCAAGTTCGATGGCGTAATGAACGGGGATGACCGTCTTCGGCAGCTTGCCCGGCGCGGCGTCGAAGGCAAAACTGGTCTCGGCGAGCGCCGCGCCGGACAGCGACAGCAACAGTGCCGCTGTTGCGGCGAGGCCATGCAGCGCCGACAGAATCCCACCCACCGAACGGACGCTTGCCATCTTATCGACAGTCTTTTTCATCGCGCCCTGTTCAACGAAGCCCCGGCTCAGAATCGTCGCGCTTCATCGGTCCGAGAGACGATGATGCGAAAGGCAATCTAGGCGAGAACGGGCTGCGACAAAACTGACAAATACGCGACCCGCGAGGTTGCCCCTGCGACCATCGCGCCCCATCTTTGCTACGTCGACTAGCTGTCTTCGCGGCGGCGTCCGCTCGCACACACTTCTTGCCCCGCGGCGTATCGAAAGGCTAACGTAACCTGACTTCCCGTGACCTGCCGTCTTATGCGAAAGTCAAGGACCGGCGAATTGACACCGAGAATTTGGGTTGTGATCGGCTTCTTCGCCACGCTCGCACCCGCCGTTGCGGAAGACGAGCTCAAACGCGCGCCGCGCGAGCTTGCGCTGCCGGTGACGACCGATCCCTCGACGGTCCAATGCCGCCGTGTCGATGCATCAAATCCGGCATCGTCAGCCTTTCTGTCGCTGCACCGGACCTTTCACGATGATTTCGACGAGCATCCGCTGGCCAAAGGAAAATGGGTGTCGCATTACGCCGGCGGCGCCGCCTGGCCGGAAGCGCGCTACTGGGGCGGTGACGGCTCCGACTTCAAACGGAAAACCAGCGCCAATGGCGAACAGCAGATTTATGTCGATCCCCGCTACAGCGGACGGTCGGCCACGCCGCTCGGGCTCGATCCTTTCAGGATTCACGACGGCGTGCTCTCGATCGTCGCGAGCCGCACGCCTGCCGCGCTGAAGCCCGTGCTCTTCAACAACGAATACATCTCGGGCATCCTGACGAGCCAGGGCGTATTCTCGCAAAAATACGGCTACTTCGAACTCCGCGCCAAGATCCCGGTCGGGACCGGCGTGTGGCCGGCCTTCTGGCTGCTCGCCGACGACGGCGGCTGGCCTCCGGAAATCGACGCGGTGGAGGGACGCGGGCAGCGGCCTGGCGACCTCGTGATGACGACGCATTGGCGAATCCCGGCCACCGGCCGCATTGAATCCTGCGGGTTCGATTTCGCATTGCCGGATGCTGCGACCGAATTCCACGATTACGGCGTGTTGTGGGAGCAGGATCGCATCATCTATTACATCGACCGCAAGCCGGTGTCGGATATCAAGGTTCCGATCGGCTTCGACGATCCGATGTACATGATCGTCAATCTGGCGATGGGTTCGAAGTTTTTCGGCGGCGTCGGGTTCGTCGACGGCGAATCGCCGGAGACCGTCGCGTTCGAGATCGACAGGATCTCCGCCTACCAGATCGACACCAGCCCGGGAGAAGGCAATGTTCGGTAGATTCTCGCGCCGGCATTTTGCAAAGCTCGCGGGCTTTTCCGCGCTCGGCATGGCCTCGCCCGTCCGCGCAGCAGACGACGCCAGGCCTGCACCCGACCGCCACGCCCCCGCCGGTTTTCCCAAGGACTTCCTATGGGGCACGGCCACGTCCTCGTATCAAATCGAGGGCGCCGTCGACGAAGACGGCCGCGGCCGTTCGATCTGGGACATTTTCAGCCACACGCGCGGCAAGATCGCGGACGGCAGCAACGCCGACCGCGCCAACGATCATTATCATCGCTACAAGCAGGACGTTCGCCTGATCAAGGATCTCGGCGTCAAGGCGTACCGGTTTTCAATCGCGTGGCCGCGGGTATTTCCGGAAGGAACCGGGGCGCCGAACCCCAAGGGTCTCGACTTCTACAACCGCCTGCTCGACGAACTCTTGGCTGATGGCATCGAACCCTACGCGACATTGTATCATTGGGACCTGCCGCAGGCACTGCAGGACCGGGTCGGCGGTTGGCAATCCAGCGATACGTCAAAAGCGTTTGCCGATTACGCCGGCTATGTTGCGGAGCGTTTGACCGACCGCGTCAAGAACATTTTTACGCTCAACGAAGCCGGACGTTTCCTAAACTTCGGTTACGGCTGGGGCATCGACGCCCCCGGTCTCAAACTGCCGCCGGCCGAACTGAACCAGGCGCGTCATCACGTCGTGCTCGGACATGGTCTCGCCGTGCAGGCGATCCGCGCCAAGGGACGCGCCGGCACCCGGGTCGGCCCCGCCGAGAACATCGCGGCCTGCGTCCCGGCCATCAACACGCCTGAAAATATCAGCGCCGCCGAGATCGCGACGCGCGAATTGAACGCGGGCTTTCTCGGCGTGATCCTGGAGGGAAAATATACCGACAGGTTTCTCGCCTATGCCGGCGCGGCCGCCCCGAAATTCACCGCCGAGGAGTTGAAGATCATCGCCTCGCCGAACGATTTCGTCGGCCTGAACATCTACGCGCCGCAATTCTACGTGACCGCATCCGACCGCGCGCCGGGATTCCACGTGCTGCCCTTCCCGGCCTCGTTCCCGCACATGAATTCGGAATGGCTGCGCATCGGCCCGGAGGCGATCTATTGGGCGCCGCGGATCGCCGCGAAAATCTGGAACCTCGATACGATCTACATCAGCGAGAATGGCACCTCCTCGGAGGATAAATTAGCCGCCGACGGCAAGGTCTACGACCTCGACCGCATCATGTTCCTGCGCAATTATTTGGCCCAACTGCAGCGCGCGACCGCGGAGGGCGTACCGGTGCGCGGCTATTTCCTGTGGAGCCTGATGGACAATTTCGAATGGATTTTCGGCTTCGAAAAACGCTTCGGGCTGTACCGGGTGGATTTCGAGACCCAGGCGCGGGTGCCGAAGCTGAGCGCAGAGTTTTATCGCGACGTGGTCGCAAAGAATGCGATCGGGGTTTGAGCGACCGATCCCCGTGATTTTACGGATTCCTTGGAGCCGGATTCGGGGGATATCCGATGTCATCAGTGACTTTTTTGTGTCGTTGGCATGAAATTCGCCTGACACTGTCCCAAGCAAAAGCTTATCGTGCTGGCGGCGGCTTGGGGGACTTTGGGTGTTCAACGTCAACGCTTGTGGGGCGGCGTGGCATGGCGGTGGGCGTACTGGACGCGCTGTCGGCGCCCCGGCTCCCGGCATTTCATTTGAATTGATGTGTTCTCCGCCGCGCGCGGAGATGCTGCAGCTTTCGCAATCGGGCGCGACCGTCACCCTTGACCTTTATCTGCCGACGGACCGGCCAGGTATTTTCCTGCGCTGCCGTATCGACATCGGTTCCAGCGACATGCCGCGCCTTCGGCGCTCCGCGCATCAAACCGCGAACCATCGGTCGTCCGCCTTGGCGATCGCCGGGATGACATTATTACTCGCGGTGTGCGGCTGGATCGTCGGTGGAACCGAGGGGGTTCACCAGGCGCTGACCGGAGGCGCGCCGCGACCGAACGGTCCGGCGATCGCGCGAGAGACCATCTTCCGCTGGTTCGGCGCCCGTCTGCTGCGTCCTGACGAACTGCCAGGACTGTTCAGCATCCTGGCGGACGTTTGCGGCCGGGCCCGATTGCCGCGATTGCCGGATATCTATTGCCTGCCGGCGCCCGGCGACATGAATGCCTATGCGCTCGGCGGTCCGGAAGGCGCCGCGATCATATTGACCGAAGGGTTGCTGCACCGCATGACGCACGACGAGATCGCCGGCATCCTCGCCCACGAGGTCGCCCACATCCGTAACAATGATGTCTGGACGATGAGCTGGGCGGCCGCGCTGCATCGCGCGATCGAATGGATGTCGTTGACGGGGCTCGTGTTGCTGCGCGCGCAACACGGCGGCGCGCCGGACAACCGGCCGCTGGCCGCACTGCTGCGCGCCGCTCCTTCGATCGCCGAGTTGCTGCGTCTGGCACTGTCCCGCACCCGTGAACTGGATGCGGATGCCACCGCACTCGAGTTGACTGGAAATTCGCAGGCGCTGATCGCTGCGCTCGACAAGCTGGAACATCATCACGCCGGATTTTCGACCCTGCCTGTCGTCACAATCGAGGACGGACCAATGCGCCTGCTCCGCAGCCATCCCGCGACATCGGAACGCGTCGGCACCCTGCTCAACCTTGCCTACTGAGTTTCAACTCGAGTTACCTGACTGACAATCAAGTCGAATTTCGTGAATGCGTTTGCCGGTTACGCCGCGGAACATCGCGGCGATTCGGAACCATACACAGAGTTTCCACAAAAATAACGCTGAAGCTCCGCGAAAACATCGCAGCTACGATGAATTCTCAAGCGATAAGCATGCTGCGAATTATTCGGGAGCGAACACCCAAGACGAGAGCACCGACCGGACCACGGTTAGCTCGCAACCGGCCTGAACGCGGCAAGCAGCAGTAGCCCGCATTTGCATTTGCCTCCTACGCAGTTCCGCTGCCATTCATCCCTCACCTGACGAATTGTCTCTGGTCCGCGAAACGGCAGAGACATTGACGGATATGGGCAGACTTGTTCGAACAGACTTGGTCCCGATTGTTTGATCTCGGTTGAGTGATCGCGCGTGAGCGGGTTCGTCATACCTCTGTGACGCAGCCTTGCTCTCATCCCAATGCTTCGCGTGCGAAGGCCGATGGTCTTCGTCGGTTGTGGGCTGAGGGGCGCCAACCATCGCAAGGAGAACAAGCGATGACTTACTACGAGACCCAGCAACAGAATCCCGCGCACAATTCACAGTTCCATCCGCAGCAATGGGCCGCGTTCAATCAGGCCCAGCCCTACGGAGCGTGGTCCGGTGCGCCGTCGATGCAGGCGATTGGTGGTTATGGACTTGGTGGCTACGGACAGGGCAGTTACGGGCAGCCAGCCTATGGCCAGCCATACGGCCAATATGGCGGCCAGCAGCCGTCCGGCGCGATCGGATCCAACGCAGGATGGGGTGCGCAACCTCAAGGGTGGGGCCAGCAGCAGCAACCTCAGTGGGGCGGCCAGCAACAGCGCCAGCTTTCGCAACAGGACGTAAGCGAGGTGGTTCGGCAATTGGTGCCGGCGCTGCCTCAGATTCTCGCGCAGGCACAGCAGCAGCCGCACGCGGCCGTTGGATATGCCGCTTACGGTCAGACGTCGCGCCAGCTGAGCCAACAGGATGTGAACGAAGTGGTAAGGCAACTCTTGCCGATCGTGCCGCAGATCGTTGGGATGCTGCAGAACCAGCCGCAGCTGCAATATGCGGCGATGCAGGGCGGCCACGGCCTGGGTCAATTCGGACAGGGCAATCCCCAGCAGAACCCCTTCGGCACGCAATTTGGCGCACCGCAATTCCAGTCAGCGTTCGGCACTCCGGCCGGCTGGGGACAGCAACAGCGGCAACTGACCCAGCAGGACGTTGCTGACGTCACGCGCCAGCTGATCGGGGTGATCCCTCAGGTGATCGGGAATCTGCAGGCCTTCAACCAGCAGCGCATGATCTGATCGCAACGGATCAGGTTACGATTTCCTCCTAGTGGCAAAGGGTGACTGCCGCCTGCGCAAGGCGGCGGTCACCGCGTCATCGCCTGTGCGCGCCGCCGTCGTGATACGTCCAGGAACACGTCCACGCGCACTCCCAAGACCCTCCAATGAAGGAGAACAGCCATGTTCGTCCCCGATCCTTTCACTACCGCTGCTTCTCAACGGCAGCCGTCAGACATCCAGCAACTCGTCGGGCTGCTCGGCAATCTGATGCCGCTTCTGCTGCGCTTCCAGTCGCAGACTTTCCAGCCGCAAGCCTTCCAACCGCAAGCCTTTCCGTTTCAAGGTCTGGAGCAGCCGTTCCAGGGTGCGCCCGGCAATGCCGTGATTCCGAATCCGGCGCTCGATCGCCAGGCGGCGGAAAATCTCGTCGGAGATATCATCGCGGAATCGCTACGCACCCTCTCCGCCTATCTGGAGGCCAATGCCGGGCGACACGCCGGCGTCGAGAACTGTGTTCCCTTCGTCACCCAGGCGGCGCACCGGTTTGCCGCGCGGGACTATGCCGAAGCCTTCAACCTCATTTGGCTTGCATACCGCGCCATTGAAACGATCCGGGCCACCGATCCTCAGCTTCCGCCGCTACGGGGGAGCGGGCAGGTTCCGCCCGATCAGACATCGTCGTCAATTCATTAAATTGAGAGGCACACCATGACCGCAAGTTCGGATGATACGAGCCCTGCATCGCGTGGCGGCCGACGCAAGTTCGCGGACGCACGCAACAGCTATCATATGATCGCGCCGGCAGAACTGGGCGTGACCAGGCAGACACTGGTCGATCGGCTCAAGCGGGCGGCCGATATCGAAATCGTGCAGACCTACGCGGAGCAAGGCGCCATTTCCCCGCCGATTGCGGTAGTGCGTGCGTCCGACGAAAACGTGGCCGTGTTGCACCGGTCGACGGGCGGCGCGCTGGTGATCGAACGCGATCGGTATCTGCGGGCGGCATCGTCGATGGGCTTCGCCATCGGCGCATCACCACCGTCGCCTGCGATCGCAACGATGAACGGATTCGGCCCGGGCTTTGCTGTGACAATCCAAGTTATCGCGGCAAGCGGCGCGCCGGTGGAGCATGCCGAGATTCAACTGGTCGGGGAACAACGGGTAGCTCAAGGACTGACCGACAAAGACGGCAAAGTCGATCTGACACTCCATGGCGAACTGCCCGATACCATTGCCGAGCTGTTTGTCAGGCCGCGCTCCGGCTATTGGGGTCTTTGGCGGCATCGGCCGGACCTGCAGGCCCGCGCCGTCAATACCTTTACGCTGGAACCGTTGTCGCTGCCCAAAACGCTGGATTGGAGCGGCAAAGCCATGCGGTTCGAGCAACTCCCAACGGAATGTCGCGGGACCGGGATCAAGATCGCGCTGATCGACACCGGCGTCGCCATCAGCCACAAACAATTGGCCGGGATCGATCACGGTGTCGATTTCGGCAGGAATGAAGGCGAAGGGCGATCCTGGTCGCAGGATATCCCGGGTTACGGGACGTCCTGCGCGGGCATCATCGCCGCGGTCCCAGATCCGGCTCACGGCATACGCGGCCTCGCGCCGGAAAGCGAACTACATGTGTGCCGGCTTCCCGTCAGCGCGCGTTGCAGCGACCTCGTGGCGGCGCTCGATTATTGCCTCGAGAACAATATCGACGTGGCATGCCTGGGCTTCGGTTGCGAGCGCGGTTCGGCGATCGTCGAGCAACGTATCGCTGCGGCAAAGCAGCAGGGCGTCGGCATCATCGCTGCGGCCGGCAACGCTGCCGGAGCGGTGCTGTTCCCGGCCTGCTCGCCGCATGTCGTGGCGGTCGGCGCAGCCGGGCAAGCCGGAACCTTTCCGGAGGACAGCCCGCAAGCACTTCAGGCAGCAATGGCGGTAGCGGTCGCGGGCGGTCTGTTTGTGCCGCCGTTCTCCTGCCGCGGGCCCGAACTCGATCTGTGCGCGCCAGGCGTCGCCATCATTGCGTGCCAGTCGCCTGACGGCTACGCGATCTGCGACGGCACCTCACTGGCGGCGGCGCATGTGACGGCGCTCGCGGCGCTGATCCTTGCGCACCACGGCGATTTCAGGGGCAGCTTCGGCCGGCGCGATTTTCAACGGGTCGAGCGGCTGTTCCAGATTCTCAAAGATACCGCGCAGCCGATCGGCCATCCCTGGCAGACCGGAGCCGGACTGCCGGATGCGGCACGTGCACTCGGGCTACGGTCCCAGCAATGGCCGCTCGCGACGCCGGTTGATGCACGGCTGGCGGAGATGCGCAATGCGATCCGGCAATTGGACCGCGCTCACTCCGGTGCAAGCCAGACGTACGTGTTCGAACCGCCACGCGGCCCGGCCAATGTCACACACCTGCCACTGAATCCGATTCCAGCGGCATTCGTGGCGGCGCGCGGTGCGGAGGCGGGCGTGCAGGAGCTCAAGGCAGCAATGATGATGGCGGGCCTTTCCGAGGGCCGTTAGGCCCCGCTCTTTCCGCGTCCGTTTTTCTCGCTGGCCCGGCGCAAGGCTTCGGCGAGCGCTCTGCCGCCTGATGGTTCCTGCGGCTTGCGCTGTGACGACGACTTCGCGGGCGCGCGGGCACTGTCGGGTGACGCGGCCGTTGCCGAACGCTCATTCTTGGCCCTGGTCTCGTCGTCGAGACGCAGCGTCAGCGCGATGCGCTTGCGGGCGACCTCGACCTCCAGCACCTTCACCTTGACGATGTCGCCCGACTTCACCACCTCGCGCGGATCCTTGATGAAGGTCTTCGACATCGCCGAGATGTGCACCAGCCCATCCTGATGCACGCCGATATCGACGAAAGCGCCGAACGCCGCGACGTTGGTGACCGTGCCTTCCAGGATCATGCCGCGCTTGAGATCCTTCAGCGTCTCGACACCCTCCTTGAACACCGCGGCCTTGAAGGCCGGGCGCGGATCGCGGCCGGGCTTTTCCAGTTCGCGCAAGATGTCGGTCACCGTGGGCAGGCCGAAGGTGTCGTCCACGAAAGTCTGCGGCTTCAATTGGCGCACGATTTCGGCATTGCCGATCAGCGCCTTGATGTCGCTCCTGGTGGCGCTGAGAATCCGCCGGATCACCGGATAGGCTTCCGGATGCACGCCGGAGGCATCGAGCGGATCCTCGCCGTCATGGATGCGCAGGAAGCCCGCGCATTGCTCGAACGCTTTCGGTCCCAGTCGCGGCACCTCTTTCAGCGCCTTGCGCGATTTGAACGGGCCGTTGGCGTCGCGATGCTGCACGATGCTTTGCGCAAGGCCGGCGCCGATGCCCGACACCCGCGCCAGCAGCGGCGCGGAGGCGGTGTTGGCGTCGACGCCGACGGCGTTGACGCAGTCTTCGACCACGGCATCGAGCGAGCGCGCCAGTCTGCTTTCACCAAGGTCATGTTGATATTGCCCAACGCCGATCGCCTTCGGATCGATCTTCACCAGCTCGGCCAGCGGATCCTGCAGGCGCCGCGCGATCGACACCGCGCCGCGCAAGGTTACGTCGAGTTCCGGCAATTCCTCGGATGCAAAGGCCGAGGCCGAATAGACCGAAGCGCCGGCTTCCGACACCACGAT
>Ga0137415_10002853_pt1 | contig 17118 bp, 16 predicted proteins | sample CZODoug3_1_1_16f_FD_183082 | JGI IMG/M metagenome (GOLD analysis project Ga0137415, IMG submission 183082) | Vadose zone soil fungal communities from Angelo Coast Range Reserve, California, USA - CZODoug3_1_1_16fungal (Hybrid Assembly) | ecosystem: Environmental > Terrestrial > Soil > Vadose...
GGTATTCTCGATGACCTTCGTGATCGCCTTAAGAACCCGGATGGATATCGCAGCCAGGAGACTGAGGACGCTGAAGACGCCTTCCTTAAGCAACGGCATCGTGCGATGGGATTAGAAAGGGTGGGTCCCCGATCCGACCGCGCTGTTGGTCATCGACGAAGCCGACCGGCTCAAGATCGCCGGACTGGAGCAGACACGGAGCATTTTTGATCAGGGCGGGGTTGGAATGATTCTGATCGGTATGCCAGGCATTGAAAAGCGCCTGGCTCGCTATCCGCAGTTCTACTCCCGCATCGGCTTTGTCCACGAGTTTAGAGCGCTGACTGATGCCGATATCCAAGCCCTGTTGGACCAACGATGGACGCCTGTCGGCATACACCTGCCTGCTTCACCTCCTGCACCGGAGGTCATCGCCGCTGTGATTCGACTAACCCGCGGAAACTTCCGTCTGCTCGTTCGCCTGCTGACTCAAATGGAACGTGTTCTAGCGATCAACGGTCTTGAGAGCCTGTCGGTGGACGTCGTCGAAACGACCCGCGAGCACCTGGTAATTGGGCAAGCCTGATGAAGTGCAGCTCAAATCCAGGCTTGTGTGTGCCCAAATAATTAGCACAGTAGTACGCCACATAATGAGCAAAGCAACAGAGGCCGCAAGCAACAAAGACGTCAAGATCGGTGGCGGCGTGTCCACAGTACGACAGTATCTAAAAGCTGGACTGATCGACTCTCTTCACCTCGCCTTGGTACCTGTTCTACTCGGCCAAAGTGAGTTGTTATTTCACGACTTGGACCTGCATACCCGTGGATTATCCGTGGCCGATCACGGGGCTTCGGAATACGCGACGCACCTCGTACTGGAGCGACTTTCAGGATATTATTAATCGCGACGCGAAACCGGGCCCGAGTGCGGGCCAAAAATGTGAAGCGTTTCACAGTCTTAACCAAGTCGTTAAAATGCGTTTTCGTTCGTATAGGCCGGGTCGCCCGCTCTCGGATTTCGTTGAGAATTTCTGGCTCTGCGACGGCTATGCCTCTCCTCATCTACGCGAGCGGATTTTCCCAAATGGGACGTTCGGACTCGTATTCAATCTTCACGATGGGGACCTGCGAATTTACCGAGCGCGGCATCCCGATCGGTGTACCCGTCTTCCCGGGGCGGTCGTTTCCGGGCCCTATGGTGGTTACTTCATCACCGATCGAGCTGCAGAGGCATCCGTAATGGGCGTGGGCTTCAAGCCTGGAGGCGCGTTTCCGTTCCTTGGACTTGGGGCTGACGAGCTGTTGGATACGCACGCTAGTCTTCAGGACATTTGGGGGCGCGGTGCGCTTGAGATTCGCGAACGGATATCCGCCGAGCGCACAGATGCACGCCGGCTTCAAATCTTGCAGGATGCGCTTTTGTCACGTTTGGTCCGGCGACCGGAACGTCATCCTGCCGTATTGTCGGCGCTGGACTATTTTCGGCGCAATCCCTCGCGCCCTATCGTCGGAAACGTTGCGAGAGAGGTCGGACTTAGCAATCGTCGATTCATCGATGTGTTCAATTTCCAGGTGGGTGTTAAACCGAAACTGTTTCTGCGGATCCAACGATTTCAGCGCGTACTGCAGAAGGTGCACCTCCTTCCTGTGGTTGACTGGGGACAATTGGCGTTGGAGCAAGGTTATTTCGACCAATCGCACTTAATCCGCGATTTTGTCGCGTTTTCCGGTCTCAGCCCTGCTGACTACCTGCGACGTCTGCATGAGTTTCGTAACGATGGAACGGACCCCATTAAGTTCAATCACCTCCCGTTGGCTGGGTGACTTCACTTTTTTCCAATACAATCCCCGCTCCCTTATTTACTCTCGATTCTCGGGGTTGAAAATAGATCATGAAGAAAGTATCCCTCGTTCTTGCAATCGCGCTCGGGGCCATTTGTTTTGCCCGGTCACAGACAAACGGCGGCCACGCAGAGAAGAGTCAACTGGATGGTACCTGGGAGCTGGTTAATGGTCAGCAACTCCCCAAAGGTGCGCGAGATATCAAGATCATTTCGGGAGGGCACTTCATTTTTGCTACTTACGATACTGGGAAAGGGAAGCTGCTTGGTACAGGCGGCGGAACATATGTATTGAACGGGAGCTCCTACACCGAACACGTTGACTTCGGAGAGAGAATCTCCGCCGGTGTCGTCGGTAAGGACCAGCAATTTGCGGTAAAGATAGACGGAGACACATTCACCCAAACCGGCACTCTCACGAACGGAAAGCCTCTTTCGGAAGTTTGGAAGCGGGCTAATTGATTCGCTTACACCCTTCGCATTCAGCTTTTTGTGAGCGTGATTGTTGGTGTAGGGTCGGCTACCCGGCATGGGAGAGAAGATGAGCTGAGTTAGGTCGACAAGTACCCCACAATTGTCCACAGTCTATCCGCGGAAACGGTGGCATACCCTGTTCAGCAACTTTCGCGAGAGGATAAAACGATAATCATGGCAAATAGATTCTTGGTCGCACTCATGGTCGCCGGTGCTTCCATTTGCGGGCATGGCAGCGGATACGCCCAAACCTCAACCTGGAAGATTGATCCGGCTCACTCTAGCGTGAATTTTGAGATATCCCATTTGGCGGTCAGCCATGTTCACGGTTCATTAACAAACGTGAGCGGAGTCGTCGAACTGAACGACAAGGACCTCACTAAATCGTCCGTAGAGGCAACCATTGATACGACTAGTGTCTCGACGGGAGTCGTGATGCGTGACAACACTCTGAAATCAGACAGCTTCTTCAACGTGCGAAAGTATCCACAGATTGTGTTCAAATCGAGTTCGTTAAGGCGCAACAATGGGACAGTTCAACTGCTTGGGGATTTGACGCTCAACGGTGTCACGAGGTCAGTAACCCTCGACCTCGATGGACCATCCGTCCCGCAGACAATCGGTGGCAAGACAATTAGTGGGTTTTCTGCAACGTGCTTGATCCGCCGAAGCGACTTTAGCTTCGGACCTTCAAAATTCAACGCAGTTGTCGGCGACGATGTGAAGTTGACGATCGACGTAGAGATCGACAAACAGTAACCGTCGCATGAGAAAATAGCCCGCTGTCTAGTGTATTGCGGTCGGACTACATAATCTGCCGAAAAAAAGAGTTGACGCTAGATACTGAAGACGGATAGCAAGCTTCCCAAATCACTTGCCCGACATGCGCAATTGCACTCCTATCAAAATTCGCTTTCCAGTAGCTCGCTGCCGTCGCAAAGTCCTTCGGTATAGAGCCAAGCCATTCGTTGTGATCGCGCTCGAGGTGCCGAACTCACGAACTCGAGCTGCTTTCATTCGTAAGCGCTTTAGCGGGCGCGGTGCCTGGTTCACGTCCACTACTCGGAAGATCGCCAGTCCGCACCCTGAGCACTTGGTGACGCACCCAAAGCAGGGCTTTGATCAGGAGCTCGTCACGATTAGTCCTGAGTCGGCCAGCATTCAGAAATGTGATGGGAATAGGATCTCAACTGTTGCTAACAGGAGTGATTGTTGAAAAACTCAGATCCCGGAAGATGTCCAAAATAACGTCGCGTCAGGATGCCCTATAAACGATTCGCAGTGGCTGATTGACCTTTTACCATCCCCCAAAATCATGCTGCTTTTGCGAATGCCGAGTTTTTCAACAGCCACGCCTGTTGGCGTCAGTTGAGAATTACTTCCGGATGGCCCGTTATCCGGGAGCATTCCTTCGGGTGTTGCTAGGTGCTTGCTGTAGGCAAACAATCGTCACTACTGGGAACAGGACGTATTTAGAGAATGCGGACAGCCAGTGAGACGCGCTACCGTAATTACGGATGCCAGAACCTCCGAACAACACGAAGATAAAATACGTAGTCAGCAGGATGAGGACTCCCTGCAAAATAAGCTCGTCTTGGAAGAGAAACACCTCCGCATCCGGCAGAATTCTCGCAAAGAAATGCCAGATCGCCACCACGAACGGCACCCCTAGCACCAACGCGACCACCCAGGCAGAAACACCAAGTCCCTGCGCCGTCGTCGCCATATCCGCATGCGTCGCAAACGTTCGCACCGGCACGTAAGACAGAAAGTTGCCGACGCTCATCACACAGACCCAGAAGAAGAACATCGCCCACCTACGAGATTTCCTCTCCCTTGCCCTCGCATACAGCGAACGACTCAAGAGATAAGAGAGTCCATTTCCGATCAGCACCCCGGCTACCGCAATCAGCGCCGCCAGAGAACCGCGTCCGGCCGCGAAGATTGGAGCATAGTCGACATTCTCATCAATATCCTCCTGAAAGAGGAGGTTATCCAGGTTCACGTGCCCATAGTCAAGAGCCAACGGATTGGCCTTGAAATGGAGCAGCCATGCCGTGAAGCTATGTGCATACTCGTGCACCATAAACCCGATTGCATGAGCTAGCCAGAGCTGAAATATGGCAAGCAGCCAGATAAGAGCGGTTCGCGGGCGGATCGTCGATACCTCGTATTAAAGGGGCTGCTGGAGTATACCCCGAGCGCTTCAACTGTTGAGTGCCGCGCAAGAGTGGATCATCGGCTCTCTAGACTGCCTAGGTGCATTGTTCTGGTTGGTGTTAGTCCCATGAACGATCTTCTCTGCGTTATTTCCGTATTGTCGCCAAAGGCCTCAGGTAAAGAGAAGCGCGTTTGTCGGAACTGAAATGTTCATCTGAAGTCCGATGGCGGGTGATCCTCAAGTAATCCGTCTTGATGAACGACGAATGTGGGGAAGAGCGAATCTAAGCGTCGGCGGAGGCAATGCTGGAACGAGATCTCTACTTCGGACAGATATAGCGGTCTTTTCCGAGATCCTTCCTGGTGAGTTTATGAGCGGCGAAGTAGCGTTGGGACGAGGGGCCGTCTCCGAAATTATTGGCGATGCCCTGCTTGAGGATCGTTAATAGGCTCTGTCGGTCGCTCCTTCGACGACATTGATCGGCAGAATTGTCGGGTCGAAGTCGTCGTCATCATTGCCAAGCGGAAACGCCCTTGCGGTCCGCTCGATCGGGTACAGGCAGAATTGCTCCATTCCCCACCTCGTCGAAATCAGTATCCCACCTGTTCCCCTCGGCCTAAGACCTACCCAAAGAGTTGAAGACATTGAGCGATGTCAACCCCCAAAACCCGCAACCATCACATTCCAAAGAGAATTCTCCTGGCACTCGAATTATCCGAAAACTTTATAATAGAAATAGAGAGAAAAATAAAAACAGAAGCTGTCTCGCAACGTGTGGCGTTTGCAATCTCTGAGTTTGTCGAGACACATGTCTGCACTATCTGACTAAAAATCAAATACATAGAGTGATTTGATTTAGAATCAAATACATAGCATAGAAAAAAGGCAAAGCCTTAATATTGTCCGCTTAACCCATCTCAAATCATATTCTTAACCAGTTTGAATTTTAGAATCAAATACATAGCTCACCCATCCGCAGAGACGGCCCAATAGAATCATATTCATACGGAAATCAATGGAGAGAGATAGGGGTACCCCAAACCGCTTAAATCCGGGGGGTAGTGGGAGCCGAAGTGAAGTCCGTCCCGGGTTCAGCAGGAGCATTCCGCAGGGCGATGGGCTTCGTCTCTTTGACCGGGGCAATGTGCTTGGTCATCTCGTAGGTATACCGGATGCGGTGGATAACAGTGATGGTCGAGAGCACGGCCAGAACCCAGAGCACCGGAGCCATCACGCCCCAACGGTTGAAAAGTGCTCCGAGGATAATGAGCACGATCCGCTCCGGCCGCTCCATGAAGCCAACCTTGCACTGTCCGATCAGGGCTTCGGCGCGTGCGCGGGTATAGCTGACCATCAGCGACGTGACCATGACAAAGGCCGCAAGCACCACGTAGAAGAACCGGTTGCCGCGAGCGTAGAAGACCAGCAGTCCAAAGAACAGAACCACGTCCGAGTAGCGGTCGATGACCGAATCGAAAAACGCGCCAAAGACCGTGACCTGATCCGTCTGCCGGGCTACGCGTCCATCGACCATGTCGAAGATGCCGGCGCCGATAATCACCAGCCCCGCATAGAGAAACATGCGGACATAATTGTGCTCGTTGGCAAAGCCAAACAACACTGCGGCACCCGTATTGATAACGAGGCCGACAAAGGTCAGAACGTTGGGCGAGATGCGCGTCAGCGACAGCCCATTCACAATGGCCTGCAGCAACACGCCGCAGGCGCGGCCAAAGGCGCTCGTCCACGTCTGAGTCGAGGTCTGGTTCGATGCTCGCGTTGGGGTCCGCGCGGAGGACATACGCAGTATTATTCCGCTTCGTCGTGAATGGTTGATAACTTCAGCACTTCAAGCTCACGCTTGCCGTTCGGCGTGACAACCGTAGCCATATCGCCAACCTGCTTGCCGATCAGACTGCGGCCAATGGGCGAGGTAGTCGAAATCAGGCCAAGGTTCACATCCGACTCTTCGCTAGTGACCAGCTTGTACTCAATCTTCTCGTCCTTGGTCGAGTCATAGACGAGCACCGTTGAGCCGAAGGCAATCCGGTCCTTGGGGATATTCGAGAGGTTCACAAGCGCCAGTTCCGCCATGCGCTTCTTCAGCTGGCCGAGGCGGGCGTTGACGAACTCCTGCCGCTGCTTCGCCATGTGATACTCGGCGTTCTCGCTCAGGTCGCCCAGTGCGACAGCCTTCTTGATCTCGACAGGCAGCTCATGAGTCAGTTCATGCTCAAGCTGCTTGATCTGTTCCAATAATTTCTTCTTAATATGTTCGGGCATACAACTATCCGTCGCGGCTCATGGGCATGAACCGCTTTGCGCGGCTGAGGCCGGGGTACCGCTCTATCTCCAAATTTCAATTATACGATGCAAAACGAAGAGATCACGCCAAAACCGGTCTGCCGGTTGGCTAACTGCCTGGCTTGCTAAAAGTTAGCTCCACCAGCATTGGGCTGGTTGCTCACAATCTCTTTTCCGCCGCTGCGCCCAATAACATAGATCTGCCCAGGCAAAGCAGGAAGCTCATCGGGAGCCGTCCACAGGAAGACGCGGTTCGATCCTTGCCACAGTTTTGCCACGGAATCGTCGTCCTCGAAGATCGCAGGAGCATCCGGAAAGAAAGATCCATACCAAAGATCGGCAGTGTGGCCGTTAAGAATACGGACTTGACGTTCCAGATAAAAGCTCAGCGCCGATGCATTCTCATACTCTCCATTGATGACGATGACATCGTCGGGATTAAGCTCGGGCTTAATGGCTTGGGCAAGAATCGCCGATGAGAGAACCGGAGAAAACGTGTTGAGCGCCAGATGAGCAGCAATCAGGCATCCAGCCATCATTCCAGCCAGGAAGCAGTTGGCAATGCGCACCCGCCCACGCAGCCGGTACCATAGGTTGCCAACCACGCCTGCCAATAGCGCAATAGCAGTAATCCAAAGCGGAACTTTGAACGCGCCCATCGCCTGTGCCGTCAGGTCGAAGAGATGGCCAAAGGCCAGTGGATACAAGCCCGGACTCGGATGCAGCAGCGTAGCAATATCAGTTCCTGGCGGCGGCAATGGAGAGCGAACCGCGAAGAAGACAGCAAATGCGGCACCCAGAATTCCAAACGCTAGAAGAATCCAGGCGCCATAGCGGCTTGTCGGCTCATAGGACTCTTCCCGAGCCAGCCATCCTCCCGCAAGCAAAGCCAGGGCCGGAAGAGCAGGCAGCACGTAATACTCCAACCGCGTTGAGAAGCTGAAGAAGACCATCACCACGCCAACCCAGATCGAGCAGAGCAACAAGGCCTGCTGCACGCGCCGCAGATGCTTCCGGGTGAAAGCATCGCGCCAGTGCAGATGCGCCAGCGCCTTGAGTGAGAAAGCGCTCCAGGGCACGATCCACAAAAAGAGTACGACCCAGAATAGAATCAGCGGCGCAGTGCCGTAATCATGCGGAATCCTCCGTCCTACATAACGCAGCACCTGCTCATTCCAGAAGTAGAACCACCAGAAACCGTGGACATTTCCCAGGGTCGGCATCGATCCTTGGGGATTGCCTTGTGCCGGATTTGCGATACCTGCGGCAATATGCCAAGGCAATGCAATGATCAGGAACACCAGCAGGCCAATCAACGGATGCCAGCGCAGGATGTGCCGAAGATTCCGGGTGAAGAACAGAAAGAGCAGAACGATAGCCACTGGCAAGATCGCGCCGATCAATCCTTTAGTAAGGACGTTGAGAGCGCAGGCGACAGCGAATCCCAGCGCGCTTGTCAGCGTGGGCGTGTCCTCTTCCAGCGACCGCCAGAAGAAATAGATCGCCAGCGTCGTCCACAGGCACACCATCACATCGGGCAGAAGCATGTGTGTGTAGATGAAGATGCCGAACGAGGTCATCAGCGCCAGGACCGCATAAAATCCCGTCACTGGCGAACCGAATAATCGATGGCCCAGCGAGAACGTTACAGCGAAGAGTCCAAGAGCGTAGAAGGCCAGCGGCAGACGTGCAGCCCAGTCAGTCGGACCGAAGAGCTTGAAGCTGACGGCCATACTCCAGTAGAGCAGCGGAGCCTTCTCAAGATACCGGATGCCGTTTACGTGCAGCGTAATCCAGTCGTGGCTCTGCAATATCTCTCGGGCAACTTCGGCGTGTACCGAGTCGGCGTTGTCGAGCAGAGGAGGTTTCAGCAATGAGAACGAGCCGTAGAGCAGCACCCAGATCCCAAGCAACGGGAAGAGAAAGCGCTTGGCGGTGCGGAAGTTGGTCATCGTGACGGAACCCCTTCTCAAAGCCTCTGCCGATTATAGAGAAGCTTAGATTTGGGTGCTTTAGGCTTCGTGGAACAAATTTATGATTTGTTCCGGACTCTTCCAGTGACGCGCGGAACCAGTTCAGGCGAGCGAGTCAGGATGAAGCGGCGAAATGCTCTGCGTTGCCAACAGGTTCCGGGCCGGCGGGATAGGCTAATGAGAACATGCGGGACAACCCAAGTCCTTTTACACGCGCAAGCCGAAGGGTACCCAGAGCGAGTTGGTTGCGTACTGCCCAGCGGGATACAAACGTCACACCGAGGCCTGCTTCGACGGCACTGAGCAAGCCTTCCGTCGAGTCCAGTTCCATCGCTGTTTTAAGATCCTTCTTCTTGATGCCAGCCTTTGCTAGAGCACCCTCGACCACCCGGCGCGATCCTGAACCGAACTCACGCATCAACAAGGGCGCTTCTCTTAGTGCTTCGATGCTTACCTCATGGTCTGCCCACTCATGGCTGGCTGGTACAACCAACACCATGTGGTCCTCCATGAAGGGTTCGATGTGGAGATCCTTGCGTAATCCGGGTCCCTCAATCATCGCCAACTGAATGCGATGCGCAGCAAGAGCCTGCAGCATTTCATCGGTATTGCCGCTCACTGCAGTGATTGCAATGCGCGGATTCTCCCGGAGAAAGGCTGCGACAAGATTGGGAAGCAGGTACTGCCCGATAGTTTGCGATGCTCCTAGCGCCAGATTTCCTGCATAACTGCCAGCCGTGCTCGTCACAGCCTCGTAAGCTTCATCCGAGATCGCCTTCAACTTGTCTGCATAGGGGAGAAGCGCCTTACCCGCTGAAGTGAGTGCTATACGACCGCCATGCCGGTCGAAGAGAGGAAGGCCATACTCGTCTTCGAGCGCCTTGATCTGCTGCGTAACAGCAGGTTGTGTCAGAAGCAGTTCATCCGCAGCTCGGCTGAAGTTGAGGTGTTGCGCGACTGCCCGGAAGACTTTTATCCGGAAGTTTTCCATGTTTACTTCATATCAGTATAAGTAAGAGCAATTCGCTATAAGAACTTCCACTTGGACTCCACCTGCTACCCCAATGACACTGAGAGCAGGAGAGAGCCATGAATCCTAAAACTATTTTCTTCGTGGGACTCATTCTGACTGCCAGCGGAGTAGTGTCGCCTCCGGTTGCGTTGCTGGCGGGCATTGTTTATGGGTTCACTTTCAAGCATCCCTATCATTTGGATAGTCGAAATCTGTCGCGCTTTCTACTTCAGGCTGCGGTTGTTGCGCTTGGCTTCGGGATGAATCTGCGTCAGGTTGTGCACGCGGGCAAGGCAGGATTTCTTTACACGGCGATCAGCATCTCCACCGCGATGCTCCTGGGCTGGCTTCTGGGCCGTGTATTGGGTGTCACAAAGAAAGCGTCATTCCTTATCACTGCTGGAACTGCCATTTGCGGAAGCAGTGCGATCGCAGCGATCGCGCCGATTACCAAGCCAGATGAGGAAGAAATGGCGATGTCTCTGGGCACGGTATTCATACTCAATTCAGTGGCGCTGCTGCTTTTCCCGGCGATTGGTTTTGCTTTGCATATGAGCCAGACCCAGTTCGGACTTTGGGCCGCACTAGCGATTCATGACACCAGCTCCGTGGTGGGCGCTGCTGCAAAATACGGGACACTGGCACTGCAGATTGGGACAACAGTCAAGCTGGCAAGAGCCCTCTGGATCGTGCCGGTGGCCATGCTTACCGCGTATGCCAGCAAGAGCAAGACGCGCATTCAGTGGCCGTGGTTCATTCTGCTCTTCTGCCTGGCTGCAGTCGCTAATACATATTTTCCGGCTGCGGCGATGGTGTATCCGGTATTCAGTCACCTTGGCCGCCTTGGGTTGACTGTCGTTCTTTTCCTGATTGGTACTGGGTTATCGAAAGAGACGCTGCGCCGTGTCGGCATTCGGCCATTCCTGCAGGGAGTTTGCTTGTGGGCCATTGTGGCGGTTGCATCGCTGTTTGCGATTCGTGCGGGATGGATCAGTCTTTAAAGAACGCTCGGAAGAATACCGGCAACAGGAGGGTGCTTACGTAGTCATCGTTGGAGGCTTGTCGAACGATATAGTAATTTCAGGCTCCAATGTCGACTCCTCTCATCATGCCCGCGCCTCAAGGACCGGCAACCACACTCATCTATAACGACTGGTATCCGGCTTTGCGTAGCGAAGTCTTGCATGGCAAGCAGCTTGTTACCACCATGCTCATGGGGATTCCCATGGTGCTGGGCCGCAAGGAGGATGGCCGACTCTTTGCCATGCGCGACAGTTGCCCTCACCGGGGCATTCCGCTCTCCTGTGGATGGTTCGACGGCAAGGGGCTTACCTGCAAATATCATGGCTGGACCTTTGAGCCGGTCACGGGTCAGTGTACCGAGATTCCTTCGCTTACCAGCAGCGATACGCTTGATTGCACCCGCATCTATGGGACTGCATTTCCATGCGAAGAGCGCGACGGCTATGCGTGGGTCTATGTGCCGGAGCCGGGCAGCGGCAAGCTTCGCGGCGATGCCGATTTGCCGCCTGTTCCGGAAGTGCCTAAGTTTGGAGCCCGGTTTCGCAGCGCTCATCTCACTGCCGATTTGCCTTGCAATGTCGACCACGGCATCATCGGCCTTATGGACCCGGCGCATGGTCCCTTCGTGCATCAGGCGTGGTGGTGGCGAAAGCAGGCCAGCATTCACGAGAAGGAGAAGCACTTCGAGCCTATCCCTCAGGGGTTTCGCATGGCGACCCATGCGCCTTCGGGAAACAGCGCGCCCTATAAGCTGCTGGGCGTCTATGGCGAACCCATTACGACTACTATCGACTTCGTCCTGCCCAACCGCCGCTATGAGACGATCCGCTGCGGGGACAAGTGGTTTGCCAGCATTACGACGGTGACTCCTACGGTCGCGAATGCCTGCCGTATCGATGTCTTTGCGGCTTGGAATGTCTTCCACCGCGTCCCGTTTATTACAGGCATTGCCAAGTTCTTCGGCAAGCGCTTTGTCGAGCAGGACCAGGTCACCATGATCCAGCAGGCCGAGGGGCTCAAGTATGACCCGACTCTTATGCTGATCGACGATGCCGACCGCCCGGCTAAGTGGTACTTCGCGTTGAAGCAGGCCCGGCTGGAATCTGCCCGTACGGGTGAGGAGATGAAGCATCCGATCCCTGGGCCTGTGACACTTCGCTGGAGGAGCTAGGCCTACCCCTACCCCCATCCTCTCCATTGATTTCTGTATGAATATGATTCTATTGGGCCGTCTCTGCAAAGGGATAGGCTATGTATTTGATTCTAATATTCAAATCGGTTAAGAATATGATTCGACTTGGGTTAGGGTGATTTTGCTTGTGTCTCACTTTTTCCCGTCGCTATGTGTTTGATTTTAAAGCGATAATCACTAAGTATTTCAATTCAAATCAGATACCGTCTTAATGGCTTTGCCAAAATAGAAATCAAGCTTTGGTCCCACTCTCGGATTCTGAGGAAGCGATGGTGCTTTTGAAGCAGCGCAATTCAATTACATCTCTCTATTTCTATTGTAGTGGGTTTGATGCAATGGAGTGCCAAATAATTTCTAGCGTAAATGTCAGAAAATACATTGGTTACTGTGGGTGTGAAAAGAAAAATGCTTGACAGGTTATGTACGCGATATCGATGCTGCCTGCCATAAAGCTTTAGGCGTTCATGACATCATTTCTGACGGATGCTCCTGACAGGCAGATGACTTCCTCTATGCCTTATCGGTACTGAGCGCCAAGGCAGGCGTTGTGGACACGAGCGTTGACTGTCGCACCATCCGTTGAAGTTTGTTGAATCCTCACAGAGAACCTGTTGGGGCGATCCTCCGTGTCCCTCGACACCGATTGACCGAGACTAAAGAATCCAGACAAGAAAGCCTGACTGAAACGAATCAGCATGTAGCGTCACGATTCGAGTAGGAGAACAACTGCTGGCTGGCGGGAACAGGGAAAGGCCAGTTCAATCCCCAGCCGAATGTTGAACACGCGGTACTGCTCCGGACCAGCCCGACGCGACGGTATTGAATATGACCGATCAAAGCGTCCTTCGGTCCTAATCTTCGCGGCGCGTGAGAGGACGATATGGCTTGGCTGGGTCGAAAGAAACTTGCATTCATTCCGTTGTCTCGGACAAACATTCAGCCGCCGGACGTCATACCGCCCGACTGGTCCGATCAGATCATGCAACGGCTGTTTTACGACCCGCCGACAAACTCGAAAACCGGCGCACCGATCGCCGGCGTCGACCGATCCGTCCGCGCCTACTTCCACACCGTATCTTCCGGACTGGCAGATTTCGACGTCGTTGTGCTTCCTGCGCAAACCATCGCGGGAGAGAACATTTTACCCGACGCTCTTGAAGCGACGATGGGCGCCCAACTGAGATCCGAGGGCTTTGTCGGCGCGGCGATCGTGATGCTGGGTGGGCCGGGCGGCGGTTCGACCGCTCAGCTTTCGAACTTCGCCTGGTCTCGTTTTTGTATGTCCGATAATCTCGGTAACTGGGTGGGTGAACTCCTGCACCAGACGAACTTGTGCGATATTCCCGACCTGTTCGATTTTGCCGGAAACTATCCGTCGGACGATAACATGGGTCCCTTTGACCAGGAGGCTGGCTATGAAGCCACCCACCTCTCGGCATGGACGAAACGGGCTGTAGGATGGCTGAACCCTTCGACCGTTGCGATGCATCCCGGCGGAGTTGCTACCTATACGTTGCAATCGGCCAGCCTTATCCAACCGCCCCCTACCGGGAGAGTGGCCGCTATCCAGATCGGCGCCGCGGTGCCTTACTTAATGGTTGAAGCACGCCTGCGGGCCGATCAGTTCGACACCAACATTCCCAACGAAGGCGTTATCGTCTACCGCGTCCAGACATCAGACCCGCTGGGGAATGCGCAGAACAACGCCGCTCCCCTTGCCCTGCTCACGAAAACCGCTCTCCCGGCAGGACAGTCATTCACGACAGACGGCGTAACGATCAATGTTGGCGGCGCCGTGTTGGGGGGTGCCTTCTCCGTCCAGGTCGCGACCATCGCGAGCGGGCAGTTGCTGTCCTATGGGGATGCAGGCACCGCGGGGAATGTTTCGGATCCGGCGATCGTCGGCTTCGGCGGATGGCTGGCCTTTCAGTTTCTCTTCGCCGGCAAAGATGTGTCCGGCAACAACCGCATCTATGCGGTCAACCAAAGCGGGCAGTTGCTGTCTTATGGGGATGCCGGAACCCTGGGGAATGTTTCCAATCCGGCGATCGTCGGCTTCGGCGGATGGCAGGCTTTCCAGTTCCTCTTCGCGGGCAAAGATGTGTCCGGCAACAACCGCATCTATGCGGTCAACCAAAGCGGGCAGTTGCTGTCCTACGGGGATGCCGGAACTCCAGGGAATGTCTCGGACCCGGTGATCGTCGGCCTCGGTGGCTGGCACGACTTCAAGTTTCTGTTCGCCGGCGCGAATCTGTCCGGCGAAAACCGAATCTACGCTGTCAACCAAGCCGGGCAGTTGCTGTCCTATGGGGATGCCGGAACTCCGGGGAATGTTTCGGATCCGATGATCGTCGGCTTCGGTGGATGGCAAGACTTTCAGTTTCTGTTCGCCGGCAAAGATGTGTCAGGCAACAACCGCATTTATGCGGTCAACCAGAGCGGACAGTTGCTGTCTTACGGGGATGCCGGAACTCCGGGGAATGTCTCGGACCCGGTGATCGTCGGCTTCGGTGGATGGCAGGCTTTCAAGTTTCTCTTCGCTGGCGCTAATCTGTCCGGTGGCAACCGCATCTACGCTGTGGTTTCTTAGCCTGGCACTTTCCGCCCGATAGACCTGATAACCCTTGAGAGTGCAGTCAAAGCCATCTTCCTGGAAGTCTTAGTGCTGTATCTGAGGCGCCCACGAGAAGTAGTCGATACGAGTGTTTTGGACGGGCGCTTCAGATACAGCGACTTGAAGGAAGCCGCCCCGCGCGTGAGCCTATGGGTTTTGTATGTGGTTGGGCAGGTCCCGATGATTGGCAAAGTTGCGGTTGGCAGCTGTGTGCGGCAGTCGCAGCGAGAGAAAGTGCAGAGAAGAATTTTGCCGGGGTGGTCGGTAGAGGTGTAAATGAGGGTTGGCGCAGCAGTCTGAGTGGAGGGAGACACAGAATCTCTGTACGTGCCGGAGCGCGAGGATGAGTCGATGCTGTAGTTGCGGGTTCATGCGGCGTCCTCGTGGAGAGGCGGGGAACGAAGCAGTAGTTGAGCCGCGGAGAGCCGTTGGAGGACATGCATGGTTCCGCCGCAAACCGGACAGCGCCAGAGGGAGTGAGGATGGTCCGCTGCAGGCGATGCGGTCGAAGTTGAGATCTCTGCTGAAGTCTGGAGCAAGCGGAAGCAGAGTGGAAGGAGGGTGGCGCGTTGCCGGTTGGCGAGAAAGCCAAAGTTGCGGATGCGCACGAAGCCGCGCGGGAGCAGGTGCAGTAGGAAGCGGCGCAGAAACTCCTCGACCGGTAGGGTCATGAGCCGTTTTTTGTTGTCGTGAGCGGAATCTCTCCAGCGGAAGGTGACGTTGCCCTCGGAGAGGGGGACGAGTCTGTGGTTGGAGATGGCAACACGGTGAGTGTAGGCGCCGAGATAGCGCAGCGCGTGTTTCGGTCCACCAAAGGGCCGCTTGGAGTAGACCACCCAGTCGTGACGGAAAAAGAGTCGGAGCCAGGAGGCAAAGGTCTGCGGTTCTCGAAGTGGGGCGAGATTACCGTGGAACTGGAGCGTGCCTGCATGGAAAGCGTTACGGAGTCCGGCAACGAACTTACCGCGGAAGACACGGCTGAGCACCTTGATGGGAAGGAAGAAGGAGCGGCGCGAGGAGATCCAGCTTGCGTGATCCGGAGCGAGGCCACCGGCGGCAAGTACGCAGTGGACATGAGGATGAAACTGCAGCCGTTGATTCCAGCTGTGAAGCACGCTGAAGAAGCCGATCTCAGCTCCAAGATGCCGTGGATCGCGGGCGATCTCAAGCAAGGTCTCAGCACTGGAGTGAAAGAGCAGATTATAGATCAGACGTTTGTTCTGTAGGGCAAGCGGAGCCAGTTCTCGCGGCAGGGTGAAGACGGCATGGACATAGCGAGTGGGTAGGAGTTCCTGCTCGCGCGCCTGGAGCCAGCGCAGGCGCGCGTTGCCCTGGCATCGTGGACAATGCCGGTTCCTGCACGAGTTGTAAGAGATGGCGGTGATATGTCCGCAGCTGGTACAACGATCGCGATGTCCACCCAACGCCGCAGTGCGGCAGCGTAAGATGGCCAGCAGTACCTTCTGGTGTTGCCAGTTCATCCACCTGCGACTGTGTTCAATAAAAGACTGCCCTGCACAGCGAACGATATCGGCCATCTCCAGAAAAGGCCGGCTCATGAGCTGTGCTTCTGTTCTCCTTGAAGGGTGAATGTGAGTGCATCGAGCGGACTGGCGGTGGCGCTGAGATGCCGCCGGGAAAGATGCAAATAAATCGTCGTTTCCTCAAGGTCGCGATGTCCAAGCAGCATTTGGATAGTGCGCAGGTCAGCGCCTGCTTCCAGCAAGTGCGTGGCAAAGCAGTGGCGCAATGTGTGGGGATGAATGTGTCTATGCTCCAAACCGGCGCGTTCGGCGGCATTCTGACAGGCAGTCCAAAGAACTTTGGTTGTGACTGGCTGACTCGACGTATGGCATCGGTTGCCGGGAAACAGCCAGACGGTGGGCTTGCGCCTGAGCCCGCGCCAATAGTTGCGTAGTTCCTGGAGCAGCTTCGGGCTCAGCATAACGTCGCGGTCCTTGCGGCCCTTGCCGCCCCGGATATGAACGACCATGCGCTGGCTGTCGATATCGCCGATTTTCAGATGCGCTGCTTCTGCGCGCCGCGCGCCTGTGGCATAAAGGGTCAGCAGCAGGATGCGGTGAAATGGCTGTTCTGCCGCGTCAATCAGACGGGCGACCTCTTCCTGGCTGAGTATCTGCGGAAGGCGAACCACCTTCTTCGGATAGGGCGTCTCAGCGATGCTCCAGCTTCTCTTCAATACCTGGATGTAGAAGAAGCGTAAGGTGGCCAGGCGCAAGCCGACAGTGTTGGGGCTGAACTTGAACTTGGTAAACAGAGCTGCCTGATACTGGCGAATGTGCTCGGGGCCGAGCTGATCAGGCTGTCGACCGAAGTATCGACTGAAGTGTTCGACACCGTGCAGATACGTACGGATGGTTGTCTCGGCGAAATTGCGGCGCCGCAACTCCTCAAGCATGAGCTGACGTAGATGGGTCACAGAGAGTTCCTCCTTCTCTGCGACACAACTTAGTTCAAATCAAACTCTCCATGTCAGCGCAGCAACACGCGCATGCGTCCGCCGCACCGCGGCTTCGTTCAAGTC
>Ga0137415_10002854_pt1 | contig 17117 bp, 10 predicted proteins | sample CZODoug3_1_1_16f_FD_183082 | JGI IMG/M metagenome (GOLD analysis project Ga0137415, IMG submission 183082) | Vadose zone soil fungal communities from Angelo Coast Range Reserve, California, USA - CZODoug3_1_1_16fungal (Hybrid Assembly) | ecosystem: Environmental > Terrestrial > Soil > Vadose...
GTCACTCAGGGTCGAGATGTAACCATTGGCGAGATAAGCCGGAAAATAGGCGGGCAGATCCTCGAGCCCGGCGCTCAAGCGGAAGCTCGCATCGGTCTCGCCCCGGGCGGCCGCGGCGGCAACCAGGAGAAGCGCGGGCAACAGAGCGCGCGTGGCCCTCATCGCGCACCGGCTGCTGCGTTCACGGCGAGGTGGGGCGGCTTCACAGCCAGGTACACCGTGCTCCACAGCTGCGCTGCGTTGGACTCGTCCGCGTCCGCGGCGGCGGCCCCGAATGGCGCCACCCGATAATGGCCGGCGGCAAACGTCCACGACCACAACTCGGAATTGTTGATGGACCGCGTTGCGGTGATCGCCGCCCACAGGACCCGCTGCGCCTCGACGAGGTGAGTGCGCACGGCGGGCGGAAGATCGCGGCGCCGCAGTTGCCGCTCCAGGCCGGCGGCGTACAGGGCTTGCTGCCACGACCATACGACAATGCCGTGGTAGGCGTTGCGGTTGAATCGCGCCTGCAGCGGCGGCGCGCAGAATGCGGGATTGGCGACCAGCATGCCCGCGCCAGTCATCAGGCCCGCGGGAAATGGGCGCATCAGCACGGTGACGGCCCGGTCGACACGTTGCGCATCCAGTTGTTCGAATAACAGCGCAAAACCCTCATCCGAATGCATGACCGGGATGGGCGTTCCCGACGCATCGAGCGCGATCGCATGAAAGCGCAGATCGTCAGGGCCCAACGCGGCGAGCGCCGAGTGCGCGGCAATTGCCTGCGAGGCGGCATAGGTCTCGATGGCGCTGCCGGCCGCCTTGCGAGGTATGGCAACTTCGAACAGTTGCGGCGCCTTCGCGCGCCAGACGTTCGCCATCTGCGACGCGCGCCCGAGCAGCGCACGGTCACCGGCACTCACATAAGGTGCCAGCAGACCACTGTCATTGAGCTGCGCCGCGGCTTCGAGCGCCGCGGGGACCAGCACCGCGTTGACGTCGTACGGATATCGGCCTCCCCCGAGGCCGTCGTTGCTGTCGCGCCATTGGCCGACCGGGACCCCAGGCTTCAGCCCGATGAGGTGCGCTGTATTCGGGTCTGCAGCGAACGCCGACGCGCTCTGCAACACGAACCGGAGGTTCTCGACCAACGCCGCGCCGCGGGTGCCGCGGCGCTCGCTTAGGTCCCCTGCGGCCGCGGCGAGGAACGCGCCGGCCCGCGGCCGTGCCCGCTCGTCGTGAACCAGCCAGGCGCTGGCCACCGGGCCGAGCAGATAGTCGCCGTCGATCATCTTGTAGTCGAATACCGGCGCCGCAGAGCGGGAGCCATCGCTTTTCAGGTGATCCAGCACCGCGCGCTCGCCGATGTCCTCCTCGTGCGCGACCTCGCCCTGTAGCGACAGGCGCGCGAGCACCGAGGAGAGTCCGGCCTCGACTGCCGTCGCGCTGAGAACGGGCATCAGCAGGCGCACGGCCATCAGCGTGTCCCGCCCGAAATAAGTGTCAAAACGCCAGGAGCCGGCGAGCAGCTTTTCGCGGTAGGCCAGAAATGTCAGCGTGTCACGAGCCGCGGCGTCGGACCCGGCCGAGTCGTTCAACAGCTCGCGCCCCAACAGCGGAGTCAGGGGCGCCTCGCCCGTGAGCCCCGTGATCCGCAAACCGATGTTGCCGTCGGGGCCCGCGCGGATGTGCCCATTGAGCAGCTCACCATGGGTGACTTCCAGCATCAGCCGGTATCCCGCTGCGCCGTCGAGCCGGTCACGGGACCAGGTAATGGTGCGCCCGCGCACCGACGGGGCCACGGTAACCGCGGACGGCACGGTCCCGAGCGACTGGTAATCGCGCAGTACTCGAATGCTGGAGAGCACAGCCTGCCGGACTTGCAGATCCTGCGCCTCGAGGGTGGCGTCCGCCGAGATGCCGTACAAGACGCGGCCGCTGCGGTCGGAATCGTGAGTGGCCCGCGGCCGGCCTTGAAGCATCCAGCTCGCCTTGCCGGGGCGGTGCGCAAACCACAGACCCACGCCGCTGTTGCCGGCGGGAAAAGCAATCAGGATGCGCGGGTCGGTTCCGGAGCGAAGCAGCAGATGCGCCGCGACGTTGCCCTCGCGCACCAAGCGGTTGATGTTCAGACCTTCCTGAACCTGGAAATCGAGCCGCGGGCCGGAGGGCTGCGGCGCGGGGGCTGTCGCCGCGGCCCCCAGCAGCCACGAGGCAACGACAATGGCCGAGGCAGATTGCAACACGGCCATTGTGTGCACGGACGGCTACCCCTCGAAGTACCCCGCAGAGATCCCTCGGGTAGCGAAGCACGGCCGACACTCCGGCCGGCCGCCCCCCGCTACCGCGTCGGCTGGAAACTATACATGACGCTGACGGGCGCGTTGCGAGCGGCGATGCCGCGGCCGTGGAAGGACAATGCCCCAGTCGCAGTCAAAGCTCGGACGCTGCCTCGTTCTTAGCATCGCTTGATGCGGCGCGTTGCCGGCGCGAGTCATGGACGCCGCACATGAGCACGAGATTCTCGCGCCGCGAATTCGCCAGGCTGTCGGGGGCTGCCGCAGCCGTCGTCGCGGGATACTCACCACTCCTCGGCGCCGCCATCCGCGGCGCCGCCGTGCCCGCGCTCACCGCCTCGCAGCCGCAGGAGTTCACGCTGCGCCTGCGGGTCCCCGGTTGGGCAAGCGGCGCTCGCATCGAGGTCAACGGACAGCGGCAGCGAACGGCCGCGGCGCACCGAGCTCTTGGCGACCCGACAAGTCGGGAACAGTATTCGACCTTTCTGACGCTCGCTGGGTGATCTGGCGCAGCGACTCCCACGAAAATGGACCGCCGGCGCGGATAACCGCGCCAGCGGACCAAGCTGAATCCGTCGAACAGTCACTCGGGAGGCGAGGATGTTCATGAGGGAGTCATTGGATTCAGGCGTCGTCCTTTACCGGGCCAGCGTGAGCTAGTCCGTGCGGTAGCGCACATAGCCCCGATTCGCCGTGACCTGGCGCGCAGCGCCCGGCAAGACCGGCTAGGCTCCCCACCGGTCACTGCAAGCGGGGTCGTGAGGTGACAATCGTGACACTTGTCGGGTGGCGCAAGGCGCGCGCGCTGGCGGCTTCCGCCCTCGCCCTTCTGGCCGGGACCGCGGCGGCCCACACCGCGCCCCCACCGCCCCCCTCAACACCCGCCGCGGTCGCCGCGCCCGACCGGTACGGCGCCGACACTGCGGCCGAGATCCTCGCCGCCGGCGGGAACGCGGTCGACGCCGCGGTCGCGGTCGCTTTCACGCTCGCGGTAACCTATCCGGAAGCAGGCAACCTCGGCGGCGGCGGGTTCGCCACCGTGCTCGTCGATGGCAAGGCCTACTTCCTCGACTACCGCGAGTGCGCCCCGGGGAGCGCTACCGCCGGCATGTACCTCGATGCGGCCGGCGAGGTCGAGCCGGAAGCGAGTACGATCGGTGCGGGCGCCGCGGGCGTCCCGGGCTCGGTGGCGGGCCTCTGGCAACTGCATCACCGCTTCGGCCGACTCACCTGGCGCGCCGAGCTCGCGCCCGCCATCCATTACGCACATGACGGCTTTCGCGTCAGTCGCCTGCTGACCGCGAGGCGCGACCATTTCGCCGCCGAACTCCACGGGCGCACCAACTTCCTCCTTTATTTCGGCGCGCTCGCGACCGATGCGACGTTCCGCCAGCCCGAGCTCGAATCGACGCTGCGACGGATCGCCGCCGCGGGTGTGGGCGGATTCTACGCCGGGCGTACCGCGGAGCTCATCGTTGCCGAGATGGCGCGCAGCCACGGCCACATCACAGCTGCTGACCTGGCGGCCTATCGTGCCGTGTGGCGCGAGCCGCTCGCCGGCGACTGGGCGGGCTACCGCGTCATCACCGCGCCGCTGCCGAGCTCCGGCGGCATTGCGCTGCTGTCGATGCTGGCGATGAAGGCGGACCTCGCCGAGGCGTTCGCGGGCGTGGCGCTCAACTCAGCGCAGTACGTGCACCTGCTGGCCGAGATCGAGAAGCGCGTGTTCGCGGACCGCGCCGCCTACTTTGGCGACCCCGACTTCTACCCGGCCCCGGTGGCGCAGCTCCTCGACCCCCGCTACCTCGCGCGGCGCGCAGGCGAGGTCAACACCGGGCGTCCGACGCCGACCAGCGAGGTAAAGCCGGGGCTTGGCGAGCACCACAACACCACGCACTTCTCGATCGTCGACCGCTGGGGTAATGCGGTGTCGAACACCTACACGCTGAACGACGACTTCGGTTCCGGACAGGTCGTCAGCGGCGCGGGGTTTCTGCTGAACAACGAGATGGACGATTTCTCCGCGAAGCCCGGCGCACCGAACATCTACGGCGTCGTCGGCAGTGATGCCAACGCAATCGCGCCAGGCAAGCGGCCGCTGTCAACCATGACCCCGACCATCCTGACCGAGCACGGCCGGGTGGCGGTCGTCATCGGTACACCCGGCGGCTCGCGCATCGCGACGTCGATATTCCAGGTGCTGACCAACTGGCATGATTTCCACCTGCCACTCGAGGCTGCCGTGGCGGCGCCCCGCATACACCACCAGCTCCTGCCGCCCGATACGATCTTCGAGGAACCTTACGCCACGCTTGACCCGGCGGTGCGCGCCGCGCTCACCGCCCTTGGCTACACGTTCGTGAACCAGGGGTGGAATGGGGACATCCAGGCGAACGTTGTCGGAGCCACGGGCGCCACCGCGGCGGCTGACCCGCGCGGCCGGGGTGTGGCGCGGGTGCTTGCGCCTGGCAAGGCGCGTTCGCAACTGAGTCAAGCCCGCAGGCGCAGGTTGTCCGGATCGTAGAGCGGCTCGCGCGCGACGACCGCCCGGCAGCGCTCGCCCAGAATTTCCACCTCGAGCTCCGTGCCTGGCGCGGTCAGATCCGTACGGACGTAGGCGAGCGCGATGCTGCGGTTCAATCGGTAGCCATAGCCGCCGGAGGTGACGAGCCCGACCGCCTCGGCGCCACGATACACAATGGATACCGCCGCCGCGTCGGCGTCTGTGGCATCGACGAGCAGCGGCACGAAGCGCTCCTTTGGACCGGCGGCCGCCGCCTTGCGCAGCGCCTGGCGACCAATGAAGTCAGCCGCCTTGTCGAGGCGCACAAAGCGCTCGAGCGAAGCCATGCAGGGGGTGTACTCGGTCGTCAGGTCGGCCTTCCAACTGCGGTAGCACTTCTCGAGCCGCAGGCTCTCCATCGCATAGAGCCCGAAGTGCGCGAGCGCGAATTCGCGGCCGGCCGCGACCAACCGTTCATGCACGGCAGGAAGGTGCTCGCTCGGCACGTGCAGTTCCCAGCCGAGCTCACCCACATAGTTGACCCGCATGGCGAGAGCCACCGTGTATGCGATGGGAATTGTGCGCACCGCGAGCCACGGGAAGGCCTCATTTGACAGGTCCGTATCGGTGACTCGGGCCAGCAACTCGCGCGAGCGCGGTCCTACCACGACGAGCGAGCCGTAGCGGGCCGTGACGTTGGCGATGCTGACTGGACCATGGCGCTGCGACAGGTGGGCATGGAGCCAGTGCTCATCGTGACGCTCGCCGGCAGCGGCGGAGATCAACCAGAAACGCCCGTCCGGCAGACGCGACACGGTCATCTCGCTCACGATGCCGCCGCGCGGCGAGCAGCAATAGTTGAGCGCCGTGCGACCCTCGCGTGGCAGCCGGCCTGCGATCAGGTGATCAAGCCAGGCGGCAGCCCCCGCGCCCTCGATCTCGAACTTCGCAAAGCCCGGCAGATCCAGCGCCGCGACACCGTTCGCCGCCGCCGCGCACTCGCGGGCGACGGCCCGATGCCAGTGCGGCCGGCGGAACGAGCACTCGGGGCCGGCCGGGTCGTCCGGCCTGGCGTAGTACAGCGCGCGCTCCCAGCCGCCGCGCGCGCCGAACACCGCCCCAATCGCCCGCAGGCGATCGTACAGGGGAGAGGTTTTCGCCGGACGGCCTGCCGGGCGCTCTTCCTGTGGGTAACCGACAGCGTATTCGTTCCGATACGTTTCCAGCGCCTTGGCCAGCACGTAGGTCCTGTTGGCGAAGGGCAGATAACGGCGGCAATCGAGTGGCCACACGTCCCAGTCCGGCTCGCCGTTTACCACCCATTCCGCAATGACCCGGCCGGCACCGCCGGCTTGTGCTATCCCGAAAGTGAACGCACAGCAGTGAAAGAAGTTGCGCACACCCGCGGCCGGACCTATCAGCGGATTGCCGTCCGGCGCATACGGGATCGGGCCGTTGATGACCCGCTTGACACCCACCGATCCGAGAATCGGCATGCGTGCGCAGGCCGCCTCGATGTAGGTCTCTATGCGCCCAAGATCGTCCGCGAATAGCTGGTGCGCGAATTCGCTCGGCAGGCCCTCGAGCCAGTGAGCCCTGCCGTGCGATTCATACGGTCCGAGAAGGAGGCCATGCCGCTCCTGGCGCAGGTAGTAGCTGACGTCGGGGTCGCGCACGAGTGGCAGGCGCGCCGGACCGCGCGCGACCAGCGCGGGGATGTCATCCGTGATCAGGTACTGGTGCGACAGCGACACGATCGGCAGGTACTCGCCGATCATCGCGGCCACCTCGCCGCCGCGATAGCCTGCCGCATTGATCACGTACTCGGTCTCGATCGATCCTGCCGGGGTCTCGATTCGCCACCCGCCTGCCGACAGCGCCCGCATGGCAGTCACGCGAGTATGCCGGTAGACGGTGGCGCCGAGATCGCGGGCGCCCTTGGCGAGCGCCTGCGTCAACTGCGCCGGGTCGATGTCGCCGTCCTTGGGGTCCCACAGACCTAAGCGGATTCCGTCGAGCTCGAGGAACGGGTGTCGGGCCTTGATCTGCGACGGTGAGAGGAGCTCGAAGTCGAGGTGTTGTGCGCGCGCCTGTGATGCGACATGGCGAAACTCATCGACCCTGTCTGCGGTGTGCGCCAGGCGGATGCTGCCGGTGACATGATAATTGATGTCGTAGCCGACCTCCTGCGCAAGCCTCTCGTACAGTGCAGTCGAATGCCGCTGCAGCTTGAGGATGTTCCAGGAGGTCGAGAAGTTGGGGCAATTGCCGGCCGCGTGCCAGGTAGAGCCTGCCGTCAGCTCGTCCCGCTCGAGCAGCACCGCATCCGTCCAACCGAGCCGGGTGAGGTGGTACAGCGCGCTGCAGCCGACCGCTCCGCCACCGATGACCACGACTCGTGCGTGGCTTTTCATGGACGTGCACGCTGCTGCGCCGGGCTGCGCGCCTGATTCAACGCTTCACCCGCGCGCTCGCAGGGTCATAGAAAGGCCGCAACGAGACCCGGGCGGGAACGCGCTCCGCAGCGACCTCCACCTCGTATTGCCCGGCCGCGATCCACTCGGCACTGACCGGCACGCCGCTGTTGGCGACGTAGCCGAGACCCAGGGCAGCACCGAGGGTGTGGCCGAACATCCCGGAGGAGATCCGTCCGACGAGTTCACCGTTCCGCCAGATCGGCTCGTTGTGATACAGCACTCGATCCGCGCGCTCGAGGGCGATCGCCACGAGTCGGCGCCGGACGCCGGCCGCGCGCAGCTCGCTGAGCGGCTCGAGTCCGACGAACCCGCCGGGCTTGTTCCAGGCGATGGCAAACTGCAGGCCAGCCTCAAGCGGCGTGTCCTCGTCGCCGATGTCGTGGCCCCAGTGCCGGTAAGCCTTCTCCATGCGCAGGCTGTTCAGGGCATGGTAGCCGGCGAGGCGCAATCCAAAGGCTGCGCCGGCGCCGACGATCACGTCGTACACGGACTGCGCAAACTCCGTGGGAATGTACAGCTCGTATCCCAGCTCCCCCACGTAAGTGATCCGGCTGGCCCGTACGCGCGCGTAGCCGAGATCGATGATCTGGGAGGTGGCGAAAGGAAACGCCGCGGTCGACAGGTCCGCGTCGGTGAGCGTCGCGAGCAGCTCGCGGCTGCGCGGCCCCATGAGACCGAGCACCGCATACGCAGAGGACACATCGAGTGCGACCGCGCGGGCCTCGTTGGGAATGCTGCGGCAGAGCCAGCTGAAATCACGCGTCTGCGTCGCGCATGAGCTGACGATCAGGTAGGCGTCCTCGGCCTCACGCGTTACCGTGAGGTCCGCCTCAATGCCGCCACGCTCGTTGAGCCACTGCGTGTAGACGACCTTGCCGAGCGGCACGTCAACGTCATTGGCGCAGATCCGACCGAGCACCGTCGCGGCATCGCGACCCTGCAGCACGAACTTGGCGAACGAGGACTGGTCGAACAGCCCGACCTGTTCACGGACCGCACGGTGCTCGCCGGCGGAGCGCTCGAACCAGTTCTGGCGGCCATAACTGTACTCGTAGCGCGGCTCGGCACCCGTAGCCGCGAACCAGTTGGCGCGCTCAAACCCCGCTACCTCGCCGAAGCACGCCCCGGCGGCCGCGAGCCGGTCATGCAGCGCGGACTTGCGTACCCCGCGTGAGGTCTCGGCCTGCCGGAACGGCCAATGCATCGCATACAGCAGCCCGAGCGTCTCAACGGTGCGGTCGCGCAGGTAGCGCCGGTTGCGCTGGAACGGTGCGCAGCGGCGAATATCGACGTCCCACAGGTCAAAGGGCGGATGTCCGTCGATGATCCAGTCTGCAAGCACCTTGCCCACCCCACCGGCGGACTGGATGCCGATCGAATTGAAGCCAGCCGCCACGTACATGCCGCGCAGCTCCGGCGCCTCGCCGAGCAGATACCGGTCGTCGGGCGTGAAGCTCTCCGGCCCGTTGAAAAACACCTGCACCCCGGCTGACTCGAGAACTGGCACGCGGCGCATGGCAGCCGCAAACAGCGGCTCGATGTGCCCGAGGTCCGCGGGCAACTGATCGAAGGCGAAGGTCTCGGGGATGCCACCCTCGCCCCAGGGCTTCGCACGTGGCTCGAACCACCCCACCAGCAGCTTGCCGGTGTCCTCCTTGAAGTACGAGCAGGCGTCGGCGTCACGCAGGATCGGCAGCCCGGATGCAAGGCCTGCAATGGGCTGCGTCACGATGTAGAAGTGCTCGGCCGCGTGCAGCGGCACGTTGACATTCGCCCAACCGCCGACCTCACGCGCCCACATGCCGGCGCAGTTCACGACGACCTCGGCGCGCACCTCGCCCGCTTCGGTCGCGACGCCGGTGACGCGGCCGCGCGCGGTGCGGATCGCCGTGACCTTGAGGTCCTCGGCGATGCGCACTCCGGCCTTGCGCGCGCCCCTGGCGAGTGCCTGGGTCGTGTCGACCGGGTTCGTCTGCCCGTCCTTCGGCAGAAAGACCGCCCCGACCAGGTCATCGGTCGCCAGCAGCGGCCAGCGCTCCCTGGCCGCGCCAGGCGACAGGATCTGTACCTCGAGGCCGAAGCATCGCGCCATGGACGCGCCACGTTTCAGCTCTTCGAAGCGCGCCTCGCTCGCCGCAACCGCGATGGAGCCGACCTGTTTGAAGCCGGTCGCCTGGCCGGTCTCACGCTCGAGTCCCTCGTAGAGCTGCGTGGTGTACTGGGCCAGCCGGGTCAGGTTCTGGGTCGCGCGCAGCTGGCCGACCAGGCCCGCGGCATGCCAGGTGGTGCCGCACGTCAGCCGGCGGCGCTCGAGCAGCAGCACGTCGGTGCAGCCGCGCTTCGCCAGATGGTAGGCAACGCTGCAGCCGACGATGCCGCCGCCGATGATTACAACGCGTGCGTGGGACGGAATGCTCTGCACCGAATCCCGCCTCGGTGGATCAGTACTCCGCGATCGCGTCGCGCAGTATCGAGCCCATCAGGTCGATATCGGCACGGCTGGCGATGAATGCCGGAGCCATGATCGCCACATCCCCGGTGGTTTTCACGTGCAGGCCTCGATCGAACAGCTTCGCCTGCAGCTCGTTGCCGCGCACGCCCGCCGCCTTGCCGGGTTTGATTTCGATCCCCGCCAGCATGCCGAACCCACGCACATCGTTGACCGCCGCCAGGTCCTGCAACGCGAACATGGCGTCCAGGAAGTACCCCGACAGTTCGCGGCCCTTGGCGAACAGCTGCTCGCTCTTGTATATCTCGAGCGTTGCCAGCCCGGCCGCACAGGCAGCGGGGTGCGCCGAGTACGTGTAGCCGTGGAAGAATTCCGGTGCGCCGTCCGGCGCGGCATCGACGACGGTGCGATAGATGCTGTCGTGTACCGCGACCGCCCCCATCGGCTGTGCGCCGTTGGTGAGCGCTTTCGCCATCGTGATGAGGTCCGGTGTCACACCGAACGTGGCCGCGGCAAACGGCTCACCGGTGCGCCCAAAGCCGCAGATCACCTCATCAAACACCAGCAGGATGCCGTAGCGATCGCAGATCTCGCGCAGCCGCTCGAGGTAGCCGCGCGGCGGAACGATGACCCCGGTGGACCCGGCAATGGGTTCGACGAACACCGCGGCGATGCGCTTGTCACCCACCAGGTTCACGAATCGCGACAGGTCATCGGCGAGTTCAACTCCGTGCGTGCCCATGCCGCGGGTCAGACGATTTTCCGGCAGCAGCGTGTGCCGCAGATGCAGTACCGCCGGCATCAAGGCGCCGAATGCCTCGCGGTTGCGCACCATGCCGCCCAGCGCCGTGCCGCCGATGTTCACGCCGTGATAGGCGCGCTCGCGGGACACGAAATAGGTTCGCTGCCCCTCTTTGCGGGCGAGGTGATAGGCAAGTGCGATCTTCATCGCCGTGTCGACCGCCTCGGAGCCGGAGTTGCAGAAGAAGACGTGATCGAGACCCTTCGGGGTGAGCGCGGCGACGCCGTCGGCCAGCGCGAACGCGCCGGGATGACCGCGCATGAAGGACGGCGTGAAGTCGAGCGTCTGCAGCTGCTTGGCGACCGCAGTCGCTATTTCGGCCCGGCAGTGACCAGCGGGGGTAGTGAAAAGCCCGGAGCTGCCATCAAGAACCTTGCGCCCCGTCGGAGTCCAATAGTGCATGCCGCTCGCACGGTCGAACAGGCGTGGCTCACGCTTGAACTCGCGATTGTTGGTGAAGGGCATCCAATGGCGTTCCAGGCTCTCGGGCGTCATTTGCATGTCGATCTCCGCGCATCCCGCAGCTGCAAGCCAAGCGATGTGCGCTTAAGGGTGTCTGTGCTGTCAGCCAAAAGTGGCCCCGATCTGCGCCGCCGCCGCCCGCAGCTGCGGCACGAACTCGATGGCACGCATCAGGGGCAGCCGGGCAGTCGCTCCCTGCACCGCAATCGAGGCGATCACGTCCCCGTGCCGGTTGCGCACCGGCACCGCGACGCAGGCAACGCCGAGCACGTATTCCTCGTTGTCGACGGCGTAACCGACGTTAACGATTCTGTCCAGCTCCGATTCGAGCACCGCGCGGTCGGTGATGGTGCGCTCGGTGAATCGCTGCAGTGGCATCAGCCCGAGCAGGCGCTGTCGCTCGGGGGCTGCGAGGTGAGCCAACAACAGCTTGCCGCTGGCGCAACAGTGCGGGGGCAGCGAGTCGCCACCCTCCGGGAGATACAACCGCAGCGGCCACGGTGCTTCGACGCGGTCAAGGTAAACGAGGGCGCCTTTCTTCAGCACCGCGAGGTTGCAGGTTTCGGTGATCTCGCTGACGACGCGCCGCAATATCGTGCGGCGCTCGGCTGCGGCGCCATCACTGCGCAGAACGTCGAGGGCAAAGCGCGACAGGCGTTCACCGATGATATAGGCGCGACCGCCGGGCTCGCGGGCTAGAAACCCTGCCTCCTCGAACAACGCCAGCGCCCGGTGCAGCGTTGGCTTCGGCAACTCCGTGGCCTGCATGAGTTCCGAGAGGGTGACGGCGCGACCCGCGCGCACCAGGACCTCGAGCACGCCGAATGCCTTGAGGGTGGAGGAGGTTTCACTCGCGATTTCTGCGGACTCGGCCGAGAGCGACAGCACGCGGCTACTCATGTTCATGTCTTCATGTCGTTGAGTGATCCATTCCGGTAAACGGGACACAACGGACGTTACAAAGAAATGTGTCTTGCCCTGTTTGACGGGTATTGTAATATGCTGCGCCTCAAAGAGACAAACCATCTCGTCTGAAGAAATCTCTGCAACAGGAGCAAGCCGGTGACCCAGCCGCAGAAGATGGGGCCCTCTGAGGCGCTCGTTGAAACGCTCGCCGCGAATGGTGTCACGCACGTATTCGGGATCGTCGGTTCGGCGTTCATGGACGCGCTCGATATCTTCCCGGCCGCGGGCATCGAGTTCGTGCCGGTCGCTCACGAGCAGGGCGCGATCCATATGGCCGACGGGTACGCGCGCGCGTCGGGCCGCCACGGTGTGTGCATTGCGCAAAACGGACCGGGAGTCACGAATTTCGTGACCGGAGTCGCGGCCGCTTACTGGGCTCATTCGCCCGTTGTGTTCATCACACCGGAAACCGGCTCCCTGACGATGGGGCTGGGCGGCTTCCAGGAAACCGAGCAGCTGCCGATTTTTTCGAAGATCACCAAGTACCAAGGGCACGTCAACCATCCGCGCCGCATGGCCGAGATCGCCGCGCGCTGCTTTGACCGCGCCATGCTCGAGATGGGGCCTGCCCAGCTCAATATTCCGCGCGACTTCTTCTACGGCGAGATCGAGGCGAGCATCGCCAAGCCGATGCGCATTAACCACGGGCCGGGTGACTCGGCGGCACTCGATGCCGCAGCCGGGCTGCTGGCAGGTGCGAGCTTCCCGGTGATCGTCGCGGGCGGCGGAGTCATCACGGCAGGCGCCACGGCCGAGGCACTCGCCCTTGCGGAGCTGCTCGGCGCGGCCGTGTGCAACAGCTACCTGCACAACGATTCGTTCCCGGCCTCCCACGCCCTGGCCGTCGGCCCGCTCGGTTATCAGGGCTCGAAGGCTGCCATGAAGCTCATTGCGCAGGCGGACGTGGTGCTCGCCCTCGGCACGCGCCTCGGGCCCTTCGGCACGCTGCCGCAACACGGGCTCGACTATTGGCCGCAGCAGGCGAAGATCATCCAGATTGACAGCGACCCGCGGATGCTCGGGCTCGTCAAGCCGATCTCGGTGGGGATTCATGGCGATGCACGTGCCGCCGCCGCTGCCCTGATTGAACGGCTCAATGCTCGGCGGCTGGCAGGCGCCGGGAGTCGCGGCGAGCGGCTGTCACGCATTGCTGCCGAAAAGAGCGCCTGGGAAGCGGAGCTCACCGGATGGACGCACGAGCGCGATCCGTACTCGCTCGAGGTAGCGGCCAACACCCAGCGCATGCACCCGCGCCAGATGCTGCGGGCACTCGAGCAGGCCCTGCCCCCCGACGCCATGGTGTCAACGGACATCGGCAATATCTGCTCGGTCGCCAACTCCTATCTGCGTTTCGACCGGCCGCGGTCGATGTTCGCCGCCATGAGCTTTGGCAACTGCGGGTATGCATTTCCGGTCATCTGTGGCGCGAAGCTCGCCTCACCCGAGCGTCCAGCGTTCGCCTACGTTGGCGACGGCGCCTGGGGCATCAGCTTCAACGAACTGCTCACCTGCGCCCGCGAGAAGATCGGCGTGACGGTGATCGTCTTCAACAATCAACAGTGGGGCGCGGAAAAGAAGAACCACGTCGACTTCTATTCGCGGCGCTACCAGGGGGTCAATCTCGAAAACCCCAGCTGGGCCGCGGTGGCGCGCGCTTTTGGCTGCGATGGCGTGAGCGTCGAGCGACTGACCGACGTCGCCCCTGCCCTGCGCGCCGCCGCCGCGGCGCAGAGTGCCGGCAAGACTACCGTGCTCGAGATGATGCTTACGCAGGAGCTCGGTGATCCATTCCGCCGTGACGCCCTGTCCAAGCCGGTCCGGTACCTCGAGAAATACCAGAAATTCATGTGACGCGGCCGGCGTGCAATACCCGCGCGAGCCCCCGCCGATGACCGTGCCAAGCCCGGCGTCCAGCGGGCTGCGGCGCTCGCTGCGGCGGCGGCACATGCAGATGATCGCACTCGGCGGAGTGATCGGCGCGGGCCTGTTCGTCGGCAGCGGGGTGGTCATCGGTGCGGCGGGACCGGCCGCCGTAATCTCGTTCGCCCTGACCGGTACGCTGGTCGTGCTGGTGATGCGCATGCTCGGCGAAATGGCGATCGCCTACCCCGCGGTCGGCGGATTCTACGAGTACAACCGCCTGGCGCTCGGGGAACTAGCGGGTTTTCTGACCGGCTGGATGTACTGGTACTTCTGGGTGATCGTCGTTGCCCTGGAAGCGGTCGCGGGGGCAAAGATCCTTGGCACCTGGTGGCCGACGATCGCGCCCTGGCAGTTCACACTCGCACTCATGGCTGTGTTCACCATCGTGAATCTGCTGTCGGTGCGCTCCTATGGAGAAGCGGAGTTCTGGTTCGCCTCCATCAAGGTCGCTGCGATCGTTGCATTTCTCTGCGCTGGCGTACTGTTCGCGCTCGGTGCCTGGCCGGGAGCGCTGGGAGGTGTGTCGCACCTTACGGCTCACGGCGGTTTCATGCCCAACGGCATCGTACCGGTACTCACGGGGGCGGTCGCGGCGACCGGATTCTATTTCGGTGCTGAGATCGTCACCATCGCGGCTGCCGAGTCCGCGGAACCCGAGAGAGCCGTCGCGGAGACGACGCAGTCGGTCATCTGGCGCGTGCTGGTGTTTTATATCGGTTCAATCTTTCTGGTAGTCGCCATCGTGCCCTGGAACGATCCCACGCGCATGGCGCGACCATACGTCAGCGTCATGGAGGTGCTGCAGATTCCGGCGGCGGCCACCGTGATGAGTATCGTCATTCTGACGGCCGTGCTGTCGGCGTTGAACTCCGGGCTGTTCGCTTCTTCGCGCATGCTGATGGCGCTCGCCCGGCGTGGCGACGCACCCGCGCTAGTCTCCACGCTCGATGCACGCGGCGTGCCGGTTGCCGCCATCCTCGCCAGTACGGCATTCGGTTATGTGACCGTCGCGATGAGTTACCTGTCGCCCGACAGGATCTTTGCGTTTCTCGTCAATTCCTACGGCACCGTCGCGATCTTCGTCTACGTGCTGATCGCCGTGGCCGAGCTCAGATTACGCCGGCGTCTTGAGAACGAGATGCCCGAACGGCTGCGGATGCGCATGTGGGGATACCCGTGGCTCACGCGTCTCGCGATCGTCGCGATGCTCGCGATTGTGGCGGCGATGTCCGTCATCCCCGCGCAGCGCGCTGCCCTGCTATTCGGCCTCGTTAGCGTGGTCGTACTGCTCAGCGCCTACGCGCTGCGCCGTCTGGTGCGCACGCAAGCGCCACGCTGATGCAACTGCTAGTTTTCAACGCCGGCAGTTCGTCGCTCAAGTTCGATCTGATGGAGGTGCAGGGCGAAGGACCTGCACGCCGTCTCAAGGCCGGCGCTTTCGTGGACAGGGCCGACGGATCGGGCCAGCTCGCGCTGCAGACAGACGGGCCGGCGCCACCCGTATCGGCGCCGATTCGCACACTCGCCGAGGCCGCTGACTTCGTGCTCGCGTGGCTGTCGCAGGTAACGGTGCACGGTCGCGACCTGCTCGCGGGCGTCGACGCGACCGTGCACCGCATTGTGCATGGCGGTGAGACCTTTCGAGCGACAGCGCGGCTCGGCGACTCGCAGCTCGCGGCACTTGCCGAACTGGGCGCGCTGGCGCCGCTGCACAATCCGCCCGCCCTGTCGGTGGTGGCGGCCGTACGAGCGCGGCTCGGCACCGGGCTCCCCGTGATCGGTGTGTTCGACACCGCGTACTACGCCCAGCTTCCGGAAGCCGCCTATCGGTATGCGGTACCGAAGCACTGGCATGAGGCTCTTGGGGTACGGCGCTACGGGTTTCACGGCACTGCGCACCGTTACCTGTGCCGCGCGGGGCGTGCGCGGGTGCCGGCCGGCCGGCCCACCAGCCGGGTCATCAGCCTGCAGCTCGGGCGCGGCTGTTCAGTGACGGCGACGCGCGATGAGCGCGCGATCGCGACCAGCATGGGCTTCACGCCACTCGAAGGTCTCGTCATGGGCACGCGCTCGGGGGACCTCGATCCGGGCGCGCTTCTCTACGTCATGGAACGCAGCGGCATGTCTGCGGCGCAAATGCGCCGCGAGCTCAATGCCGACAGTGGCCTTCTCGGTCTCTCCGGACGCAGCGCCGACATGCGCGAGCTGCTGGCGCTCGCGCAAGGTGGCGACGCGAGCGCCGCGCTGGCGATCGAGATATTCTGCCGACGTGCCCGGCACTATGTGGCGGCGTATATGAGCGAACTCGACGGGGTCGATCTGATCGTTTTCGGCGGCGGTATTGGCGAGCACTCCCCGGAGATTCGTGGCCGGATTCTGCGCGGGTTCGAGTGGGCCGGCATCGGCATGGACCCGGAAGCGAACCTCGCGTGTGTTGGCATCGAGGCGAGCATTGCCGTGCCGACCAGCCGGGCCGCGGTCGAAGTGATTCGCGTAGACGAGGCCAGCATCCTCGCAGGCGAGGCAGCGTCGCTCCTGGGGCGCACCACCTGAGGGCACTGCTCCGGCGCCACCCCACAGCCACGTGTTGCTCGCTAGCCACAGCCGCGGAGCCGCGCGGATGCATCCCGTGCGGATGGACAAGAGTAAGCTGTCAGGAGGTTGTCAAGAGTGAGTAATATTGGAACCTGACACCAGCGCTTGAGCGCAAACGTGCGCGTGGGGAAATTACAACGAATTCTCGGGGGCAGCGCGATGAAGCCTAATGCGAAGATCTCGGCGGCGGTAGCGGCGATACTGAGTGCGCCGGGCACAGCGATTGTCTTTGCCGCACCAGCCGATACGGCCACCGCCACGGCCGCGGGGAGTGAGCTGCAGGAGGTGATCGTCACCGCCCAGCACCGCTCCGAGTCCATTCAGGACGTGCCGATCACGATCCAGGCGATCACGGGCGACCAGCTCGGCAAGCTGTCGGTGACGACGTTCGACGACGTCGTCAAGTTACTGCCGAACGTGACCTTCAGCGCCAACGGCCCGGGTCAAGGCAACATCTACATGCGCGGCCTCTCGGTCGGCTTCGCTGGCAGTCAATCCTCGGCTTCGATCAACCCGTTCCCGAACGTCGCGACCTACCTCGACGAGCAGTCTCTGACCTTCCCGGGCCGCAACCTCGACGTCTACATGATCGATATGGAGCGCATCGAGGTGCTCGAAGGCCCGCAGGGCACGCTGTTCGGCGGCGGCGCCGAAGCGGGCG
>Ga0137415_10002855_pt1 | contig 17116 bp, 13 predicted proteins | sample CZODoug3_1_1_16f_FD_183082 | JGI IMG/M metagenome (GOLD analysis project Ga0137415, IMG submission 183082) | Vadose zone soil fungal communities from Angelo Coast Range Reserve, California, USA - CZODoug3_1_1_16fungal (Hybrid Assembly) | ecosystem: Environmental > Terrestrial > Soil > Vadose...
CCATGCGATCTCTGTGGTAGTGTGGTGCTAACGCCCACGCGAAGCTTAGACCGCTGCCAACCTCATTTTCTGTTTTTTAGAACGATAAGGAATGGTTTTGTTTGTTGGATATCTTTCGGGCCAGTTTGGGCTAGTGCTGTTCAGTCTTAGGGATCAACGTTTATAATGTTCAGACGGGAATATTGAGCATAGTCCGAGGCCTAGTAATTGCTGCCAGTCTCTCTCCACGAGAACGATCTTCTCGGCTCGCTGTTCGGAAATCTGGGCACCATTAGCCAACTGCTCTTTACGGTTCTCTTTATCGCGTTGTTCTTCGGGTTTGGGCAGAAGCTACAGATGCGCCAGTTCCTATGGGATATCGACAAGGGGTTGCGAAAATTGGACATGTTCCGGAACTCCGCGAAAGATCTAACACTAAAGACAGTCAAGGAGATCGGAAAACCGTCTACGGATCCGGGTCCGCAAATCAATGTTTTGATGGAGCAATTTCTCATCTCGCCAGTTGATATGGATCCGGCGGGGATCGTCGGCAAGATTGATCATTTGCTGGATGTTCGGGATGAGAAATTCAAGGAGGACGTTCGCAGGATCGCACCGGGTGCTGATTCTTCGCAGGTTATGAATCTGGAGAACCTGGTGGAGGCGTCTTGGGCTCTCAACACGATCTACAGGATCATTCGACACTTCTACTTGATGGGAAAGAAGACCAACAGCATATTCATCATTATCCAGCTTCAGGCGTTGCTTCCCTTGATCATCCAAGAGGCTGAAGCGTATCTGGGTGCAGCGAAGGCTTTCGCTGAGGGCCAGCCTATCGGGGACGGAATCGGACCGCTTGTCGCTTCGCGGCTGATGAAGGACAAGGAGAAACGGAAAGTCGAGAAGGATGTTGTTGTTGCGGAGACGATGATGGAGGACCGTAGAGTTATCGCCTTGAAGGCGGAGGGTCCCGGCGGAAACGTCGGGAAACCGGGGGACGCCATCAAGACCATCATAGAAGAAAACGTCGGTAAGGTAACGATGGTGGTCATGGTGGACGCGGCTGTAAAGTTCGAGGGCGAAAACTCAGGCGAAGTCAGCGAAGGCATCGGAGCAGCCATCGGAGGGATCGGAACAGAACGATACAAGATCGAACAGGAGGCCACCCTCCACAAGATACCGGTCTACGCGGTCATCGTCAAGGAGAGCCTTCAAGAAGCGATTACGCCGATGAAGAAGGAGATAATGGATGCTGGAGAGAAAGTTATCGAGAGGATCAAGAGCCTCATCCTGGAACGAAGCAAGCCAGGCGATACTATAATAGTCGCCGGTATCGGCAACACCATCGGTATCGGCCAATAGAAGGATCTTTAGGTGTCGCAGCCTAAGCCACGTAGTGGCTCATCACTAATCATAACTATTCTAGCCGCGGTCATGGCGGTAGTAGGCCTCTACACTATTGGTATCGCTCTGAATGGCAATCTGGATCCGACGGGTCAGATTCTCTATTTCTCGATCGCCGTTCTCGCGTTCGCATTCGTTTTTCTCTCCTTCACCAGGATGCGGAGAGGAATCAGGATAGGTGCTTACACACCTGTCAAAGTACTCTCAATAGTCAAGTGTGGCCAGTGCAGCTTCAAACAGATCAAAAACTTCGCCTTGGGGGACTTTGTATTCAAGACACTCGGAAAGTGCACCCAGTGTAATGTTGGGGATCTCAGTATCAACGGAATCTACACTGAAGGTCCACCGAAGAAGTAGCACTCGGAGCAATCACTCAGGCGACGCGAGACTCGGTCGCTAAGACCCTCTTATTTCTAGAAAGCTCGCTGTCTGGCACCGATTATGAGCGAGATAGGCTCATCTGAGCGCCGTCTGGGCTTGGCTCGGTCGGGAATTATCCGCGTTTACAGCATGAAACATGCCATGTTCTAGAGATGTCTGTTCAGATTCCGGATCAGGGCTGATAATGGGCGATCCTGGAATCAAGTTATTCAGCAGTAAGCACGGTGCAGTCATCCCGTCCGACTAGGACAGTATGTTCTGACTGGGCAACCGGTCTTCGAGTCTCTTCAACTAAGACAGGGTATCCGCCTACGCATTTGTTATGAACCAAGTCCAGCATCGCGCGCTTCGCGGTTTCCCGAGGGAACTTGTCCTCTAGCCAGCGAGGCGCGAATGGCAGGGTTGAGAACCGGGTGTAGATGTCGTCGAGGACTTTCTTGGACTCGTCGTTTTTGACGCCTTTTGACTTGATGTAGCGGTAGATTTGGGCCGGCAGCATGTTCGTGACGGAACCTGCAGCGTCGGCTAGGGTCACAAAGGGCTCTATGGCGAACACTTCGCCCTCGTTCGCCTTTCCCGCTGCGAGCACTGGAACGTTTGGCACGGATTTTCCTGCGTGTATGCTGAACCTCTCAATACTGTGACCCGTGAGATTGCTGATTGGTCGGAACCCGTATTTTCCTATCGTTGTCTGAATGACTCGTCCGATATCTGAAAGCTTGACTCCCCCTCTGAAGGCTTTGATCGCGTTCTGCAACGCATCATCAGCAGCTTTGACCATCGGCTCGAACTTGGGATCATAGAAGACCGTCACGGCCGTGTCGGTGACGTAGCCGTTCACGTGGACGCCGAAGTCTACTTTTACCATTGACCCGGAAGGAATTGTTAGAGTGTCGCCTGGAGGCGAGGTGTAGTGTGCGGCGATCTCGTTGATCCCGATATTGACGGGGAAGGCCGGCTTCCCTCCGAGCTCCCGTATCCTACTTTCGATCTCCACGCAGATCTTCAACGCAGGCTTTCCCGGTTTGACGATAGAGGGTATTTCTTTCCGGAGCTTGGCGATGATCTGGCCTGATTTCCGGAACGAGTTGAGGGCTTCCGTGTCGTACAATGAATCCACGATGCTCCCTTTGCTATGCTAGAGGGATACGCCTCTGACGTATGAACTATGACTTGGCGAAGTCACGCTTCCACATTTCACTTGCGAGTGCACCGTCCTTCTTGTACAAATGTACAAGGTCACGAGCTTTCTCCCTACGTTGCCGGTGCTGGCCGAGAAATGCTGTCACCTTCTCGATGAGTATATCCTTCAGATCTCCTGTGAGCATCCGGCCGCTCTTGTACTCAGCTCGTATCTGCTCTATCTTCTTATCATCGGGCTCGAAGAACATGTAGAGCCACTGGAACGGAACATCGACATCCGGGTCTCCGCCCTTCTTCCGATGCTCCTCCTTCGTCGCCTGTCCGCCGGAGAAAGCGTAACGGTACACCTTGTTCCTCACCGTCTTGTCATCGTCGCTGAGGTAGATTGCAGTCTCAGGTTTTGAGGAACTCATCTTGTCCTTCATCCCGGTAAGCGGGGGGAGGAACTTGCTGTGGACGGCGGCCGCCTTGTAGTATCCCATCGACTCCGCAATGTCCCGTTGTATCCTCCAGTAGGGGTCCTGGTCTATTGCTGATGGGATGAGGCAGCGTCGTTTTTCGAGAAGACTTGGAAGAATCTGGATGGAAGGGTAGAACGAGAAACCGATGTTCGTCTCGCCGGTGAAGCCGAAGACGGACTTGGCGAGGCTAAAATTGACCCGGCGAGCTATCTTGAGAATCAGGGGATACGCGCGTCCAATGAACTCTGTGTCTTGAAGAATGAATGTTCGATCTGGGTCGAAGCCGACGGCGGCGATCTCGAGAATGTTGTCTACTGCCCACCGCTGAGTGTCCTCATAGGTTAGGTTCCGCTTCTCTTCGAGGAACTTCTCGTCATCAGTTATCTGGATGTAGACGTTTGTGTGGAACTTGTCTTGCAGCCACTTGGTGAAGTAGAAGCTGAGTATGTGGCCAATGTGCATCGGCCCACTAGGCCCACGACCCGTGTAGAGGAATAGTCCCCGTCCCTTCGAGTAGTCGTCGAGGACGAGGTCGAGGTCGCGGTGAGAAAAGAAAACGCGCCGGCGGACTAGATAGGCGGCGTCTCCTAGGATCTCTTCGAGTTTCTTGGCGAGTGGGCCGGATATTGGCTGGGTTCCGAAGTCTCGGATGAGGAGATCGTAGTCAACTGCTCCTTTGACCTCCCATGGTGTTACTACAAATTTTTCTTCAACCATTGCTAGCGGACCAACGTCGGTGGTATCTCCAGTTCAAAGGCGGCTATGGGAAGGCTGAGGCCCCATTCACGGATTATTCTAGGGTGCAGTTCGCCCACTATTCCGAGTGGTTTCTCTTCCGAGATTACTTTGCCAGTTCGTCCTTCTAGAAAGCTTGGGTGAGTTGTAGGTTCGACTTTGAACTTGAGTCCTACGCTTGTGAGGAGTGAATCTAGGCAGGAACGAATCTCAGTGAAACCAGCGGCTGTATGAATCGTGACCGCTGCAATCTTGTACCTGGTCTCAGTCTCTCCCGCACCGTTCTGCTGGAGAACTACGCATGGCCCAATTTCGAACACTTTCTGAGGATAATCTACGTGAGTGTTGTCGCGAAGCAAATTCAGAAGGCTCGGCAGAAGCCAGCTTCTCATAGCTGTGTGAGTGGACATCTTCGGATTCATCAGCTCGACGTAATTCTCGCGCTCCAAGCCCATTTTTTCCACGAAAACCTCTGGTGTTGTCAGGCTGTAGGCCAGGAGTTCTTGGTATCCCAGCCCCATCATGACTTCCGCTAGGGTCTCATGTCTATCCGTCTCTGGTGCTAGTCCTCCAAGGGTCCAGATTCTCGGCCATTCAGGATCAAGCTTGTTGATGTCTAGCGCGATCGCGAGATCTTCCACGAGGTCGACTTGATGCATGATGTCTATGCGGTAGCAGAGGCTTTCCACGCGGAGGATGTCTTTGTTGACTTGTTGAGCACGATGGCCGGCTCTCACCAGGTATCGTGTCATCTCTGCTGATTTGAAGGTGGCGCCAAGAAGTCTGTTAGCGTAGCTGACTGACAATTCCTTGAAACTAGATTTCAGGTCCGGCGTAATTGCCAGCTTGGCTCCCTTAGCCGGGTAGGTTTGATTGCAGCTGTAGATCTTGCCTCCCCTTTCGGCGAGGGCCGCGACCACTATCTTCAGAGTATTGCCCACAGTGTCGACGTTCGTGCCTGTAACTTCAACAAGAATGTTCCTCGTTTCCGTGCTGACCTTGCCTAAGTCGTCAGAGTTGATGATCGGGGGGAGAGAGAGAACCTTGCCCTCTCTATCCGTTAAAAGTGGCCAGTCCTTGAAGGACGAGATTATCTTGCCATATTCTATTCCCTTAGGGTGCTTCTCTACAATCTCTCGAAGGGTCATCTTCTCTGTCGAGCCTAATGGGACGAAGGCAGTGTCGTCAGGGTTGCCAACGGCGTAGCGAAGAGGTGACTTTACCAGGTCGGCCTGGTAGAATCCGATGGATGCTCGTTTCCTCTTCCTGCCATACGTGAGGTCCATTTTTTCTTGGAGGCCTATCCAGCTCTTCAGCGCGGTTTCGCTGGGCTTGACGTTTCTCACGATGGAGGTTGCGATGTAGGGCCGGATCGGCGCCAGTCTGCGGTCTACAGTAACTGTCAGACCAGATTTTCCGGAGAGAACGGGAGCCTTGGGCTTGGCGATGCCGAGATGGGTTCTGAGAGCGCGTGCTATCCCTTCTACCGACCAGATATCTGGGTGGTTGCTGTCCTTGACTTCGATACTGACACTATCGTTCTGTTCGTCGAGGGCTTCCACGTCACCCTTGACATAGGCAAGCATCTGGTTGAGCCCGTCCTCGTCCCGGGGAACCTTCTGCCCTAGAAGATCCTCTAGATCTGTTAGGGAGAACTGGACTGAGGGCGTCTTAGCCTACCTTCTGTTGCCTTATCCATTCGAGGTCCGTTGTGAAAAGTTGTCTGATGTCCTGGATTTGTCTGTTCATCATGTAGAGCCTGTCGATTCCAAGTCCCCATGCTATCACGGGCACTTTGATGCCGAGGGGTTCTGTGACTTCGGGTCTGAATATTCCGCTGCCACCAAATTCCATCCATCCGTATCCTTCTTTGTATGCTTGCAGCTCGACACTGGGTTCGGTGAAGGGAAAGTAGTCCGGCTTGAACCGGACCTTGTCAGCCCCGGCTACTTCGCGGGCGAACATCTCCAAGACCCCGAGTAGGTTGCGGAGGCTCAGGCTAGGGTCAAGAACGATCCCTTCTGCCTGGTTGAACTCAGTCAGGTGTGTTCTGTCGAGGAGTTCAGGGCGGAAACAGCGAGCGATGGCGAAGTATTTGCCTGGGATCTGAAGGTCCTTAGACAACATTGATCGGACGCTTAGCGCCGTTCCATGGCTTCGTAGAACTAGCTTGGAAGCTTCTTCTCTCGAATATTTGTAGCCCCAGCCTGTCGAACCGGTCTTCCAGCCGTTCTCGTGTGTCTGAGCTACCTTCTCCACGACATCCTTCCATGGTTCTAGGCTCGCTGTGGACGGGTGTTTCAGATAGTAGAGATCGTGAATCTCCCGCGCTGGATGATCTTGCGGCATGTAGAGGCAGTCATCATTGATGAACGCGGTCTCGACTAGGGGTCCGACGGCCTCTCTGAACCCGAGCGCGACGAGCTTCCGTTTGACCATTCGCAGGAATCGCAAGTAAGGATGGTACTTGCCTGGATTGAGTGAGGGGACGGGGGAGGAAACATTGTATGATCGAAGGTGGACCCTCTCCCAGTCTCCAGAGAGAATCATCTCGCTTGTTAGACCGCTGACCTCATCGGCTAGAGCTTGAGTCAGAATCGCGTTCATCCCTTGAGGTGTAAGCTGTAGCTTCCGCTGGACTCGCTCCTTCGAGGCTAGAATGTTTCTCTTGAGCAGTCTATCGGCCGCCTGTTTCATGTTGCTTGGCAATTCTTCTATTGGAATGCTGACCTGGCCGATTCTCTCTAGAACCTCTTCATCGTCGTCTTTTGACGGGTTCTTCGGGATCAAAAGAACGGTTCCAGAATTTGTCTTCTCGATTTTTCCCCAGCCTTTTCTGGCAATCCAGCCGGTGACTATTGAAACGAAGTCTAGAGGGAGACCCGCTTGTTGGACGGCTTCACTGACTGAGAGCCTTCCTCCTGCATTGTGAACGACCGTGGCGACCCTTCTCTCGGGCAATCCATTCGCGAGGTAGTCATGTCCTTCCTCTGTGCAGAATACTTCAGTTGTTCTTGTTGTCTGTTCCTTGACAAGGCCTTGCTCTGATAGTGTCAGTGATGCACGGGCAACTGCGGCGTCGGCTAACCCCGTTTTCTGTGCTATTTCTTCGACAGAGGCTGTACCCGCCGCGTCCTGGAGAGTTCTCAGAACCGTAACGTCATTTTCGCGCAACTCCACTTTTAGGTCTCTCCGAGGCTAGAAACTCTGATCAGTCTTCCAACCGCTATATTTGGTTTGGAGATTCGAACCTACTGTCGAGATTTCGATTGGTTCTGGCCGCGGCTAGCAGTGGCCCGAGCTGGCTGGATAGGGTCTCGACACAACTCCTTTCTATTGCACTCGGCTCAAGTTGTCGTCGTAGATGCGGGCGGGTCTCAAAGGTCTCCTTCAGAAGAAATGGTTCCTTGCTCTCTTAATCCTGGCCCTAATCGTGGAATCCTCACTGCTCATCATTATCCTAGTTGAATCCTATCTAGGGAGCCAGAACTTCCCTCAGATCTCGATAATTCGCTACGCCGAACCCCAGTGTGCAACGCTAACCGCGATGACGATCGCAACAGGAAGAAGCAATAGCACAGGCGAGTACCAAAATCGCACAGTCGAGTTCAGTTGCTCGGGAAATTATGCTCTGAAGATTTTTCCACTCGACACGCTAACTTGTTTCATGTGTCGCGACCCTCAGTACTTCCCCCTCGTACCCATCTTCACTCTTCCCCCAGGGTATCTAACGCTCTCCCTCACCTGCCCGGTCAATTGTTTGGCGGGTCAAACCATTCCACTAAAGAGTGGAAGTACAGTTTACATGAGCTCTTGGGGGGGTTACGATTACGTCGCAGTCCTCAACAACTCCGCTGTTGGCGTCAGCGGTTTCACCGTGTCATGGCGGAATGGACAATACCCTCCACCCCCTCCGCCCGCGTTCAAACTCTCAGCCTCCCCCGCCCAGCTCTCCATTCCCCGCGGACAATCGGCCACCTCCACCATCACCGTGACTAGTCTGGGAACGTTTGGTGCAAGGATCAACTTCACATTTGGGGCCTCATGCAACGGCTGCGGATTCGGCCCGACGGTTGTGCTCAATCCCGCGAGCGTAATCTTGAAGCCCAGTGGATCTAACTACACGGTAGTCACTTTCACGGCCAGTTCTAGTATTAGTCCAGCAACGATTCACTACGCGTTCTACGGCTACGGAGCGTTTGTCCCCGATAGCAGCACCAACATCGATGTTATTGTCACCTGAAGAAAAAAGAGAACGACCAAACTGGGTATACTTGAATTATGACAATGTTGCGCTTGCAGATTATTCTGAGTCTAGGTAAATTCCTTCCTCTCGAATAGGAGGAGTCCGAGGACAGCGGTGACCGCAAAGTAGGCTAGGAGTATGGCCATTCCTTCTGGAATGGTGGCCGCGTATGAGGTGAAGGCGTTGGGCCCGAAGCCCTGCGTTGTGGTTGCGGGGTATGGATCGATGAGTACGTTTGTGATGATTTGAGCCCCGTAGGTGATTAAGAACCAAGGTTCTATCTTGACGAGGGCCTCTACCAGCGTTTGGATCAGGGTAAATGCAAAGAGGAAAAGGATAGCTGTTACTAGGATTGACATTGAGGTGGTCTTGAACAAAGAACTGAAGAAAAATGTGAATCCAAGGACTGCAATTAGGTAGAGAAGGGAGAAGAGCAGGGATTCCCACAGCTGAGAAGGAATGTTGAGACCGAAGTAATAGATACCGTTGGCTATCGTTATCGCCGCGAAGACTCCGAGCATTATTATCGATGCTATGAGGGCTCCAAGCCATTTTCCGATGTAGATTGAGGATCGTCGAATAGGATTGGCCACTAGGAAATAGCCAGTTTTGTTCTGGAACTCTCCTGATATGGCGTCTCCCCCATAGAAGATGCCTGATAGGATTATTACGAAAGTAATCGAGCCTGCCCACCAGCCCGAGTAGAAGCTCAGAGTTGAGGACAAGAAGCTTGATGGCCTGTAATATCCAACCAGTGTTGTTAGAAGGGCACTGATTATCAGTCCTATGATCAGGAGGACGAAGAATCTTCGGGACCGGAAATAATTGACCAGTTCATACTTTGTGATCGTTGCTACTTGAGAGACACTGCTTGGAAGTACATGTCTTTTCAAATCTGGAACGGCTGAAGAGGTCGATTGTGTCACGGTCGTGTCACAAAGTATCCTTGATCAGGCTGAGATAGGTCTCCTCAAGGGCCGAGGCGGAAGGACGGAAGCTTATCATGCCAATCCTCATCGCGACAAGGTCTGAGAGCAGCCTTTCCTGGTTCTGAATCCCACCTGAGAAGTGCACGCGAATCCTTCTGGAATCGAGTCTTTCAACCGAGCTTACGTTGGCCAGTGAGGCTATGTTCATCTTGAGACTTTGTTCGTCGATGTCCCTCGATAGTTCTATTTCCACCACGTTCGCGCCATCGGCTGAAAACCTCTTCGTTACGTTGGACAGACTGTCATAGACAATCAACTTGCCATGGTCGATCATTGCGACCTCATCGCAAATTTCTTGAACCTCATTCAAGAGATGCGAGCTCATGAAGACGAGCCTGTTCTTTTTCTTCAGCTCCTTGACGATATCTCGGACCTCAGCCTGCCCTCTCGGATCAAGACCCGTGGTAGGCTCGTCAAGCAGGATGACCTCCGGGTCGGAGAGAAGTGCTGCAGCGATGTTGATCCTCTGCTTCATCCCCTTGGAAAATTTTCCAACCTTCTTGTCCAACCACTCATTCATCTTGACCTCAGCCACCGTTTCCTCGATCTTCTTCCTCGCCTCTGCACGTGGAAGTCCCCTGATCTCCGCGACCATTGACAAGGCTTCTCTCGGCGTGAGCGCCGGATAGATCTCGGGGCTCTCGATCAAGGCTCCAACCGAGCCTAAGGCCTTTTTCTTGTTGAGGTGAACATCTATCCCATTGATTAGGGCCCTTCCTTCAGAAGCTCTGATCATATCTGTGAAAATCTTGAGAGTGGTGGTCTTTCCAGCACCGTTGGGACCTAGAAAGCCAACGCACTTTGAGCCTTCGATCTTGAGGTTGAGGTTGGATAGCGCAACAAAAGAACCATAATGCTTACTCAAGTTCTCGGCTGTGATCGATGGGGCACTCAACCCGCTCTCACTAGGAGGCACCCCCGCTTGCCCTCGACCCTTTATGCATTCTCCTAGAGCGCAATTCTAATTCGAGAAACCAGCTGACTACTTTTCTGAACAAGTAATGTGTCGCTTGCAATGTAACTCTCCGATAACGGCGATTACTCCGGCAGCTCGTAACTTGTTACTTGATTTGAAATTCGGCGCTGCCTACAATCCGGCTTCTAGAATAGAATGGAGGGATGCGCTTCTTCTGTCTTGAGAGTTGTCGGTGGGTCTCAATCTACAGGAACTTGTTTGTGATTCCAAGAGCCTCGTCAGTCTTCGCAATTGACCTTCGGCCCTCACTTTCCAGGCCAGTAAGCGCCCTTATCGCGTCAACATTCTCCGGAACCACAACGCTCTCGTTGTGTACCTGGTAGACCATATTCGCTTCACCGTCGGTGACGTTGAGTATGTCTTCCCAGTATGCTACTTCCCACATGTCAGCTCTTGTTCTATGCATGTCTCGCATCATCTCGGCTACAGCGTTCATGCTGTCAACTCCATCAGTTGTCCTTACAGGTGCAAGCCTAGGCGCGTTCTTCAAGACCTTTAGCACATCTTTCCTCTCCGGATTGTTCTTTAGCTGGACCATGGCGAAGTGGAGGTGGCCGATATTGAAGGGTCCTTTCGCGGCCATTGTTGTAATGTCCAGTTTTGGAAGAACGGTTTGCGCGTCGGGTCCTTGGTGGGACGGAATATGAGCCTCTGGGACGACGGTGTTGATGAGTCCGTTCTTGTGGCTCTCCCACGGGTCTGTTCCTCTCCGGAATACGACAACTCTCGCCTTTCTGACCCCGAGCCCGTTCTGGAGTGCTCCGATGGTTCTGCAGATTCCGGTTGTATTGCAGCTGACGACCCGAGTGGTGTTCTTGTTCAGATTCTCCTCATAGTTACACTGGGCAACGAACGATGATCCGGTTAGCTCGTGTTTCTCGCCGCCCTGGAAGACCGACTTGACTCCGAGCTTATCGTAGAGCGCCTTGTTCTTCGCGCCTAGTCCTGCTGGGGTGCAGTCGATCATGACATCGACCTTTTTGATCAGGTCCTCTAGAACCCCTGAAACCTCTATTCCCGCCTTTTTCATATCGGGAAGTTTCTCGGGAATGGAGCAGTATATCGTGAAATTCTTCTTCTGCCCCATCTTCACGCGATAGTCTGCGACGACGTCGGAAACGCCGATGAGTTTCATGTCCTTCTGGTTCGACACGGCCTCGGCAACACGCTTACCGATGACACCGAACCCGTTAACACCTACTCTAGCTACTGGCTTCGGCATATTGACACATCTTGGTGAACGAATGAGAAAGGTTTCTTTTAGACATGACTCCACCCACCAGTTGTTTGGTCGTTTTTCCTTGAGGCCTGTGATGGCCTCGTCGGTAAGATTCTTCTCTCTCGCAAGCAAGATATGATCCCGTTCGATTCTTCAGTGTGCCTTTGTAATCTGATGACTTGGCAACGAGTTGCTATTCGATAGGCCGAAAAAATGCAATCCCGTTATCGCAGCGAAGGAAAGACCGACTAGCTTTTCTTGATGTTCGCCTTCCATCCATACGGCGTCGAGGCTGCTGGAGGAATTTGACAAGCGCACAATTCAGACTGTTGGAATCGCACTCATTATTCTTGGAATCTTACTCGTTGTAGTCAGTTTACTCAGCGTGATCGTCGCTTCCATGGTAACCACATACTGTCCGGCGAGCGGTTGCCCACCCTATTCACTGCCGGAGCCGAGTTTGGTGTTGCCCTCGTTCTTGTCTGGCCTCGCTCTCGTCGTTATCGGGATCATTTTGCTTATCATCGCCCGAGGCATGAAATCAAAGCGAGACACAGACTAGGCCTATCCATAAAGTGCCGCAAGTAGATCGAGAACTACAATTTTCTTGAAGCTCGTGATGAGCTGTAGCCATATTTCGCCCAGACGGCTTTAGACATAACTTGCAATACTGTTGGTCGTGCCGTGGAGACGGGCTTTAATACTAGGGCTGGACCCTTTACGCTCTCAAGCTTTACCGCTTACAAATCGAAAAGAGAAGGTATCAGAAAGAAGGTAATGAATTATGGAGGTTAAACTTTCATGGTTGAACAGTCTCAGTACGCTACGACTACAAAATACATAGTAAAAGCACACTTCGACGTTCAAGGCGTCGTCGAGAAACCAGATGTTGTTGGTGCAGTTTTCGGACAGACGGAAGGACTCTTCGGACCAGATCTAGACCTTAGAGAACTACAAAAATCAGGAAGAATAGGACGAATCGAGATCAACCTCGATTCTAAACGCGACAAGACAACAGGATCGATTGTAATACCATCAAGTCTAGACAAGGTTTCCACAGCCATCATCGCCGCCGCAATTGAGAGCGTCGACAGAATCGGCCCATGCGAAGCCAAGATTACGCTGGAAAAGGTCGAAGATGTCCGTGAAGAAAAACGAAACGCCATCCTGACCAAAGCCAAGGACATTCTACGCAAATGGGTCGTCGAGTCATCCCCCAGTACCGAAGAGGTTGTCAAGGAAGTCGCCTCCTCTCTGAGAGGCGTGGATCTCATCGAGTACGGTCCCGAGAAGCTGCCTGCCGGTCCAGAGGTCGAGAGCGGCTCCCTGATAGTGGTTGAGGGCAGAGCAGACGTCATTCTCCTGATGAAGGTCGGGATCAAGAACGTGGTCGCACTCAACGGGACCAAGGTTCCTGACACCATCATTAAACTCACCAAAGACAAGGAAGTCACAGCCTTCCTCGACGGAGATAGAGCGGGAGACCTAATTCTCAAGGAACTGCAACAGGTCGCAGACATAGACTACGTCGCACGCCCCGCCTATGGGAAGGAAGTCGAGGAGCTCACACCCAAGGAGATAATGAAAGCCCTCCGAGAAAGAGTCCCAATCAATCTCGCTCGACCGGTCGAGAGACCAGAGAGAGCTCAGTTCGCTCGCCCTGAAAGGCCTGAGAGACAGGAACGATACGAGCGACCCTACGAAAGAGGGTACGGCCCATCTGAACCTCCGGCTCAGGCACCGCCTATCCCGAGACCCAGCCTATCCCCCGTAGTATTCGACGTTGCCAAAGACCTGCGAGGAACTCTAGAGGCAGTAATATTCGACGAGGCAGGAAAAGAACTGGGTAGGATGCCTGTCAGCGAGCTAGCGGAGAAGATTCCAGGCGTCGAGAACGCGCATTTGGTCCTCTTCGACGGAGTTGTTACTCAGAGGCTGTTGGACATTGCCGCGGGAAAGAACATCCGATTCGTCATCGGCGACAGAGTGTCTGATGGAGCCAAGAAGCCACCGAACGTGAACGTAATGACGCTGAGCGATCTATCCTCATTCAGTCCAGGCCCTACGATTACAAGCTGACCTGACCGCGACTCGTCCCAAGCAAATCCTCCTCAGCTATCCCGAAGACGTCTAGAACTCTAGCCGCAGCCGGGACAACCTGGTTGTGAACATAGTACTCGTAGTCCACTTGGTCTAGCGAGACTTTGAAGTGCGGCTCTGCCTTCTGGTAGAGTTTTCCAGGCTTCTTTGTGATTATGAAGCCAACTTTGTCACCTACGGAAACCGGCCAACCTTCTTTCGCCATCTTCCGAGCAACCTCCACATGAGGAGCGTTAACCTCGTACTCGTCCGGTCGCTTGGTTAGGGTCTTCCATATCACCAGGGAAGACTTGGGAACCTTTGCGGATTTCAGGTCCTTGGTCAGGTTCATCACGTATGATCTTGCTCTATCCGGATTCGCATCTTCCAGAACTAACCTGAGAACTTCGTTCTGAACGTTCCTTGCAAGGTTGGACCAGTCGCCTCTAATTGCTTCCATGCCGACAACGTCAAGCTCGCCGTCGTCTAGTAGTCCAGCGTATTTCTTCTTGGCTTCGGTGAAGAGTATTCGCTTGTACAGTTGTCCTAGATTGATTTCGAGTCCTAGGTTCTTGTCGATCTCTTTGATGAACTGGTTGACGAGTTTTTCCTTGTACTCGACGAAGAGGCTGTCTGTGTCTCCGTAGAGAACCTTGAGTCCAAGGGTCTTGGCGATATCTATGGATTTGTTGATAGTATCGCGTCCGAGAGCCGCGGCGGATTCTGCGACCTCGCGCGAGTACCATCTGGACCCGGCCCAGCCTGCGTATCCGTAGGTGGCGTTGGTGATGACCTTGGTGGCCTTTTCACGCGCCTTCAGGATTTCATGCTCTGGAGTTCCTCGCGGTGTCTTAGCTGCCTCTTTCTTGGCGGCCTGTCTGCTCGCGATGAGCTGACTTAGAACGATCTTGTAGAATCCTGGAGGATTCTTTCGGAAGTGATGTCCGACCTCGGGAACTTCAAAGACGTCTTCCCCCGCCTTGTCGACGAGAGTGTCCGGGGAGATGTTGTACTTGACCATGAGGCTAGGATACATGGCTGAAAAGTCCAGCACTGCAACACTGTTGTGCAATCCTACGCTGGGCTCAAGGACAATCGCACCTTTGTAGGGAATAATATTCAGTTCTTCTCTAGCAGGTATCAGCTCTCCAAGTCTGTGAGCCTCCATCATCAAGAAGCTGTCAACTCTGAATCCAACCGCCGCTGCTAGGACCTGGTCTGGTGGGAGCGCTGAGAGGTTCGAGAGTTGCAGCGTATAATCAAGCGCGTCTTCTCCAATGTTGAAGACTGAGACAGCTTGCGTTTTCATTTGTTCCGCCAAAGCTGGATAATCATGATGAGTCCAGTGATCGTAGTATTCCGTCTCATCAATTGTTGGAGTGGAGGTTTCGACTCCGAGAAACCTGGCAACATTCTCCACAGTCTTGATTTTTACATCATAGAGGTCTCGTGAGAAATCTAGCAAGTCCACGTTTGCACGCCCTGTGAGAGAGAAGTGGCCGTAGAGGCTCTGGCGAGCTGGCCCATCGTCCCTACCAACGGAAAGTTTCGCCTTGGACTTACCAGCTCGCTTGATTAGGTATGGCCAGTCGAAGGTGTTGCCGCCAAACGAGAAAACGACATCAGGGTCAAGTCTCCGATGAGTCGCGGACAATCCCTCAATTATTTCATCGTCCGAGTTCTTTTCTGATTCGATTGCACTAGCTTGGCCTCCGCTGTTCTTCCATGCGACAAGTCTTACTGGATCCCTGAGTGGGCTCGGAGAGCCTGTCGGACTAACAGCTAGGATGGAGAAGGCGAGGAGTCGTAGCTTGGGAGCGTTTTCTCTCGGGATTGAAGTTGGATGCCCATTTGCGTCCAAGACCCTGTCGACATGATATTTCCCCGGGTCAACGCTAGATTCTGTTCCCTCGACGCTGTACCATTGGCAGGGTCTGATCTCGAACTCGTTCTGGTACTTTATCGAATATCGAAGTTTGTCCTCAAAGCTCGTCTCTACGCCGAGCTGCTTTACGCATTCTCTCGCGCACTTTTCCAGAGTATCAGGGTCTTTGCAGAACACTTTGAGAACTTGTCTTTCTTCACCGAGGCGTTTCTTCTTTTCAATGACCGCTCTATCAACGGACGGATGGGGCTTTTCTCTCTCAATCCTCTCTTTTACTTGATTGACGTCCTGGCCTTTCTTGGGCAGGAGATAGAAGTAAGTCTGAAAGCTGGCATCAATGACCAAGGCTCGCTTGTTGTCATGGGTAACCACCCACATCCAGATCGTGGATTTGCCCTCGTGGGCCTCGTGGTTTAGGTCTAAGAGCCAGAAGTCAAGTTTCAACTTAGAATCCTCTTCGCCAAGGAGAGTTTAAATTCGCGTAAGGCTCAAGCCCCAACTATCAGGTAATTCTGCATGGCGGAGAAGCCAAAGGTACCGGCGGACAGATGGGGAATCGCCCACATCTACTCATCTTTCAACAACACTATGGTCCACATCACCGACCTCTCAGGTGCCGAGACAATATCCCGTAGTGCCGGGGGACAACATGTGAAAGCCGACAGGCTTCAGGGAACACCGTATGCTGCGATGCAGGCTGCTGCTGCAGCTGCCAAGACTGCGAAGGACAAGGGAATTACCTCGCTTCACATTCGAGTAAGAGCTCCAGGCGGCCACGGCGCTAGGACCCCCGGTCCCGGAGCGCAAGCCGCGATTAGAATGATTGCCCGTCACGGGTTCAGAATTGGCCGAATAGAAGACGTGACACCGGTCCCGCACGATACGACCCGAAGGCCTGGCGGCCGTCGCGGTCGAAGAGTCTAGTCCCAACTAGGGTAGACTTTCAACGTCTTACGCGTCCCAGATCAGACGAATCGTTGACAAGCATCAACGCTGGCGCGCAGAAGAATGCCTCAACCTCATACCATCCGAGAATGTAACCAGCCATACAGTTCGTCAACTTCTTTCCATTGACATGGGTCATCGATACACGGCCACCGACGGATTCTACAAGGGAACACGCTTCATTGACGAGCTCGAAGCCCTGGGCGAGAAACTGGCCTGCGAAGTCTACGGCGCCGACTGGGCGAGCCTGAGGCCGCTATCCGGACATGTGGCCGACATGATTATGATTTCCACCCTGACGAAGCCCGGGGGGTCAATCCTCTCTGTCAACCCTGTCAACGGCGGGTATGACGGCATCGGCGGAAAAGGGTACCCACCCTTCGTCAATGTGAAGAATCTCTTTTTCCCATTTGATTCGGAAAGAATGAACATCGACGTGAACAAAACCAAAGCCCTCATCGAGGATGAGAAACCCTCGCTAGTCGTTTTTGGTCAATCCTACTTTCTGTTTCCACATCCTGTCATTGAACTTGCAGATGCCTGTCAATCTGCAGGCTCTCAAGTCGCTTACGATGCATCCCATGTTCTGGGACTAATCGGTGGGGGCGCATTTCAGCGTCCACTGAGAGAAGGCGCAGCCATCATGTTGGGATCGACGCACAAAACCTTCTTTG